>OJBB01000092.1_pt1 | contig 34859 bp, 31 predicted proteins | sample 1590401 | NCBI WGS metagenome assembly OJBB01 (sample SAMN05416789, study PRJEB24817) | seawater metagenome | isolation source: Sea water | place: Canada:Atlantic | collected 2013-07 | reverse complement strand
AATAAGCGCGAATAAATTCCCGCCTACTGTGGGTGTGATTTCAATTGTAGGCGTGGTTGTAATTGTAGGCGGGATTTCAATCGCGCAAGATAATAAGAGTGTGGTGTTTCTCTCTTTATGTGAGCGTAGGACATTGCTAAAGGTCTATTTAAAGAAGCCAGATCCGTAAGAGTCGGGCTTTTTGTTGTCTGGGATTAACAATGCGCCGAGGTTAGTGTGGCTCTTGCTGGTTAAGCCCATGTAAGCGTGATACATTCTCAAGGTCTATTTAGAGAAGCCCGATCCGAAAGCGTCGGGCTTTTTGTTGTCTGGGATTAACAATGCGCCGATGGGGAGTGTGACTCATATTAGGTAAGCCCATGTGAGTATAGAACATTGTTAAACTCTATTTAGAGTAGCCCGATACGAAAGCGTCGGGCTTTTTGCTATTTGGGATTTGAACAACCTTGTCGAAAGTGAAGCGTAAGCTTTTGCGCCGAGGGTAATGTGATTCAGGCTAGTTAAAACCATGCGAGTTTGATCTATCAGAGTTGCTCATGGAGCACGTAAGTAAAACTGTCATTTTGTTAGTTTCGGTCTTTAGGCCTCAATAACTTATTCCTTCATTGTGCTGGCTGTATTGCCAAGACTTAGTCGTGTTACTTAAGTAGAAAGTGAATCGATGCTTATTTTAGGGTAATTAAAACAGAGGATAAATAGTGGGTTTAAATGGTGATGTACCTTTTGAAATACGAGAGAAATGGCTTTATTTTTGCTGGTAACGTCTAAGTTGTTATAAGGGGCATTTAATGAAAGAAAAATTATATGAATGCATAGGCTATATTAATTAAGTTTAACTGCCTTATTCATCAATTAAGTGGCTTATACTGATTGTCTAAATTTATGATTATATAAAACAGTATTTCTTTGGTGAATATGAAATATTCGCACAAAAATAGTGCGTCTATTGCCCTTATATCTTGCAAAAAAAGACAAGTTAAGTATACTTGCGCAAACTTTTTGAAGTTAAAGTTTTTACTTTAAAAAATCAGTGAGTCATACGAATAACGTCGTATATGAAAACTTATAAAATTATGAGAAACGAACTTACAAAGCCAGGTAAAAAATATGCCTACCAGCAAGCCGCTTTGATAACTGTAATTACCTTCATATTAACACTGATTACATATTTTATTTGGGGATTCGAATCCGCAAAGTCAGCCGCCCTAGGCGGTATAATTGGGATATTACCCAATGTGTTTTTCGCATATAAAGCATTTAAATATGTTGGTGCAAGAGCCTCGAAGAAGGTTGTAGAATCATTCTTTAGTGGTGTAAAACAAAAAATGGCATTAATGGCGCTACTACTTGGTTTAACAATCAAGTTTGTTGTAATAAGTCCTTTACCATTTTTTAGCATGTTTTGTTTAGTTATGGCTATGCCAATAATAACTCCGTTTATTATTAAGCAGCAGCGGTAATTTACACTTTTATTTTTTAAACTTTAATTATTGGGAAATTAATATGTCATCAGGCGCTGAGTTAACCAGCCAAGAATATATTACGCACCATTTATCTAACTTGAAAGTAGGTGAGGGCTTCTGGTCTCTTCATTTAGATTCATTAGGATGGTCTGTATTCTTGGGTTTGGTATTTTTAACGATTTTTCGTTCCGTAGCTAAAAAAGCAACACCAGGCGTACCAGGGAAACTGCAATGTGCAGTAGAAATGGTTGTTGGTTTTGTTGATGAAAGTGTTAAAAGCACTTTCCACGGAAAAAACGCGTTAATTGCACCATTAAGCTTAACCATTTTTGTATGGATTTTGCTTATGAACTCTATGGATTGGGTTCCGGTTGATCTTTTACCACATTTAATTCATTGGGTTACAGGTATGCCTTTAGGTGATATCTATATGAAACCAGTGCCAACAGCTGATCCAAATATTACTTTTGGTCTTGCGTTAGGTGTATTCATCCTAATCATTTACTATTCAATCAAAGTGAAAGGTGTAGGTGGTTTCATGAAGGAACTTACTACACAGCCTTTTGGTCACTGGTCTTTATACCCAGTAAACTTTATCCTTGAAACGGTAACCATGCTAGCTAGACCTTTATCACTAGCACTACGTTTATTTGGTAACTTATATGCAGGTGAGTTGATTTTCTTGCTTATCGCAACAATTGGTGTATTCCAATTGCCAGTACACTTTTTATGGGCAGCGTTTCACTTGTTGGTAATCCCATTACAAGCGTTTATTTTCATGATGCTAACTATCGTATATCTTAGTTTAGCGCACGAAGATCACTAAATTTGTCGAAGGAAGTTATAAGAGCCTAGTTGGTAAATAACTTTCTTCAACAAAACAGAAATTTTTAAAACTTTAACTTTAAACAATCGGAGATAAAAATGGAAAACTTTGGCTTAATGTATATTGCAGCGGCTTTACTAATTGGTTTAGGTGCTCTTGGTACTGCTATTGGTTTTGGTCTTTTAGGTGGTAAATTCTTAGAATCTGCTGCTCGTCAACCTGAACTAGCACCACAACTACAAGTTAAAATGTTCATCGTAGCGGGTCTAATCGATGCTATCGCGATGATCGGTGTTGCTATTGGTTTATACATCTTATTCGTTAAAATTGGTTAATTTTACCACTTTTTTTTTAAACGAATAATTGATAGGAGGTACGCACAATGGATATTAATATGACCCTAGTTGGCCAGTTAATTGCGTTTGTCGTATTTGTAATATTCTGTATGAAGTATGTATGGCCACCAATTATTGGTGCCATAGAAGATCGTCAAGCAACTATTGCTGACGGACTTGCTGCTTCAGACCGTGCTGCTAAAGATCTTGAGTTAGCTCAAGAGAAAGCTACAGCTCAATTAAAAGAAGCTAAAGTTCAGGCTGCATCTATCGTTGATGCTGCTAAGAAACATGAAGCTAAAATTGTTGAAGAAGCTGCAGGTAAAGCACAAGTTGAGAAAGAAAGAATCTTAGCTAGCGGTCATGCGGAAATTGAAACTGAACGTAACCGAGCTAAAGAGGAATTGCGCAAAGAAGTTGCAGTTCTAGCTATTGCTGGTGCCGAGAAAATTCTTGAGCGTTCAATTGATGCCGCTGTACACAGCGACATTTTAGATAAACTCGTCGCTGAACTTTAAGAGGAAAGAGCTATGTCTGAATTGACAACTGTCGCTCGTCCTTACGCTAAAGCAGCGTTCGAATTTGCTGTTGAAGCTAAAGCAATGGATAGCTGGCTAGTCCAGTTAACTTTTGCTGCTGAAGTTGCTAAAGATGAAACCATCAAAGGTTTTTTATCTAGCGGTGCTTCAGTAGAGCAAGCACAAACATTATTTTTAAATGTTTGTGGTGAGCAATTAGACAGTCAAGGCCAAAACTTTTTGAAAGTAATGGCAATAAACGAACGTTTGTTGGTGCTACCACAAGTTCTTGAGCAATATATAGCGTTAAAAGCTGATTTTGACCAAGAGATTTCTGTGGATGTAACCTCTGCTGTTGAAGTAACAGCAGAGCAAAAAACAACATTAAGCGCCGCGCTTGAAAAGCGCTTGGCACGTAAAGTAAAGCTTAATTGTTTTGTTGATGCGAGTATCGTCTCCGGTTTAGTTATAAAAGCTGGTGACATGGTAATAGATGGTTCTGTAAAAGGTAAACTGAACCGCTTAGCAACAACATTACAATCTTAGATAAGGGAACAGAGCATGCAACTGAATTCCACTGAAATCGCTGAACTGATCAAGAATAGAATTGAACAGTTTAACGTTGTCAGCGAAGCTCGCAACGAAGGTACTATCGTTTCTGTAACAGATGGTATCATTCGTATCAATGGCCTTGCCGATGTAATGCAAGGTGAAATGATCGAACTTCCTGGTAGCCGTTTTGCTATCGCGTTAAACCTAGACCGTGATTCGGTAGGTGCGGTAGTAATGGGCCCTTACGCTGATTTAGCGGAAGGCCAAAAAGTTAAAGGTACTGGTCGTATTTTAGAAGTACCAGTAGGTCGTGGTTTATTAGGCCGCGTAGTAAACACTTTAGGTGAACCAATTGATGGCAAAGGCCCGATTGAAAATGATGGCTTCTCTCCTGTAGAAGTTATTGCACCAGGTGTTATCGATCGTAAATCTGTTGACGAACCAGTTCAAACTGGTATCAAGTCAATTGATGCTATGATTCCAATTGGTCGTGGACAGCGTGAATTAATCATTGGTGACCGTCAAATCGGTAAATCAGCGATTGCACTTGACGCTATCATCAACCAAAAGAACACAGGTATTAAAAGTATTTATGTTGCTATCGGTCAGAAAGCTTCTACCGTTGCAAACGTTGTACGTAGCTTAGAAGAGCACGGCGCGTTATCAAATACTATTGTTGTTGTTGCCTCAGCTTCTGAAGCTGCTGCACTACAATACCTAGCTCCATATGCGGGTTGTTCAATGGGTGAATACTTCCGTGATCGCGGTGAAGATGCACTAATCGTATATGATGATTTGTCTAAGCAAGCTGTTGCTTACCGTCAAATTTCATTACTTTTACGTCGTCCGCCAGGTCGTGAAGCGTACCCAGGTGACGTTTTCTATCTTCATAGTCGTTTATTAGAACGTGCTGCTCGTGTAAACGAAGCATACGTTGAAAAATTCACTAACGGTGAAGTTAAAGGTAAAACAGGTTCATTAACTGCCTTACCAATTATTGAAACGCAAGCGGGTGATGTATCTGCTTTCGTACCAACTAACGTAATCTCAATTACCGATGGTCAGATTTTCTTACAATCAGATCTATTTAACTCAGGCATACGTCCTGCTGTTAACGCCGGTATTTCAGTATCTCGTGTTGGTGGTGCTGCACAAACTAAAATCATCAAGAAACTTGGTGGTGGTATTCGTTTAGCATTGGCTCAATACGCTGAATTAGCAGCTTTCGCTCAATTCGCATCTGATTTAGATGACGCGACTCGTGCTCAATTAGAGCATGGACAACGCGTAACAGAATTAATGAAGCAGAAGCAATACAGCCCATTATCAATTGCAGAAACAGCAGTATCATTATTTGCTGCTGAAAAAGGTTTCTTAAACGACGTTGCTATAAACAAAGTTGTTGATTTTGAAGAAGCTCTACATGCATATATGAGTAATGAGCAAGCTGCGTTGATGGCTACTATCAACGAAAAGGGTGATTACAATAAAGATATCGAAGCTAGTTTGACTAAGGCACTTGAAAATTTCAAGTCTACTCAAACTTGGTAATCAGTCTTTAATTAAGTAACCTTTTCGGAGAAGAGTCATGGCCGTTGGTAAAGAAATAAAAACCAAGATTGCGAGTGTTAAAAACACTCAAAAGATCACAAGCGCTATGGAAATGGTAGCTGCCAGTAAAATGCGTAAAGCGCAGGAAGGCATGGCAGCCTCTCGTCCATATGCGACAAATATACGAAATGTGATCGGTCATATTGCGCTTGGTAACTTAGAATATCGTCATCCATATATGGAAGAACGTGAAACTAAGCGTGTTGGCTATATTGTCGTCTCAACCGACCGTGGTTTGTGTGGTGGCTTAAATATTAACTTATTTAAGAAAGTACTTGCTGATGCTGCTGAAAAGCAAGCATCAGGTGCTGAAGTTGAATTTGGTGTTGTAGGCTCAAAAGCTACATCATTTTTTAACAACATGGGCGCTAAAGTATCTGCACAAATATCGGGCTTAGGCGATTCCCCTTCACTTACTGACTTAGTTGGTAGTGTTGCGGTAATGCTTAAAGCTTATGATAACGGTGAAATTGATAAGCTATACGTTGTGTATAACAAATTTGTTAATACTATGACGCAAGACGCGACAATTGATCAATTGTTACCTCTACCTAAATCTGATGACGAAGAAATTAGTCATCGTTGGGATTATATCTACGAACCTGATGCTAACTCATTGTTAGATAAGTTGTTAGTTCGTTATATCGAATCTCAAGTATACCAAGGTGTTGTTGAAAACATAGCTTGTGAGCAAGCTGCCCGTATGGTTGCGATGAAAGCCGCAACAGATAATGCTGGTGATTTAATCGACGATCTACAATTGGTATACAACAAAGCGCGTCAAGCGGCAATCACTCAAGAATTGGGTGAGATTGTTGCTGGTGCAGCTGCGGTAGGGTAAGCAGATAATTCAGCAATGAATAAATCTGAAACAATTTTCGTAATTTAACGACAAGTTAGCCTAAGCGAAGCTGGGCTAACTTAAATTAAGAGGAATAAACATGAGTACAGGTAAAGTCGTCCAAATAATTGGCGCAGTTGTGGATGTTGAATTTCCACAAGATGCCGTACCTCAGGTATATGACGCATTAACTATAACTGAAGGTGACCTAAACGGTTTAGTACTTGAAGTGCAACAGCAGCTTGGTGGCGGCGTTGTGCGTACTATTGCAATGGGTACATCTGACGGTTTGCGTCGTGGTCTGAATGTAGTAAATACAGGTCAAGGAATCCAAGTACCAGTTGGTGTTGAGACATTAGGTCGCATCATGAACGTACTAGGTGAGCCAATTGATGAAGCTGGTCCTATCGGCGAAAAAGACCGTTGGTCTATTCACCGTGAAGCACCTGCTTATGCTGAACAATCAATGTCTAACGAATTGTTAGAAACTGGTATCAAAGTAATCGATTTAGTTTGTCCATTCGCTAAGGGTGGTAAAGTTGGTCTTTTCGGTGGTGCTGGTGTTGGTAAAACAGTAAACATGATGGAACTTATCCGTAACATCGCAATCGAGCACAGTGGTTACTCAGTATTTGCTGGTGTTGGTGAGCGTACACGTGAAGGTAACGATTTCTATCACGAAATGAATGATTCTAATGTACTTGATAAAGTATCATTAGTTTACGGCCAAATGAACGAGCCTCCAGGAAACCGTTTACGTGTTGCCTTTACTGGTTTGACTATGGCTGAAAAATTCCGTGACGAAGGTCGTGACGTATTATTCTTTGTTGATAATATCTATCGTTATACTCTTGCGGGTACTGAAGTTTCTGCACTTCTTGGACGTATGCCATCAGCGGTTGGTTATCAACCAACACTTGCTGAAGAAATGGGTGTGTTACAAGAACGTATTACTTCGACTAACAAAGGTTCAATCACTTCAATCCAAGCGGTATACGTACCAGCAGATGATTTAACTGACCCTAGCCCTGCAACTACTTTTGCTCACTTAGATGCAACTGTTGTATTAAGTCGTGATATTGCTTCGCAAGGTATTTACCCTGCGATTGACCCACTAGATTCATCTTCACGTCAACTAGATCCATTAGTAGTTGGTACTGAACATTATGAAACTGCTCGTGGCGTTCAAACAGTATTGCAACGTTACAAAGAACTGAAAGATATCATCGCCATCTTAGGTATGGATGAGTTATCTGAAGAAGATAAGCAAACTGTATCTCGCGCACGTAAGATTCAACGTTACTTATCTCAACCGTTCTTCGTTGCTGAAGTATTTACTGGTTCTCCTGGTAAATATGTATCATTAAAAGACACCATTGCTGGCTTTAAAGGCATTTTAGCTGGTGAATACGATGATATGCCTGAGCAAGCGTTCTACATGGTTGGTGGTATTGAAGAAGCCATCGAGAAAGCGAACAAGATGTAATCATCTGGTAATTCCCTGCAGCAAAAGCGGTAGGGAATTACATGAATAGAGGTCGAGTCAAATGGCATTATTAACTGTTAATCTTAATGTAGTAAGTGCAGAAGAAAGCTTATTTTCTGGCAGCATTAAATCATTACAGATCACAGGTAGTGAAGGTGAATTAGGTATTATGCCTGGTCACGCACCTTTACTGACCTCACTAAAGCCTGGTATGGCACTTATCACTAAACAAGATGATACTGAAGAAGTTATCTATCTTTCAGGTGGTATGTTAGAAGTTCAGCCAAATAACGTAATCGTGTTAGCAGATGTTGCAACACGTGCCGCGGACTTGGATGAAGAAGCCGCTCTTGCAGCTAAACAACGTGCAGAAGAAAACATGAACGCCCATGGCGGAGATGTTGATTATGCTGCTGTTGCTGCTGAGTTAGCTCGTGCTGTAGCGCAATTACGCGTTATTCAAGCGACTACCAAGAAAAGCTAATATTTAGTTTAACTAAATATATCTACAGGTTTAGTGACTTCTGATGAAGAAGTAAACACAGATACCGATTTTGAAAGCCACTTTACTTTTAGTAAAGTGGCTTTTTTGTGTCTGCGGTAAAATTGAATGCTTTCTATGAAAGGAATAAAAAGTAGCTTAGGAAAGTCTTAACTTATTAACGGTATTAATTTTGGTATATCTAAGTGATGTTTTACCGCAAAATTATCGAAAGCTGACCATTGCTCAATAGCCAGTGACGTCAAATGATTATTACCCTTTGAATCATTTCTATTATCTAAATACCACAAGCCATTAATAAAAAAGCTATAAAGAAGATAGTAAGTTATTAACGTCTGGTTAGGTCTGTAATTTGGTACTAAATCTGTATAGCAAGTGAGAATATCATCTACAAGGTGAGTGGGGATATTATTGACGGCAATAAACATTGATAGATCGAATTCTACGGGTGCTAAATGACTGCATTCGAAATCTATTAGCCAGGGTTGTTGGGTTTTATCAAATACAATATTGCTGTAATTAATATCACCATGGCAAAGAACGTTTACAGTGCCTGATAGCCTCTGTTCAGTCTCGATTTTTGAAGTTAGTGTATCAGTGATATCGGCTAAGATAAGTCTCTGTCGTGATGGCAAGGGAACAGGATTAGTGAACAAGCGCTGCACTGACTTTAACGTATCTAAATTGGGGATAGCCCCTGTTTTTAGTTGTGGTAATAACTGATGTAATTTAGCCATAAGTGTCAGACTAGTTGTGATAAATTTATCAATACTAAATTCAGCTTTATCCAATATTATACTGTCAATATACTCAGTAACTAACCAAGTCTCATCGTAGTAGATAACTTTCGGACTTAGTCGATGTTTAGCAGCTAGAAGGCTAGAAACAACCTCTTCTTCTGCTGTCTCATTATTTAACTTCTTAACAAAGTAACTCTGTGAGCTTGTTGTTACCTTACTGCAGGTATGACTCATACCATCAACTAACATTGAAACATCTAGGACCTCTTCAAAACATGATAGAGATTTGAGGGCATTAAGTTCTGAGGAGGTAAGCGACATTAGGTTATCAAGGATTAGTAATAGCAGAAGATTGTAAATTTATTGAGGACTCTTGATAAATTTTCAACCATTTAAGATAACCGTAACCAGCAACTACGACGAATACTACAAATAAAACGGTAGTCGGAATTAGGCCTTTTTCAATATATAAGTAGATAGAAGCTAAATCGATGACAATCCAGTAAAGCCAGTTTTCTAGTACTTTTTTCGCCACTAAATAGGTTGCAAATACCGCATAAACTGTAGTGAAAGTGTCTAAGTAAGGGAAGTGTGCCGGTGAATAGTTATCCATAAGGTAACCTAATCCAAGCGCAAGTAACGCCAAAGCAAAACAAACCTTAATATGCCAAGTCAGTTGCCAGCTAACTATTGTTAATTGAACGCTTTCATTCTGATTATTATTAGATTGTTTAGACCACTGCCAATAACCATACACTGCCATAAATAGGTAATACGCATTCAAGGCGCTATCCATTAATAATAGAACATCATAAAAAATAACCGTGTATAACGCAGTGCTAATAAATGCTGCAGGCCAACACCATCTAGAGCCTTTAGCCGCTAAGATTACATAAGCTATTGAAAGAAGCATGGCAACGAGCTCAAGCCACGGTAGCTGTTGAAAATACGCCGACACACTGTTTAGTATTTCAGTCATTAACTTTCTGCTTCAACTTGTGAACGATCACCATTAATAAATTTGCAAACAAAAACCGCAGCGCCAGTTGTTTTATGAACGTGTTTAATTTCAGCCATTACATGGCTCACAGCAAGATCATAATCACCAAATACTTGCGTGCTCATACCATTGGTTATTACTTGTAAACCTTCTACACCTCGCAGACGCTTTATAAATGCCCAAATTTCAGTTTTATACTGCTCTTCTGCTAGTGGGTATAAGCTTAGTTCGATTGATATTTTCATATGTTACCTTTACAAAAAGTTTGTCAAATGTCTTAAGGAGAGGAGAGCTCCCTAAGACATTATTAATAATACTTAAAATTGATAATCTAAACTAGCACCAAAAACTAAGGGCTCAGATAGCTGGGTATATTGCTTAGGCGTGTAACCATCACGAGGATCGTTAGGAAAGTAGAAACCTCGGTTGGCATAATCTTCATTTGCTAGATTACGTCCCCATACTTTAATTTGCCAATTATCTTGTAAATAACTAATAGAGGCATTTAATAATACTACCGCTTCGGATTTGATATCATTTTCTGGGATTGGCTCATAGATTCCTGAATCTTTTACGTACTCATAATAACGGGTATCAGAGAAATAAAACTCATCTTTACCATCAACTGAGATATTAAATAGCCATTCATCTGTCGGTTGATAATTGATACCAATATTAAACTGATAATTTGGTGCGTGTGCTTGTTCTTCACCTGTTAGTGAATTGCCATCAGCATCAACAAACTCATCAAACTCAGTGTTAAGTAGACCTATTGAACCATAAATATTGACATAATCATTGATAGTCCAAGCTGACTCTATTTCTGCACCATAGTTACTGCCAGAGGTAGCATTACCTAAATAGCTAATAAACTCAGAACTACCATCCTCACGGAGAATATTTTTTGAGCTTTTAACTTGCATATCGGTCCGATCCATATAAAACACAGAGCTACGAATGTAAACACTATTGTCTAATAAAGACACTTTATAACCCAGTTCATAGTTCATCAAATACTCAGGTTCAAAAGTACGTAAATCATCGGGTAAAGTACCATCGGTATTATTACCGCCAGCTTTATAGCCGCGATTGATTGAGGCATACCATAAGCTATCTTGGGTTTGCTGGTAACTTAGTACTAACTTACCGCCAAGCATTGTATCGTCGATACTGTCTTTATAAAGATCTGAATTGTCATAGTCAGCACTGCGGTTTTCAATACGTAAACCTGAAATCAATGACCATTGTTCAGTTAATCGAGTATCTAGTTGCCCATAAATAGCCATACTTTTACTTCTGTTGGTTGAAGTAAAGTCACCATTGGCATAAGTGTATTGACGTAAAAGATCTTCATCGTCTTGTTTATAGAAAATACCAGCAACCCAAGCGGTACTGCCATTAAAAATTTCTTGACCTTGATTAGATATCGCGCGTAATTCAGTGGTTAACACCGCTTTATCGCGATAATAATGGTCGGTAGAGGTGTATTCCCAGTATGCATAATCAGGGTTTTCAATGACATCGGGATCCGATATGCCTACATAGGCCCAATCTTCATCATAACCGTAGGCTAAATCTGAGTCAGCATTACTAACAATGGCTAGTATTGTCGCACTCTCAAAACCTTGATAAGTAAACTTTGCTGAGAAAGCAGCCGTTTCTTGTTGATCAAATCCAGGTTCATCAGAATAGGTCTCCCTGTTATTATCCAATGAATAAGCATCGTAACCATTGTCAAAATCGAAGTAATAACCAGCAAGATCAATAGTAAGGTTGTTGCTCGCTTCGATAGCTAACTTACCGCGGATGGTTAATTCATCACGATTGTTGGTATCATCGCGCTGTAAATGGACATTTTCAATATAGCCATCACTAGTGCTTTGATTAACAGCTAAGCGATACTTTACCGAGTCAGTAGCAGGACCAGATAAGGCAATACCCATATCGTAAGAATTATAATTACCAATACCTAGTTGAACAGTACCTTCAAAGTCTTCTGTAGGTTCGTTGGTGGTAACGTTAATCATACCGGCAATAGCATTTGCGCCAAAGCGTGTACCTTGCGGACCACGGAAGATTTCGGCTTGTTTCACATCAAATAATGAAGCTACACTGCCTATACCCGTGAAGTCTACTTCATCAATGATAACGCCTACCGATGGGTTAATTGGTTCTTGGAATTGGCTACGTTCACCTATACCGCGGATTTGATAATAACGCGCACGTTGTGAACCGCTGGCGAAGTTAACATTAGGGCTAACCGCAATTAATTCTTCAAGATGTTTTGCGTTTCGCTGCTTAATGTCAATATCAGTTAATACAGACATTGACGTTGGTGCATTTTGCAGACTTTGCTGGCGAAAATCACTGGTAACTGTGATGGTTTCGCGGTGTGCTTTGTTGTTAGTGTCATTAGTCGTTTGCTCTTCAGCTGAAGCGGCAACGTTAAATAGACATGCAGTGATAGCTATACAAGTAGTAGATTTGGAGAAAGTCATAATATCTCATCAAAAAAATAAAAAGTAAGAGCGTGTGCAAGTAGGATAATTTTGATGAATTTTTTAGATTTATCTACAATACCAATTCCATTAATATATTAACTATTCAGCGAGAATTAAAAGGTTTATTAGGCAAGGTATTGATTGCAGAGAATGGTTATTCAGGAGAATATGCTCCTGCATTCTCTAATAAGCTACATCCTTGTAGCGTCCTTATCGCAATCAATAACGCTGCATATAAGCCTTTACCTTTTATTAGGTACTCGCCTTTGGGAGCTAGTTAGGAAAGTGATAACGGCACGAATTTATTTGATTTAGAATGACTAAACTTTCACAAATTCTATTTGTTCTAACTTCCCTAGCGTAGCTCTGGCTAGGTCATATATAAATGGACTTGGTATCCACCATCCCTATGCCAAAAAATTAAGTAAATTAATTTTCTGCCCAGGTTCAAAGAGTATATTTCTCAGCGACTAATCAGTTAAAAAAAGCTTAAATGACAGTGCACCCCTTGGTTCCCCGCCATTCTAGCAAATAATTACACTATAATCTTTTTATTGTTAGGTACCTTAGGTATATTGGGGAATCCACATTGTGGTAACGTCTTATAATGCTAATTGAACTCATGTATAAATCCAATTGGTATAAAACAAAAGTAGCGAGTGTTTATGTTTCCTAATTGGCAATTAGTGCTGTTAAGTTTGGCTTATATTAGTCTATTGTTTTTAATTGCTTTTCTAGGTGACCGATACCGACATCAGTTGGCGAGAAAGGGACAGAGCGTTATTTATGCACTGACCTTAGGGGTTTACTGTACCTCTTGGAGTTTCTTGGGAACAACAGGGCAAGCATCAACTAATCTACTGTCTCACTTACCTATTTATTTAGGGCCCATTCTATTATTCGTTTTTGCTTGGCCATTTATCCAACGCATTATTCGCGTTAGTTTAAAGCTACATTTAACCTCTATTGCTGATCTCTTGGCTGCTCGGTTTGGTAAGTCACACAATCTCGCTATTATGGTCACAATCGTTGCTCTTGTCGGTACCATGCCTTATATCGCTTTGCAGCTCAAAGCGATGGTGTATTCCTTTCAACAACTTCAAATAGATCAAAGTTTAAATAGTTGGCATATTGGTTTAGTTGTTAGTCTCGTTTTAGCGGTATTTACGGTTCTATTTGGTATTAGACATATAGACGTTACTGAGCGACATCCTGGCGTGATGTTAGCAATTGCCTTTGAATCTTTGGTAAAAATCTCAGCTTTCTTAGCCGTAGGTATTTTTGTTTGTTTTGTCTTATATGATTCACCAGCAGATATTTGGCAGCAAGCTAATGCTAATGAATTACTAGAGCAGCAATTAACGATAGACAATGTTACATCGATGTTTGCTCTGTTGGTTATTGTTATGGCGGCTTTCTTGTCTTTGCCAAGACAATTTCAAGTTATGGTCGTTGAACTGAAAGATCAAAGAGATACATGGTTAAGTCGTCGAGTTTTCCCGCTATACATCTTAGTTTTTGCCTTTTTTGCTGTTCCGCTTGGTTTAGCTGGTCAAATGCTACTTGGTAATACCGTGCCTTCAGATACGTATGTACTCTTCTTGCCTGATGTCACTCAGCAAACCTGGTTGACCCTATTTGCCTTTTTAGGTGCAGTCTCGGCAGCAAGTTCTATGGTTGTTATTTCTGCGATTGCCTTAAGTACCATGCTGAGTAATGAAATTGTTTTCCCACTACTTTATCGTCGTCAAAAAGTAGCTCAAACTGACTATGATAATTTTCGTAAACGTTTGTTAAATATTAGAAAATTCTTAGCTTTGTTCGTTATATTGTTAGGTTATGGTGTTTTTATCATGGCTTCTCCAGATACACTCTCTTCATTAGGCGAAGTGGCCTTTGGCGCTTTCGCGCAATTAACACCAGCCCTAATCGCTGCTTTTTATTGGCGTCGGGCTAGTTTGATGGGCGTTTATGCAGGAATTTTGGTTGGTTTTATTCTGTGGTTAACGCTTAACTTTTTACCTCAATTTGGTTTATACGCTTCGCCTTTTGCCGAGGGCTTTTTACCTGTTAAATCCACGGCAACCTTATTCAGTTTAGGCGCCAATATTATTGTAATGTGGGCCTTGTCTCAAATCAGCAGACAAAGCGTGCAAGAGCGAGTACAAGCATCATTGTTTTTAGAGTGGCAATCACCTAAATTATTAAAAGTAGAGAAAAAAAGACAGCTTGATGTACGAGAGTTAGAGCTTTTAGCTTCACGGTTTGTTGGGTTGGAAAAAGCCCATGCCAATTTCAATTCTTTCTTATCGACGCATGATAAGAAAGAACTAGGCAATGTTATTTATAATCAACAGCTTATTCAGCATACTGAGAATACTCTAGCAACTGTTATGGGCTCGTCTTCTGCGCGATTAGTACTGTCTTCTGCCTTGGATGGTCGTGATATTGCGCTTGAAGAATTGGCCGTACTCGTTGAAGATGCATCGAGTCAGCGGCAAGAGTTTTCTCAAAATTTACTGCAAAGTGCGATTGAGAACGCCAGTGAAGGTATTTCGATTGTTGATGATGAATTACGCTTAGTTGCCTGGAACAAAAAATACTTAGATTTATTCGAATACCCTGCTGAGTTGGTCTATATGGGGAGTCCTATATCAGCACTGATTCGTCATAATGTTCAACGCGGTTTATGTGGCTCTGGTGATATAGATTCACAGGTAGAACGTCGTTTAGATTTTTTGCGCAAAGGCAGTCCACATAGCTCAGAGCGTCAACAAATCAGTGGTCAAACTATTCGCATTGAAGGTAATCCGCTGCCTGGCGGTGGCTTTGTTATGTTGTTTTCTGATATCACGGCGTATAGACAAGCAGAACAAGTACTCAAAGAGGCAAACCTTGATCTTGAAACTCGTGTTTATGAGCGTACGCTAACCCTAGCTAAAACAAATGAAGCGCTGGCGAAAGCACATGAAAAAGCAGAACAAGCGCATTTGAAAAAAAGCCAGTATTTGAATGCCTGTAGCCATGATTTAATGCAACCGCTTGAAGCGGCGAGATTATTTACCTCAGCCTTGTCAGAGCAAAATAATTTAACCACTGTTCAGCAAAGGCAAGTCGAGAACATAGATCGATCTCTTAAAGCCGCCAATGATTTATTAGCCGATTTAGCTGAAATTGCCCGATTAGAAAGTGGCAATATCAAAGCTAATATTACCGCTTTTGCACTGAATGAATTATTTGAAGATTTAGCGCAAGAATTTTCTGCTCTTGCTATCGAGAAGTCAGTAGAATTCCGTTTGGCAGTGAGTAAAGTATGGGTTAAGTCAGATCGCCATTTATTAAGGCGTATCATTCAAAACTTGGTTGGTAATGCCTTTAGATATGCGAGCCCAGGTAAAGTTTTATTGGGCGCACGAGTTTTTAATAACCAAGTAATCATTCAAATTTTAGATAATGGCCCCGGTATTCCTGTAGAGAAGCAGGTGGTGGTATTTGAACAATTTACTCAACTTAATACACCGAATAATCAAGCAGGAAGAGGCTTAGGTTTAGGGCTGAATATCACGCAAAGTTTAGCGCAATTATTGGGACACACCTTAAGTTTACAATCAAAAACCATGCAAGGTTGTAAGTTTTCTGTGCAAGTAGATCAAGCTGAACCTGTTATACAAAGCAGAATTAATAGTCCGAGCTTTAATGTTGCTTTAAAAGACATCACAGTCTTATGTATTGATAATGACCCCGATGTTCTTAGTGGTATGGTTGAGCTACTTTCTGCGTGGCAATGTAATATTCTTGCGGCTGATTCTCGAGAAACAGCTTTAGAGGAGTTTGCAAACCACAGTAATGAAATTGACATATTGTTAGTCGATTATCAATTGGGTTACCAATCGGATGATCCCAATGGCAAACAAGTTGATGGTTTAACGTTAATCAATGACTTACGAAGTCAATGTCATCATTCATTACCCGCTATATTAATCACGGCAACAACTGAGTCTGGCATTGAAGAAAAAGCTAAAAGTATGGATGTGGGATATATGCGAAAACTAGTTAAACCCGCAGCATTAAGAGCGATGATGAGCGCTACGCTTGCTAAGAAATTACAAGCAGATTATGTCGGCTATAGTTAATACAAATATGATGAAATAAAAGCTGTTACATATTATGTAACAGCTTTTTTTTTGCCCTTGCACTTGGCTATGTTATACATATTAGTTGTTATTTAAGGCGTGAGATTAAACTGAAATTAGAAACACCTTTCTGGAAGGAACTCTATTTGTTTTTAATGTTCTAAACACATCAACAATGTTTAAAGAACATCATTACATCTTTGCACACTGTCTTGAAATGTATCCTCCAGAAGATAGTCATGACTTATGATATGGAACTCACTAAATGAAGCTCAAACTATGAAAACCTCTTTATTGAACAACAAGAGGGCCTTGTTGGCTCTATTTGCTACCCTTAGTTGTGTAGTGTCTTCACACGCATTAGCAAAAAAAACAAAAGCGGTTGAATTCAATGAAATTATGATTAGTTCACCGTATAAACTCACACAAGAAATCATTGCAACAGATATTCTTGTGAGTAAAGGCAAGGAACTTGTGACTTTTTCGATTGATGATCAAAGTAACCGTTGGTTAATGATTTATCAGTTAAACCAGGCTGCCAATCAATATGTTATTGCGGAAAAAGCAATGGTGCCCAACGAGTTTTACCGCTTTGATTTGAGTAAAAAAAAGGGGGCGAGCAAGCAAAGTCTTTATTTCCTTTCTACTGACTCTTTATTTCATTATCAAGATAATAAATTTAAACGACTGACAAAAATTGAGTCGCTTTATATTCAAGATCAAGCTGACTTTATTAGCCGAGGCGACTTTATTCAAGATTTAAATAATGATGATTTTGATGATGTCATCATTGCAGACTTTAATAAAACTCATGTTTTTATAGGGCAGGGGTTGAATACTTTTGCTAAGCAAACACTGCCAATAAAACCCAATGTCCGTGTTTTATCTGCAGGGGCAAGCTACACCGAAACCAAGTTATATTTTAGTGACGTTAACTTTGATGATAAAACAGATATTTTAGTGGTGGGCGACGGTGAAATGGTTGTTTATTCACAATATGGAGCGAGTCATTTTGCTAAAGAAGCAACACGTATAGCGATCAATAAAGCAATCAGTGGTACTGAATGGTGGAATAAACGTGATGAAAGCGGTGAACAATTAGACCAGAGTGACTTGGAATACAGGAAGATTGAAGAGCTGCGAGATGTCAATGCTGATGGTATGACTGATATGGTCGTGCGCTATACCAAAACTTCAGGTGTGCTTGACCGTGTAAACGATTATGAGATCTTTCTTGGTAATCAAAGCCAAGGTACTTTGAGTTATGCAAATGAGGCTGATAGTGTTATTCATGCAGAAGGTACATTAACGGGTCTAGAGTTTGTTGATATTAATAACGATGACAAACTTGAGGTATTGCTCGCAGGTTTTGATATTGGCCTATCGCAAATCATTGGTGCTTTAGTTACCGGTGGTATTGATCAAGATGTTTATGTCTTCAAAATGAATAAACAAGACAAATTTCCAACTCGGCCAGCGATTAAAAAAGGGGTAGAACTCACCTTTAGTTTATCTTCAGGGCAAAGTGGCAGTGCAATTGTTAAATTAGCAGACTTAAACGGGGATGGTTTGAAAGAGCTTATTCTGTCGAATGATGACGATGAGTTGAAAATATATTTAGGTATAAAACCGAATAAAAAGAAAAAATCATTTAAAAAACGAAGTGTCAGTTACGATACTCAGCTACCAAAAGATGGCAATCTGGTGATGGTTGAAGATTTAAACGGTGATGGTAAAGACGATTTGTTGATGAAATTCTCTCGTCTTGATGGTGAAGATGAAGCTAAACAATTTAAAGTGCTCTTTTCTCTGTAACTCCGTAAAATAACATCAAATAAGTAGTATTAGTGTAGTGAATTAATAATGAAACAAGCCATTTGTGGTTATCATCAAGATGAAGAAAACCATTGGGTGGCACAACTTGCTTGTGGACACTTTCAACATGTTAGGCACAAGCCCCCTTTTATGAATCGACCTTGGGTTATTTCACTCAAGGGACGTCAAGGTATGTTGGGCAAGCTGTTGAACTGTAAGAAGTGCGATGAAGCGGCGCCCAAAGATAAGCGGTAAAGCTGAGCTAGGAGCTTGTTGAGTGTCTTTGATTTATAACAACTCAACAAACCCCTAATATTATTTATAGTGAGTTTGCCTTTGACCACATAGAGTCTGCCGCTTGATATTGCCCTTGTTTACTATGGACTTGTGCAAATGCTTGTAAATCCTGACGGTCATATTGCGTACCATACTCCTCATGTTCTAGCTTTAATAGGCTACCAAAGGCTTTTTCTGCCATAGAATATTGTTCACTTTTCATCGCTAAATGACCTAAACAACTTAGCCATTTACCGCTATGGATATCCTTATGGAGTTGTTTCTGTGCTATTGCAATTAATTCATCGGCTCGTTTAATCGGTAAATTACGAACTTGCTTTAAAAAATCGCTACTTGGTGATTTTTTAAAAAGTGGTACCAATAACTTATTTAATGGTTCAATGATTTCGTTTTCGGCTAAAACTTTGCAGTAAGCAAACAATACCGTTTCTCGTTGTTTAACTTTACGATTCAGGCCATTCCAATTATCGTGCAATGCTTTGCTATCATGCTGTTTGATACTTTCATTAAAGCTACCGTAATATCCGAGTCGCTCCCACCTTTGAACCGTATCTTCGGTAATTGTCTTTTCTTTCCGCGCTGCGGGCATATACTGTAAGGCGCTTGCAAAACGTTGCTCAATAATACATAAATCAATTTCAAGCGCTAATAAGCGAGCGTCATGGCCAATTTGTTTGTGATTCTCATCAATTAAGGCACGGGCTTTTGCGTAGGTTTCTGACTTGTCTTGGTTCATTAATAGCTTAATGTTAACAATGACACTTTCTAAACCAACGTCTTTAAGTTTAACTGTTTCTTTTTCAAGCAAAGCTAAATAGTGATTGGTATTACTGTTTAGGTCTAACTTAGCAGATGCCGAAGCAGCAAGTAGGTAAGCACTCTGTTTTCTTTTCGAAGGAATCGCACTTTTTGCAAATAACGTCTCTGCTTGGCTATAATCTTCTAGCATATAAGCGGCAAGACCTTTATTGAAGTTGGCAATACCACGACGCTGTCCGGCGAAAGCTATCTTATTCCAGGTACCAAAACTAAAAGTTAAACCACCGCGCAATATTTTTAAACTGAAAATGAGCGCAATGAAGAGTAGCGTCAACATAATACCAGCTGATAATACGGTTAATTCAATGGTGGTATTACCCATAGCAATAAGAATGTAACCCTTTTCATCAATTAAAAAAGGGCTTATTGCCATCACGCTGAAAAATATAATCAAGGCAATGATAATGCGGATCATAACTGACCTCCACTCACTTCTTCACTTGTAGGACTATCTTTTGCTTCGGATGTAGGTTCAATCATTTGTTTTTTAGCTGGCGCCACTTTAGTCTTCTCGGGCTCAGGTTTTTGCGGTTGAACGCCTCGCTTTGTATCTTGCAGTAAACGTTTTATTGCTGCTAATGAGCGCAAATCACTTGGGTAGTCATAATAAATGGTTTGTTGCTTGAGCTGCTCTATCGATTGATAGAATCGTTCGTTTACCGGCAAGCTCATATCGAAGAATTCATTTAACCACTGCTGAATATCAAGCAAGGTCTGTTGGTATATTTCTTCTTTTTGTTCGCTGGCAGCCCATTGCACAAGTTGTATTTTTAGGCTCAAGTTTTGTTTTAAATGTTGCTGTTGATCTGGCGCCATTAAAGGTTCGACCATTCCTGTTCTTCTGCGCACAGTGATGAAGTCGTTGAGGAACTTATGCCAGGTTTTGGCTAAGTTTTCTTGCCAATCACCGATATTATCAGACAAAGCAAGATCTTCTTTTGTTTGGTCAAGTGCTTCAGCTAAATCTACGCCCGCCAGCATTAAGGTTGGTACTTGTTTGTTAAGGGCCATCAAGGTCAAGATAGCGTCTTGATTTTGTAAGGTTGGCATTAAAGCCAAGCTTTCAATATCTTCATTAATCAATGCACGAACAGGTAAGAATTTAGGCTGGTTTAACTCTTTTAGACGATTGTCAGCATCACGCAATAAGCTAATAGCCGCTTTAGTATCTCGCTCTAACCACATGGTACGAGCCGCTACGCGAACTAGGTATTCTGCTTCATGTATTAACCAATCATTAGGTTGGCGCAAGCTCATCTTTTGCTCTAACTGGCTTATGTGGGCCGTTAATCGCTGTAGTTGAGTATCACTATCAGAATGTGCTTTTTTAGCATTTTCTTGCGATTGGCTAGTCGCTCTATTTTGTTGTTGTAACTGGTGGTTAAATTCAGCAGTTAAGCTGCTTTTTAGCTCAGATTGCCCCTGTTCAATTGCTCGCTGATTTTGTTGATTCAACGTTAAAAGCTGGGCACTACTTTGTTGCTGCTGCCAAAGGTAATGGCCAATAGACGCAAAAATACTCACAGTGGCAATAACTAATGCAATAGTCGCTGTTTTATTAGAAGGTTTGTCTTCTACAACCTTAGCGTTTGATGGGGAAGGTTTTTTCGTCGCGGTATTAGCCGCTGACCTTTTAGGCTCAGATTTTGAAATAGCAGCTTTTTTAGTCTCAGCATTATCATTTTCTGTTGCTGAAGCTTTAGTGGTACTTGTACCAGGTGAGAGTGTAGCGGCCTCTTTTTTCTCGGTGTCGCTATTATCCGATAGTTTGTTTTTAGAGACTTCATTATCCGACATAATTCTATATTCCATCGTTGTTTACTATTGTAAATAGGCTTACGAACAAGAAAGAGCTTGCAACGTATTACACAGTATTTGGGAGCTAGCGCTATGGGTATTAACGACCCGTGTTAAGCCTAAATCTTTGGCATTTTTTTCAATACGATCACTGACCACTACCCACAAACATTGTGATTGCCAATAATCATCTATGTCTTTAGTTGCACTGGCTAGGTACTTGAGTAGTGCTATTAATATATCGTTACTAGTAACGACAATACAGTTAATTTTTTGTGCTCGCCATTGCTCAGCGATATTTATCGTTAATGTTCGCCATACACGTCGATAACTTTCGATGTATTGAACTTCAGCGCCGCGTTGCTTTAAACTGTTAGCAATATGCTCTCGGCCACCATTGCCACGAAAGATTATTATCCTTTTACCTTTAACTTTAGACAACTGTGGCAGTTTAAGTAAACCTTCACTGTGCTCTTGTCTAGGAGGGGGCGATATAGTGGTAGTAATTCCGATTGTTTGTAATGCTTGTTTTGTAGCATTGCCGACAGCGAAAATGGTTTGTGATAAGTTATTGGATAGTGAATAGCTGGCGTGAGCAAACTCAACAGCAGCAACACTAACAAAGATCAGGATATCTGCGCTTTCTAGCGCGGTAGCTATGTCGTGAGCGCTAGCATTCTTTTGATAATCAAATAGGGTTTGGCTGGTATTAACTATGCCTTGTTGATCGAGTAACAAGGTGAGTTGCTGAGCTTTAGTTTTAGGCCGAGTAATTAGGACCTTAAGTGGTTTCCCTGGCATAAGTAAAACCTGCTCATTTATAGGTGTCTCAAGTGGGGTCACTTGAGACATTTTTTTGGCAGATTTAGCTATTTTTGATATCATTTTCTGAATAAACTTGCTGTAAAATTTTATCTGCACCTCGGCTTAGTAGCTCTTGAGCGAGTTTATTTCCGAGCGCTTCACCTTCTTCAACAGGACCAGTGATTTCACTTTCGATCATTTCACTACCATCGACAGCACCAACTAATCCACGTAGATGGATATTTTTGCCATCAGCAGAAATAACACCATAACTACCGATAGGTACCTGACAACCGCCTTCAAGTGCTTTATTCATCGCACGTTCTGCCAAAACACGACTACGAGTAGTACCACATTCTAATGGCGCTAATAGCGCTTTAATTGTTTCATCATCATTACGACATTCTATACCAACAGCACCTTGGCCATTTGCTGGAAGCATTTCTTCTGGTTCGATGAATTGTGCAATGCGCTCGCTCATTTTTAAACGAATTAGACCTGCAGCAGCTAGTATGATGGCGCCGTATTCACCTTCATCTAATTTTCTTAAACGAGTATTTACATTGCCGCGTAAATCACGAATGTCTAAATCAGGACGGCTTGCTTTTAACTGGCACTGACGGCGCAAGCTTGAAGTGCCTACAATAGCGCCTTGCGGTAAATCGCTTAATGATTTGAAGGTATTAGAAACAAAAGCATCACGTGGATCTTCACGAGGACAAATGACTTCTAACCCTAAGCCTTCAGGAAAATCGACAGGAACATCTTTCATTGAATGAACAGCAATATCAGCACGATCTTCGAGCATGGCGACTTCAAGTTCTTTAACAAATAAACCTTTACCACCAACTTTTGCTAAAGGCGTGTCTAAAATGATATCGCCTTTCGTTGTCATAGGTACTAATTCAACATTAATACCGTCATGAAAGTGCTCAAGTTGCGCTTTAACATATTCTGCTTGCCATAAGGCGAGGGCGCTTTTACGCGTGGCAATTCTTACTGTAGTGTTATTCATTCGATTTATCCAAATATATAATGGTTATACCAATCAATTTAATTAAGTGGTCTATTTAAATGGTTTAAATAATCAATAACATCGTTGCTTTCAATCCCAATAGCCAGCTATTGCTCAATCAAGCGCCTTGTTCTTGACCATTTATCTTTATTAAAATTTGACCCCTTCATCAATATCATTGGTATTACTGTGCTGAAAGGGTCAATTCAGTTTCAGCTTGCGTGCTTACGGCATTTGATAAAAACTGCCAAAATTCTTCACCACTGCGTTTATCTGTCCAAATATCATTATTAAAGACAAAATGATGACCGTTGAATTTTGTTGCTACCCATATTTCATGCAAGGGTGCTTGCTTGTTTATTATCACTTTACTGCTATTTTTAAAAGTCAGCGTTAATAACCCGCCAACTCCTTCGTAATCTATGTCGACACCAGAGTCTTCAATCGCCTCTTCTATAGCGAGAAGAAGTGCTTCGGCGATCAAGTTGTATTGGCTATCGTTCATTGCTTATCCTTTAAATACATTATTTGTCTAAGTGAGTATCATACCAAGTCTATTCAGTTAATTCCCTCTCAGAGCTTGTCAGCGTTGTGAAAATAAATAGAAATTTTTGTATATAGTCATTCTATATTTAAAAGATTCTGTGCGATTATCTAAACGCTGACAAACTCCCAAAGGGCGAGTTTAAAAGGCTTATATACCGCGTTATTGATTTTAACAATAGAACAATTATTATCTTCAACCAATGCCTTGCCTCTAAGCCTTTTAAGTCTCGCTGAGTGAGAATAAACTTATTAGAATTGGTATAAATGTTGATAAGCATGTGAGTATAATAGCAATCAGACAAAATAAATATAGATACAGAGCGGTTAAGTTAGGCTAAAAAGCTTGATTTAAACGACTTTCATGGCAAAAAACCATCATGCGTACCAATAGACTTCATTACTTACATCAAAAGCTACAGCAAAAATTAAAGCTTAAATCAATTTTACTGGCCTTTGTTGCCGCCACTTTTTTATCTGCTTGTGGCATTAAAGGGAAGTTGTATCAAACACCTGAGCAAGCTGTTACTCCAAACGCTGAGGCGGTAACGAAAAGTGATGAAAGCAAAGAACAAAGTGTAAGTGTAGAATCACAATCCGTGACCACGCTTGATGAAGCACAAAAGAATCAAGCTGTTCAACAGCCAATAGAGCAAACTGTAGGCCTGTCAACAGATCAAGTTAAAGAGCAACAATAATGTTAGTCAATTTTTCTAAAATGCATGGTTTAGGTAATGACTTTTTAGTGCTTGATAATGTCACGCAAAATGTTTTTTTATCGCCCGAGCAAATCGCTAAATTTGCCAACAGAAATTTTGGTGTAGGTTTTGACCAGCTATTAGTTGTTGAACCACCTTATGATCCAGACTTAGACTTTCATTACCGTATTTATAATGCAGACGGTAGTGAAGTAGGACAGTGCGGAAATGGTGCTCGCTGTTTCGCAAAGTTCGTTCGTATGAAAGGTTTATGTAATAAACATAAAATAAAGGTTTCTACCAGCACAGGTAAAATGAATTTGCACATAGAGCGTGATGGTAATATTTCAGTCACTATGCCAGTGCCACAATTTGAACCGAAAAAAATTCCTTTTACCGCACAAAAAACTGAAGGTACCTATATTCTGCGTAGTGAAAGCGAAACTGTGTTATGTGGTGCGGTATCAATGGGTAATCCTCATTGTGTTGTAACCGTAGACAGTGTTGCTGAAGCTAATGTTGAAACGCTCGGGCAAGAGTTATCGATACATGAACGTTTCCCTGAAGATGCTAATGTCGGTTTTATGGAAATTGTTAGCCCTAATTACATTAAATTAAGAGTGTACGAACGTGGCGCTGCAGAAACCCTAGCCTGTGGCAGTGGTGCCTGTGCAGCCGTAGTTATTGGTTATATGCAGAAAAAACTAGCGAAACAAGTCACCGTAGAACTGCCAGGTGGAAAATTACGAATATTTTGGCAAGGACCGGGTCATCCAGTAAAAATGTCTGGACCTGCAACACATGTATTTGATGGTCAAATATCTATTTAAGCCTAAGCGGCTACTTTTCCTATTTCTATTAGTGCCCACATACCATGAAAGAAGAACCTAGCAAGATGAATGATATACAACAAGCTATCAATAGTGACGATATCCCATTAACAGATGAGTTAGTGGTAAGTTACTTACAAGACAATCCTGAATTTTTTAATCGTAACAACGCCTTAATGACTGGCTTACGGCTCAATGATGAGCAACGTGGTACGGTTTCTTTAGTAGAACGTCAGCAACAGCAACTCCGCCAAAAAGTATATGCTCTAGAAGATGAAATCACGCAGTTAATGTCGGTAGCTAACCACAATGAGCAGTTATTTGTGCTTTATAGTGATTTATATTTACGCTTACTCGATTGCCAATCAGCTGAAGAATTGCTCGATTGCTTGCACCAAGCAACAACGGAACTGTTATCCTTATCTTCGTTTAAATTGTGGTTAGTTCCTGGAAATAACATTGAAGTTGCACACCATAGTTTGTCGATCAATGATTGTACGGGTGTTATGCAAAATCGCTTAACTAACGACGAGTATTACTTTGGTCGCTTGCAAGAAAGTGAACAAACCCTCATTTTTGCTAAACCATGCTCTGGATCAGTAGTATTGATTAAACTAGTTCACGATGAACAAGCCGTTGGTTTTTTAGCTATTGGTAGCGAAGATGCTCATCACTTTGACCCACGTATGGACACTTTGTTACTTAATCAATTCAAACGCCTGGTTGCTAAGTTATTGCACCAGCAGTTATCTATACAAGTTGTTTGAAGAGTTAATCTATTTAAAGTAGAAAGATTAAGCCAATGAATACCGCAACACTTAGCGCTGTAAGAAATCTAAGGATTATGTGAGACTATGCAATTTTACCGACGTTTAACCACGATTAAAGCCATCAGTTTTGATTTAGATGACACCTTATACAATAACCGACCAATAATGCAGTCGGTTGAACAGCAAATGGCGGATTACTTTACTGAAAAATTTGCCATTTGGCTACCTGAGCTACTAGTTGAGCCCAAGCAAGTCTTTGACCGACGTTTTTGGGCACCATATCGACATCAAGCGATAAAAGCCCAAGCGGATATTTCTCATGATGTAGTAAGACTGCGCTTCGAAAGTTATCGATTAGGTTTGTTAGCGTATAACCTCTCTGAAAAAGAGGCAAGAACCGAAGCCCAAGCGGGCTTAGATTATTTTATTAATTTACGAAGTGATTTTACCGTACCCAAAGCGAGTCATGAACTCTTAGCAAGTTTAAGCAAAGCGTTCCCGTTGGTATCAATCAGCAATGGTAATGTAGATACCAGAGCCTTGGGCATTGATCATTATTTTCAACATATTTATCATGCCGGTTATCAAATAGGCGGTCGACATGATGGAAGTGAGCATTTGCTAAGACAAAAACCAGAAACAGATATGTTTTCCTTAGTTTGTCAGCAACTCGATATTTTACCTGAGCAGTTATTACATGTTGGTGATTGTGGTTTTGCCGATATTCATGGCGCATTAAATGCTGGTTGCCAAACTGCTTGGTTACCGCAATATGGTGTGGGCAAAAACTTACAGCAAATCCCTCATATTGAATTAAACCTAGTAAGTGACTTAAGACAATTAATTATTAAATAATAAGCTGAATTGGATATCGCCCTTTTTTACATTAACAACAGGTATTAAAAAGCACCGTACTTTTACAGTAGAGTGCTTTTTTAGTAACTTGTTTTTACTGCGTATTATTTACTTAGTAAATAAAGTGAATGATTGGTTTATTTTTTAAAGCGACGAGCGCCAAAACCAATTAAACCTAAAGCAAAAATAGCTAATGAAGTTGGCTCTGGTACATCGTAAGAAATATTACCGCTAGTAAAAGCATGCGGGTTTGAGCAACAGTTAACTGCAGAAGATAAGTCAAAGGAAATTGAAACAAGACCATCAGCAATAATATTTTCCCAATCTGCTTGTGCGATTGTTGCAACACCAGTCATGAAAACATAGTTACTGTGGCTGCCGATATAGTCATCCCCAGTGAAATCAAATGCATCGTTGTTCGTGTTGCTATCAAAAACAATACCAAGTGAGAAGCCTTCTATTGAAATTGCAACATTTTCGTTATTTGAATCAAAATCACCAGCAATACTTAAAGTGAAAGTGGCGTCCGATGCAGTGGCTGTATCTGCAATTAAATTTGTGTAACTAATAATGCCACCATTTATGCTCGTAGATTTGTCTTCTAATGTGATTAAGCCAGCATTTGCAATGCTAAGCACTGAGCTTGCTGCGAAAAGTAAACCTGCTACGGCAGTGTTGAATAATTTCATTGTATGTCCTTAAGTATAAAGATAATTTAGTAATGATTTTAATAAAGCAAAAACTACGCCATTATTTTAAAGTCAATTATATCAAAGCTTTATTTGTCGGCCGATGCTTAAGTTTTCACCACTGTAAAGTTATTGGACACTTGTAAAAGAATAAAGAATGTCCTCACTTGTAAAGGTAAAAATCAATTTACTGTAAAAATAAACAGCAAATAGCAACACCTAGAATTAATTGGTGATATACTTTTTCTTTTTATGTACTGCTAGCTACTTCAATAAATTACACCACCTCAATTTCGCCACCTAAATAAAGGTTACTCCTATGGACGTTTCAGAATTACTCGACTCTCTTAATGATAAACAGCGTGATGTTGTTGCAGCCCCAAAGCAAAATATGCTTATTTTGGCTGGCGCTGGCAGTGGTAAAACTCGAGTATTAGTGCAACGTATCGCTTGGTTAATGCAAGTTGAGGGGATCTCCTCACATAGTATTTTGGCGGTAACCTTTACCAATAAAGCAGCTGCAGAGATGCGCGCTCGTGTAGAACAAGTGACGAATGGTAATACCCACGGCATGTGGATAGGTACTTTTCATGGCTTGGCGCATCGTTTATTGCGCATGCATTTTCAAGAAGCTAATTTACCGCAAAGCTTTCAAGTATTAGATAGCGATGATCAATTACGTCTAATCAAACGAATCGTTAGGTCGCTAGAACTTGATGAGAAAAAATGGCCTCCTAAACAATTTGTTTGGTACATCAATGGAAAGAAAGATGAAGGTTTGCGCCCTCAACATATTGATGCTCAGTTCGATCCGACTGAAGAATTGTTTGTTAAAGTGTATAAAGCTTATCAAGAAACCTGTGACAGAGCGGGTTTAGTTGATTTTGCCGAACTGTTATTGCGTGCCCATGAACTATGGCTGAAAAACCCTGCATTATTAGATCATTATCAACAACGTTTTGGACATATTCTAGTGGATGAATTTCAAGATACCAACGCTATTCAATATGCATGGCTTACTATGCTGGGCAAAGCTCGCAGTAAAGTGATGATTGTTGGTGATGACGACCAATCAATCTATGGCTGGCGTGGCGCGAAAATTGAGAATATTGAACGTTTTTTACAAGAATATGATGATGCTAAAACTATCCGTCTTGAGCAAAATTACCGTTCAACCGCTAACATTTTGAAATCAGCTAACCAATTAATTTGCAATAACACTAATCGCATGGGTAAAGAGCTGTGGACGGATGGAGAAGCAGGCGAGAAAATATCCATTTATACTGCTTTTAATGAAATCGATGAAGCACGCTTTATCGCTGGTCGCATCAAACAATGGCGTGATGATGGCGGTAAACTCGATGAAGTCGCCATATTGTACCGCTCAAATGCACAATCACGTTTACTCGAAGAAGCATTATTACAGGGGCAATTACCTTATCGAATTTACGGTGGTCAACGATTCTTCGAACGACAAGAAATAAAAGATGCACTTGCTTACATGCGTCTTATTAATAATCGTGATGATGATGCGGCCTTTGAGCGTGTTATCAATACGCCAACACGTGGCATTGGTAATCAAACGTTATCATTAGTGAGAGACGCAGCACGGGGTTCGGAAGTAACAATGTGGCAAGCTTGCCAGCAAATGATACAAGCAGAGCAATTGAAGGGCCGAGGTGCTAAAACGATCACAGCCTTTATTCAACTTATTGAACAATTGGAAGATGATACCGCCAATTTAGATTTAGATCAGCAGGCGAACTTTATCATCAGCCACAGTGGTTTAAAGGCTATGTATCAAGCGGAAAAAGGTGAACGTGCAGCACAGCGGATTGAAAACTTAAATGAGCTAGTCACGGCATGTCAAACCTTTGAAAGCGACCCTGAATTAGTCGAAGAGCAGACCCCATTAACGGCATTTTTAACCCATGCGGCATTAGAGTCAGGTGAATCTCAAGCAGATGAGTTTGAAGCAGCAGTACAGTTAATGACAATGCATTCAGCCAAAGGGTTAGAGTTTCCTTTAGTCTTTATTGCCGGTCTAGAAGAAGGTATGTTCCCTTCACAACAGTCGGTTGAAGAAATTGGCCGCTTAGAAGAAGAACGCCGCTTGTGTTATGTAGGCATGACCAGAGCCATGAGCAAGCTCTATTTATGTCACGCCGAAAGTCGCCGTTTATATGGGCAAGAAAAATTCCATAAAGCGAGTCGATTTTTACGAGAATTGCCTGAAGATTGCATCGAAGAAATTCGCATGCAATCTCAAGTGAAACGTCCCAGTAAAGTAGGAAAGTTTTCAAATACCTTTACACTTGAAACCTTTGAAAATACAGGTTTTAAGTTGGGGCAGCAGGTTAAACATGCTAAGTTTGGTGAAGGTGTGGTACTGAACTATGAAGGTAGTGGTGCTCAATCACGTATTCAGGTGAATTTTGCCGATGTTGGTAGCAAGTGGCTCGTGGTTGAATACGCCAATTTACAAGCGGTATAACTGTCTATTCGCTTGACCTAGTACTTGTTTATTAGGAGACTTGTTGAGTATTAACGCTACCAACCAAAAAGTAGTTTATTTAAAATCAGAAGGTAGTGAAATGTCTCAAAGATTATTAATAGTAGAAGACAGTAAACCAATAGCGACCGTTATCAAGCAGATAGCGCGCTCGTTAAAGTTTGATGTGGTCATTGCAACTGATTTAGCGCAAGTAGAAAATATCTTATCAACAGATACTGATTTTTTTGCTGCGACTATTGATTACGCCCTACCTGATGCGCTAGATGGTGAGGCGATAGCTTGTGTCCTATCTCATGGCATTCCTAGCATTGTTATGACAGGGAAAATGGATGATGAGACTCGGCAGAAAATACTGTCACAACCGGTCATTGATTATATTCCAAAAGAGAATAGCCAAGCATTCCTCTATTTAAAGCGGGTTTTGCATTGGCAGCAAACCAATAATCAAAATACTATTTTAGTTGTTGATGACTCATCTTCTGCGCGAAATCATATAGTAGAGTTATTAAAACGTCGTAATTTTAATGTCATTACTGCTAATAATGGTGTGCAAGCATTAGAAAAACTTGGCCAACATAAAAATATTAAAATGGTCATCACAGATTTAGAAATGCCGGCAATGGACGGTATTGAGTTAACCAATGAAATTCGACGTATTTATACACGTGAACAATTAGCCGTGATAGGTATTTCAGGTGCAAGTAACGGTATTCATTCAGCACGTTTTATAAAAAATGGTGCGGATGATTTTTTACGTAAACCTTTTTGTCCTGAAGAATTCTATTGTCGTATTACACAAAATATCGAAAGCTTGAATAACATTGCTAAAATTCAGCATGCGGCTAATACCGACTATTTAACTGATCTCGCTAACCGTCGTGCATTTTTCCGTAGTGCCGAGGCGCGCATTAAAGAATACATCAATAAAAAAGTACCTTATTGTTTAGCTATGATAGATATTGATTTCTTTAAGAAAGTAAACGATACCTATGGCCATGATATTGGTGATCAAGTTCTAAAAATTATTGCACTTTATATGCGTAAACATTTTGGCTCAGGACTTACCGCACGTTTAGGTGGAGAAGAGTTTGCAGTACTGTTACATGGCTTAGATGCGGATAATTTGTATAATAAGTTAGATGATTTTAGACGAGAAATTTCGGTGTCTTCTATTCCAGCAGGCGAGACAACAATATCAATAACGTTAAGTTTAGGTGTGGTTTTTGATAGTCTAGATGAATTTCCTAAGCAAATGAATGAAGCTGACAATGCGTTATACGCAGCCAAAGAAAACGGTCGTAACCAGATAGTCGTTTTTGGTGCAGATCTAGAAGATTAGAAAGTCTTAAGATACTGAATAAAAAAATAGCGCTTATTTAAGCGCTATTTTTTTGCAAGCTTATAAACCTCTGCTTAAGTACGCTTCTTAAATGAGTCTAAGCTATAAAGCACTAGTGCCGCCCAAATGAAGACAAAGGTGATTAATTCAGCACTTTTCATGGTTTCTTGATAATAAAATGTCGCTAATAAAAACATAATACTTGGCCCTAAGTACTGAAAAAAACCTAGTGTGGATAAGGTTAATCGTTTTGCCGCAGCAGTGAAAAACAGCAGTGGCGCGGTTGTCACTATACCTGCCATGATCAAAGTAACGTTTAAGCTAGTGGTATTTATTGCCATATTACTTGTGTTACTTTCAACAAAGAAATACCAATAAATAAGAGCAATGGGTAACATCATCAATGATTCAATTAACAGTCCAATAAAGGAGTTAATGGGGAGTTTCTTTCTCAATAGACCATAGATGGCAAAGGTACTGGCTAAGACTAATGAAATCATTGGTAGCGTGCCCAGAGCAATGAGTTGTATCAATACACCCACAAGCGCTAAGCATACCGCTATCAATTGGTTTCGACGTAAGCGTTCATTGAAAAATATCATACCCAGAATAACGTTAAACAAAGGGTTAATGTAATAACCCAAACTAGCATCAAGCAAATGGTTGTTGTTTACCGCCCAAATAAAGAGAAACCAATTGACCCCAAGAAAGCTCGCCGATAATGATAACTGCAGTAATACTTTGGGTTGTCGGCAAATGGCAATTAGTGGCGACCATTTTTTCATGATAATAATCATCACCAGTAAAAATACTGTTGACCAAATTATACGATGCATCAAGATCTCACCCGGTTCAATGTCGGTGAGTAATTTAAAGTATATTGGTGCAAAACCCCATAAGAGATAGGCACTTAGTGCACTTAGCGCACCATTGCGGCTGCTGTTTTCTTCAAGTTGGTCGGTGGCAGATGCACTCATGATTATTTGTTCAAATTTATAAGCTATGAAAAGAGCGAGGATGATAACACGTCATTGAGACGTTCAAGTATTTAAAGCTAAGTGATGATTTTTCACCGCGTAAACATGTCAGTACTAATCCATTTATCTCTAAATAACATAATGATTTTGCTCAGGTTATAAAAAAAATTTTCTGTATTAGGTTTTCACGGCTTCGCTGAGTTAAAATAGCGGCATTACCCATAAGAAAATTAGTCGACAACTTCTTGAATTCCTCCTTAGCCACAGTAGAAGCCAGTACAGTTATTAGTAAAGAAAATAGTGATTTACTACTAGATACCTTAAAACATCATTTTGGCTATGAAAGTTTTCGTGAAGGACAAGCTAAAATTATTAATAGTTTGTTGCAAGGGCAGGACTCATTAGTTTTAATGCCTACTGGTGGTGGTAAATCATTATGTTATCAGTTGCCTGCGGTGTTGTTACCCGGTGTAACCATTGTGGTATCTCCATTGATTGCTTTAATGAAAGACCAAGTCGATGGCTTAACTAGGCAAGGTATTTCAGCCGCTTTTATTAATTCAAGTCTTGAGCAAAGCGAAATAAGTGATATTTTTTCGCGCTTAGGGCGTGGTGAAATTAAACTGCTTTATGTAGCGCCTGAGCGGTTAACTAATTATTATTTTTTACAGAGTCTGAGCCAACTACAGCTAAGCTTGTTTGCTATTGATGAAGCGCACTGTATTTCCCAATGGGGTCACGATTTTAGGCCCGCATATACCAAGCTACAATGCTTAAAGCAAAATTTCCCTACCGTACCTGTTATGGCGTTAACGGCAACGGCCGATGTGACAACGCGTAAAGATATTTTAAATCAACTTGCGCTACCAAACCCATATATCCATCTTGATAGTTTTGATAGACCTAATATTCGCTTTACCTTGGCGCCAAAATATAATGGCGAAAAGCAGTTATTGGGCTACATCAGAAAAAAGGGTGAAGATAGTGGCATTATTTATTGTAATAGTCGTTGGCAAGTGGAAAAGTTAGCTAAGTATTTAGCGGCTAGCGGCATTAATTGTGCTGCTTATCACGCAGGATTAGAAAATGAAATTCGTTCAATAGTACAAGAAGACTTTACTAAAGATAATATTCAAATAGTGGTCGCCACCGTTGCTTTTGGTTTAGGTATTAATAAACCCAATGTGCGTTATGTTATACATTTTGAGCCACCCCGAACTTTAGAGTCTTACTATCAGGAAATTGGCCGCGCGGGTCGGGATGGTTTAAATGCAGAAGCCTTATTTTTGGTTGACGAAAAAGATGTAAACCGTATTAAGAAACGCATTAGTGAAGGTGATAACCCACAGCGAGTGAATGTTGAAATGCAACGTTTTGCTGCCATGGATGCCTTTATTGATGCACAAACCTGTCGCAGGCAAGTTGTATTAAATTACTTTGCCGAATATACCGAAAAAGGCTGTGGAAATTGTGACATTTGCTTAGATCCACCAAGTCAGTTTGATGGCACTGTAGAAGCACAAAAAGTATTGTCATGCGTATACCGTATCGAACAACAAGGTGATATTAATCATGTTATTGCCGTACTGCGCGGCGAAGTCACCGATAATATAAAACAACTCGGGCACGATAAAGTGTCTACCTTTGGTATAGGAAAAGGAAAAACGGTAGGTTACTGGTTCTCAATTATTGGCCAGCTCATACATTTAGGTTATTTACAGCAAGATATCGAACAACAATCTATTTTATGTTTAACACAGGCTTCAGGCGTAGTATTAAAAGCGCAAGAACCTTTGATGTTAGCCAGTCCTCGTTTGCAAAAAGCCAGCTACTGGCAAGAGAAAAGCCCACAAAAAAGCTATGACCGTGTGTTATTTGCAAAATTACGCGAACTACGAAAAGGTATTGCTGATGGCGAAGATATTGCGCCTTTTATTGTCTTTAACGATGCCACCTTATCTGAACTGGCACGTATAAAGCCGAAAACATCGCGTGAAATGCTGAGTATTAGTGGTATCGGAGATGTGAAGTTATCTCGTTATGGGCAACCTTTTCTCGCGTTAATCAAAGAGCATGGATAATTAGTTTTTTGGTTTTACAAGTTAATAAATATTTGTATAAAAAAATGCCGGTTAACTAACTAGGATAGTTGACCGGCATTTGTACAAACTACAGTTGATAAAGAGTAATTAATCCATTTGGTATTAATTACTCTTTTTCAGCAGCTTCAGTTTGTTCAGTTGATTTATCTTGAGCTTGTTCTTGCTCTTTTTTCTCATCGTGACCTTCGCCACCACAACCACCACAACAACCCATAAATTACTCCAGATAATTAAATTGAATTTCGTAAACTTGCAAAGATAGTACCTGAGCAATTTACTCAGGTACTTGATCAAGATCAGCTTTTTTCAGATAACATCTAAAATAACTAGGATCTGTTGAACTTTCGAGATTGTTTTTGCAGCGGTTTGTTGGGTATTTATACAAGGCAGAGCCTTTGTCATGTGTTTGTTCCACATAAAAAGGCGATAATGCCGTAAAAATGACCAACAAACGCTGTCCGAAGGATTCGGCTAAAAGCGTCTTAC
>OJBB01000088.1_pt1 | contig 35576 bp, 49 predicted proteins | sample 1590401 | NCBI WGS metagenome assembly OJBB01 (sample SAMN05416789, study PRJEB24817) | seawater metagenome | isolation source: Sea water | place: Canada:Atlantic | collected 2013-07 | reverse complement strand
CAAAACAGTACCATTGCAGTGAAATAGCTGCATAACTGGGTACAAAACGAAAAAAACAAAATCAACCAAATGATCAGGTTTGATTAGTTATAAGTTTTCGGCGAAATGAATGGCAAAAGTGGTTTGGGTTTTCTCTTCTTGCGTTAGTGTAATCATAGGTGCTCTCCTTGATTCATTATGATTAATACCAATGGTAGCATAATGTTTCAAAAAGGCAGCGGAAGTGAAAATAATGTTGTCCATTATCATTTTGAAAAAAATGGACGTGGGATTATCATTTTGAAGTGCAGAAATTTTGGTGCTTTATCATAATGAAATAAGTAGATAAACACTCGCCGCCGGAGCGGCCAGGTTTAACTCGTCAGTAAGCAGCTTGTTGCCCAATTCACATGCTGAGTTTTTGCATAGTTACCACCAGCCTTAAGGCCACCGAAAACCCAAGTACCTTTTCAAGGGAATTTCATCAATTTAAGGTTTTACCTGTTCGGCTTTCACGGTTTCGATTATTACGCACTAGGTTGTCGTATGCATCGCTTCGCTCAAAGAAAAACAGGTGGTGCTGCTTACGCTCCGCGGCCTCGTTTGCCCTATGGGCGAAATCGCTGTAAAGAGTAGCCTCATTTTACTGAAGGGGAAGATAAAGTCAATAAAAATGAGACAAAAAGCACTGAATTTACAGTGCCAGTTCCATCTGCATTTTGGTGTCAGGATTAATAAGTCGGTTGCAGTAGAAACCAATCAACTCGCCCATGTAAGACCAGATGGAGCGGCTTACGCCATTCCCTAACAGGCGGTGGGCGGCTGAGAAGTTCCCCCGTTGAGAAACCAAAGGGGTATCCCCTTTCCATACTGCTTCAACCAAAGACTGTAACGCCTTAGGCAACCGTCTGATACGCCCATGCTCATCCGGCATAATTTGACGTTGAAAATCAGGGTTTGTCGGGTGTTGTATCATCGGTGTACCCGCTTTAGGTGAGCCATATGAAGCCGGTATGGTGGTCATTTGGTTTTCCGCGCCGGTGTACAAACAATTGCGATACCCGATATGCTTCATATCATCGCGCTGTTTAACATGTTTCATTTCACGCCACACAGGGGCGTCATGAGGGACATTGTTTAAAAACGATGAAATGCTAGGGCTGGTGGTTTTAGCTGGCATAGGAAGCGCATCAAAGTCGAATGCCGGCAAGCTTTTTGTTATTGCCATAATACAAACGCGAGGTCTAGATTCTAATTCACCAAAATCATGCCCATCAAAAACCTTTTGCACAAAGCGGTAATCAGGCAATGCGCGTTCGATAAGCGACAAGGTTTCTGAGGTGCCAAAGTTAGGCACGTTCTCAAAAGTGACAACAGCGGGATTCATCGCTTTAAGCGCGTTGATAAGTGGAATAAACAATGTACCACAATGAGGGTGAAGCAAGTCAAAGTTATCCGCTTTCGTTAGCGCAGAAAACCCGACACAAGGATAGCCAATTTCCACCCAATCTAACTCTTTCGGTAAGTCTGCTAGGTTGAGACGATGAAGGTCGTCAACAATCGCCACCGCATCGTCTGTCGCAGTGTCCCAAATCGGGTTGCCGTCTAGGTTGCATGACATGGCGAGCTCGCTGTTATCATTAGCAAAAGCCATGGCGGAGTTGATACCTTGTTTTTTAAGTCCTTCCTGTAAAGAATATGCAAGCATACCAAGACCAGAGAAAAAACTGCCTTTGCGTAACGGTTCGCCCGACTTTAATTTAGCGATAAAACGATTAGCACGCGCAAGTTCGTTTTTATCTTCGTGGTGAAGCGTTAAAATGATGCAGTTTTGTCTAAACGTCACGGTGATCATGCAGTCTTTGCCGCCTAACGCCTGAGCGGTTTCTTTATCGCGCAACTCAAGCAATTCGCCGCGCGCGGTATTCATGATGCGCTTAGAGCCATTAACGTCAGGCTTGATAACAATGCGCCCTGCGGTACGAGTAATGGAAATCGCGGTGCCAGCGAAGAAGTTGGATGCTCTTAGAGCTGCGTCATTCTTGATGTAAGCACGTCCCACACCGCCGGATAGCATTTTAAACTTGTAGCTTTTTATTCGTGTGATGAATTTGCGTTTCATTTTATTTTTCTCGTGTTGGATTCGTATCAACAATATGCATTCATAATAATCAATTTGACATAAAATTGCAAGTAAGTTATCTCAAAATCGAAAGAAAAGGAGTAGATTGAAGTCTAGCTAAAAGGGAGGTATCATTGTTTTTTTTTACAAAAAAGGATTAAACATGAAAAAAGCATTAATCGCAGGGGTGGGGCTGCTATGGTTGGCGTCAGCCCAGGCGGCCATTAACCCAGAAAGTTATAGCGCAACGAATTTCAAAGATTTGTTGAAAAAACCGGACTTAGTTGAGTACGCGCACCACGCAGGTACGCTAAAAAAACTAACCAATTTTTTATCAACAGAACGCGTGGAAATTTCATCAGAGTATGAGATTTTGGTTAACGGGGAAAATGTAATGACAGTGACCGGCCCCATAACCGAGGATGCGTTGGTACGATTTGAAAATGCGCTTAATACGCCCATTGGTGAGCGTAGTGAATTGAAGCTTATGTTGGGGCGGATCCTCAATATAAGCACGATGGATTACTTAAAAGACTTGTTGTAGTCCCGCCTAAAACAAAGCTAAAGAAAGCCGCCCTGACCATGCAAGGCGGCAGTAGGAATTAAACTTTCAGTGATGCCATTACCGAGGGCGTTAAACTACGCTTAAAGGTAGTAGGGGTGCCTTCTTTCAAGTCTATAGCAACAGCCTGACCCTTAGTGTCAAGTCCAATGAATTTATAATGTTTGCGTCCGCGCGGTGATTGTTTAAAAATAGTGCCAAGGTCATCAAGGGTAAAGTTTGTGGTGCCATCTTTAATTTCATCCTCTAACAGGCGGCGAGCGAGTTCTTCTGGCGTTTCGTTAGCATCACCGATGACAAGTTCAAAAGCAATCTTTCCTGAGTTGCCGTTGGAGTATACACTGTTTGATTTTGAGAACACGACCCCGTGTTTTTCGCCCACTTCTTTTAATGCTTCGAGTGCTTCATTTGAAATAGATCTGATAGCGGCTCTGTCTATAATTTGTAAAGTCATAATGACTCCTAGTGTTGTGTGTGTTGTGTGTGTTGTCCGAATTGACAAGACTTATATTAATCAATTTGACATTCAAAATCAAAAAAAAAAGTATTTTTTTAGCTTTGTTAACGTTATTTCTTACTTGCTATCAGGCCATGCTTTGGCCTTGTCGATAATTTTAACATCGTGTTCATCAACGCATTTTTTCGCCGCTTCACGATCTATATTGGCATTGCTGAGAATCGTTTGGGCAAGGGTGGGTTCATCATGAACTTCAACAACAATTCCTGCTGCATAGACAACGCCTTGTGTAAATTCAGACATTGCGCCTTGTTGCTGTTCAGAGTTTAAAGATGGAAGGAAAAGCGTCTCAGCTTTTCTAAATGTTATTGGTTGCCAGTAAATATCCTCATTTCCATCATCATGATAAAGAGCATCTCGGCTATAAATATCCTTAGCGCCTTTTTCTGCAATGGCAGTCCACCATGTTTTTTGCGTTCTATCGAAATAAACGGGGATGCCAGGCAACAGGTTGATCACGACAAAGGTAAATTCTGGTGGGTACGTTCCTTCATCATCAGCATTGAACAGAACCCCTTCTTCCATCAATGAAGGTTCCGATAGCTTTCTTGTAATGGATGAAATCTCTTTTTTTTCAGTGTTCATGGTTAATGCGCCCTTTATATGAATAAAACTTAAACTACGTTGATGTTTGAAAATAGAAAAAATAGGGAATTGATGCCAAATCCCTACTCTTTTAAAAACACGGATGGTAAGTGTTTTTATTGGTATAAACAAGCAGCGACTGAGTTTAATTAAAGTTGCCCAGCCAACACATCAAACGATTCGCATATGTCCTCGCAGAACCGGTATTGGTTCTGATTATATGTAGTGTTGTGGCGCGGTGACTGGGAGGTGTCGGTAAGTGACGCATTCCCATTATCATGCCAGAATGCCCATTTGAAAAAGTGACATAAAAATAGTCTTTATATGCGTTTTCGCACTCAGTAATATGACATTCTTCTCCATTTATCTTAAATTTTTCAGTCTTATTATTTCTACTCTTAGCAGTGTTTTCCTATTTGGTTTCTACTGCATGAGTTAATGCCTGTGTAACCTTCGCCATTAGAAGGTCATAACCTAACAATACGATATCGCCATCTTTGTTTTTTGAAAGCTTATAAAAGTCTTTAATGATCTTAACTGCCTTTATTTTTTGCTCTTCTGAAATTGGTGCTTGATCTAAGATTGGCTTGATTAGCGTTTCACACTCATCTTGAAGCTCATCATCAAGCTTCTCGTAAATTCGAAATGCTTCAACAGCTTTAATTAGTTTGTCTTTATTCTTCAAGGCCGTATCAGTTATCATTACAATGGATTCCTCTGTTATGCCTTTTGAGCAAATTTGCTCCTTAATTTCGACCGTATGTGTCCCATAGGTTGTCTATAATGTCCCACGCAACGTTTTCTGACACATTATAGTTTTTCATAATAACGGCTTCACAATCATCATCATCATCCGAGATCAAGCATACAAATTGAACATCTTCTTTTGATATTTTGTGCTGACCAATAGTAGTTTCTTTTATATTGCTCTCAATTGCATTTGATGCACTCATTACAGCGGCTCCTCAGATATGTCTTTGAGCGAATTCACTCATTAATAATCAACTTAGCTTCATATTAATCATTTTGATTAAACAAGTCAATAAAAAAGCGCTAGAAAAGCGCTTTTTTACGTGAGTTGAACGATTATCTGCCGTGCTTCCTCATGAACTCTTTTACCTTTTCAGCCAATTCTTTTTTTGTCAGGTAATTGCGCATATTTCCATCTGAAATGCCAATCGGACCGAAGGTGCCGCTAGGGGAGTCCGAATAACATTCGCCATGCTCTCTTGCGGCATCTTCGCCATACTCGTCACCATAGTAAAATACGCCGCCTTCCTTTTTGCGCCATTTATACGCATTGATAACGTCAACAAACATTTCATAGTAAACTGATTTTTTTGCATCTTGCACCGCATTCTTACCATCAGCTTCCCAAGAAATACTGTTTGTTTCCTTGTTGAAAGAAAGCGTGCCGTCACCGTTACAATCAAGCGAAAAACTGACGTCTTTATTGGTAAGTTTAACAAAAGCCGACCGTCTTGGTTTTGTAAAGGCGTGATCAACCCCTCTACGCAACTCCCCTTGAATGAAGGCTTTATGCTCAACATCAGCGCGGCAAGATTGATTTCCAACAATAACCTTTTCTTTTGGTGCTGGCGTTCTCCAAGCGTTATACTCTCTTGGGGTATCACCGTTCAAGAACGCTACAAGCTTGTCTGCCCGTTTAGCGAATGTGCCAATGCCTTTTATTTTTGACAGTTCAGTATGCGCAGCCATAGCAATATTAAACATATTGTCCTGATGCTCATTGTATTTAGCTCTCATGGCTCTCATAACTTCCATGTACCCAGCGGCAGTGAAGGTGATGTTGCCTTGTTCGTGTTCACGTTTACCCATCTTTTTGTCTCGCGTGTTATTGAATGAGCGTCTATATTAATCATTCTGAGCTAAAAAGGCAACATTTTTTGCTCCACTATTATAAATTTTTAGTATTTTTAAATGCTTTTAGGTACACTTAAAACTCACTCGTTTTCATCGTAGGAGAAACAAATTGAAAGTCAGTATGGATGGTCTTAGAATGGAGCAAATAAGTGGCTCCAAAAAATTAAAAACATTTATTGATGAAGAAATCATACCTGAACTAAATGAGCAACAAGCTGAGGAGTTAAAAGAAAAATTAGACGCCGTTTTTTGCTCCATTAACATGGGGTTGTGCGTGTATGACCCAGAGACAAAAGATGACTTTAACGATTTATCTAATCTGAGCATTCCAGCTTATCAGGACGAATAACTGAAAGTCCCTAGAAAAACGCCTTATCTACGCATTCAATGTTACATTGAGCTCGGCTAAGGCGCGCTTGCGTAAGTTTAAGTCCGTTTGGGCGGGTAAGTCAGATAAGGTAATGGCTTTCCGCCCAAATCGTTCAGTAATTCGCCCATCCCAAACGCCTTTCGAGTTGTGCTCAAAAAAGAAAATTCCGCCCTCATTTTTGCGCCACCGATGTTCGTTGAGCACGGAGAGAAAAAACTCGAAGTAGACTGAGGAACGCGCATTAGATACCGCATTAACCCCGCTGACGTACCAAGACACACTCTTATTAACATTATCAAAGAACAACCCACCCGCTTCACTGCATGGAATGTCGAATTCCGCAGCGCTGTCGCAAAGGCCAGCAAAGTCACTGCGTTTAGGTTCTCTTAAGGTTGGTCCATTACCGTTGGTTAGCATGGTGAGCACTGAGGGTATTTCTTCCGCGTCAATTCTGCACGTTGTATCACCCACGGTGAAACGATGCTTGCTTTTATTGGTCAAGGCGTGGATTGGACGATCTTCCAACCCGAGAAAGCGTTTCACATGCACCGCTTTTTGAGTGGGGGATTTGTTCAGTAGAGAGGGTGAGGTTGCAAAAAAACGATACGCGGCATGGGTCGCTTCATACAGTCGTGATTTTTGGGTGTTATACCTCTCTCGCATAGCATTAGAAATTAACGCATAGCCAAAGGCTGAGAACGTGATTTTACCTTGTTCGATTTCAGTGTTTTTCATAAATCCTTTACCTTTGTGCCAGGTTAAGAAAACGGGGCAAAATGCCCCTTTTCCTTATCGTCCATGTTTTGCCATGAAATCAGTCATGGCTTTTGCGGCTTCTTTTTTATGATAAGACCAGAACGTTGTTTTAATGGTTATCCCTTTCGGTCCATAATGTTCGCTTAAATTAGGATGATAAGCAATGCCTTGCTGGTCGGAAGCATCCTCACCATGCTCGTCGGTTTGATAAAACGCGCCCCCTTCGTTTCTGCGCCATTTGTAATCGGTCATAACCGACGAAAACAGCTTAAAATAAACGGACTCTTTCGCGCTGTCAATGCAACTGTGTCCGTCTGATAGCCATTTGATAGTCAGCGTCACTTTGCTTAAGGTCAGCTCACCATAGTGATCACAATTTAGTGAAAAACTCGCGACCTTGTTGGTTAGCTTTTCAAAAGAAGTGCGCCGTGGTTTAGTCAGCGTCTCACCTTTCCCTCTTAACAGCTCTTTAAGCAAACGGTCTTTTTCAGAGTCGTCTAATTGATGTGTTTTCCCCGCGATAAGGCACTCTGAGCGAGGATAACAACTCATACTTACCATGTCCATGCGGAGGAATTTAAGAAGCTGGTTCTTTCGTGCTTCTGCCGCTCCCCGCCCAGTGATTTTGGTCAGCTCCTTGTGAAGGGTGCTTGCAAGATCTAAAAGGGTGTCTTGTCGCTTATTGTAAAGCGCGCGAATGGCTCTCATAACTTCCATATAACCCGTGGCCGTAAATGACAGGGTACCCACTTCTTTTTCTCTTGTGCTCATCGTGTATTCTCATGTGTGTGAATGACTGGTGTATTTTGTTGAGGTTAGCCCTCGAATGGGCTGACCCCCTTTACGGTTGGATGGTTTTTTTGAATCGTTCAGGGAAAACTGGCCCACTTTCGCTATCAATTAGGCATATCATAGGTGCATGCGAGTGAGGTTCATCAAAAACACTATCGACGATGTATTTTTGACCTTTTTGTAGGTCGAAATCAAGGCCGGAATCACCACCTTCGGATTCGTCTACACACGTTACGCGATCGCCGGTTTTTAAAACGTTACTAGCACAGTCGAGAGCAACCCGTTCGCCCTCCAAAAGAAAGCGCGCGGCAAGGAAAGGGCCATTCTTACTGCCTATGATGTTAACCATTGGGGTAATGAGGTTGTCATCATCAAAAACCGATTCAATAATGTAACTGCCACCTTGTTTGATATCCCAATCATTAATGTTGTCGTTGTCACCACCGACAACAGCGTCAACACAAATGACGCGATTGTTGGGACTAAGCGTTTTACCAACAGCATCTATCGTGGTAAGTCTATTGTTTTGCATCTTTGATTCTCGCGTGTGTGAATGAACGATCATATTAATCATTTTGATCGAATTGAGCAAGTTTTTTTGACAGAAAAGCTAAAAAAGGGTTTTAAAGCCCTTTTTTTATGTTCCATGAAGTAAGTTTGTTTTGAAGGATAACCCCTCTTGGGGATGAATAAATAGAGGGGTCCAGCCTATCTCGCCAATAGACACCATCGAGCTGGGTTTCTGCTGCGCAATAAGCGACAACAATTAAGGTGTGGTTTTCTTTATTTGATTCGCCTATAAACTCTGCGAACTTGGCGCTCCCACAATAAGTGTCAATCGGAAACACATCAGCATCATGTTCCTCTGCTTCGATTTTCGCTTCTGCTTCGGTGAAAAATTCACAGGAACGCACGCAATCCGCTTCGGAATCGTATATATTTACCTTGAATTTTTGGCAAGTCTCTAAATATCCGTTTTCTACTCCCCAGTCCTGTAGTTGATGATAAAGTGGTAAGTTGATCGCGTGGTAGTCAATGAAGCGGTTACCTTTCTTCGTTAGCGAGTGCGTATCCCCACCCGTAAAACCCCGATTAATTTGTCGCCAGGCATCAGGCGCAGTGCTAACGGAGAGCCCGTTATTACCTTCGTAGTTTATAGTGCCTTTTTGAGTAATATCCATGGAACCAACATGAAAAAGAGTGTTGAATGAAAGCGTGGGTAACTTAAGCATGTTAGTCCTTTTTAACATCATTCGCGAAATTCCAATTTTAAGTAGCGAGCCTAAGCGAGCTACTTAGTGTTGGATGGATAGCGAAGCAAGCTTTATTTAGGTCTATCTTGATTCTCAATATATTGTTTGAGTACGTCGAGCGGTGCACCGCCAACTGATAACAAGCAATACGAACGATTCCAAAGTGCATTGGTTCCCCAGTAATACTTTTTCAAATGGTCACTAAAGTGTTTTTTAGACATTCGACTGGTGACCGTCTTTAGTGAGTTGATCAGGTTTGCGGGCGCTACTGACGGGTGCACGCTTATCAAAACGTGCACATGGTCACTTTCGCCGTTGAACTCCATCAGCTCACAGTCATTTGCTTCTAGCAATCGCTTAAATTCTGATTCCAACCAAATTAATAATTCATTAGTTAAACATTTGTTTCTATACTTAGTCACTAACACTAAATGGTGCGTGAGCTTGTAGACGCATGATTTATGGCTTCTTTTCATTACAATTAACACTTGACACTAAATTTATAAGAGTTCACTATTCTAACGATGAAAAAGAAAGATTCAACCACTAACTTACTCACTGAACGTATCGTGATCCGAAAGGGTCACGATTGGTTCGATGGTAGTAAATACAGCACACAAATAAGTCGACGCATTAGAAATGCGACGACTTATTTAATGCGCCATGAGAAAAAACCAAACGGCAAGCATCTTTCGCATCGTGATGCTGATAAGTGGTTGAAGCAAAACAATTCTGAGTTGTACACGAAAATGCCATCGGCTTTTTCTCAGCGTACTACTCAAATCGTTGGGCAAGATTTTTCATCTTACTTTGCAGCGCTAAAGGATTATGATAAAAATCCTAGCGCCTACAAAAAGAAGCCGAGACCACCGCACTATGCGGGCAAGGCCAGTACCGTAACGGTTGGGCGTAACGGTTTCTGCTTAAAGCAGGGAAACTTGCATCTTGCCGGTGAAAAGTTCCCCGTACCACTTAAAACAAGTTTTAGTTTCGACCAAGAGCACAACGCCAAAGTGAACGATGTGATCGTTCACGAGGTGCGTATTGTCCCGATGGGTAGCTGCTTCGTGGTCGAGCTTATTTACAACCCAGCAAAGTTCGTAGAATTGGGCAGCTTCTGCCCAATTCTTGATAAAGAGCGCAAGGCTGGTATTGACTTAGGGATTAACAATCTTGTCGCTATCGCGTCAGATCAGCATGACGTGCGTCCTGCTCTGATCAATGGTAAACCACTAAAGTCAATCAACGCTTGGTACAACAAGCGCGCAGCGAAGCTGCGAAGCACTGGCAAGTACCAACATTTGCCAGAAATTGCCAATAAACGATACCATCGAACCCGAGACTTTTTGCATCGAGCATCACGCTTCGTGGCGAATTATTGCGTGAGCAATAATATCGGCACCTTAGTGATAGGGCTTAACAAAGGTTGGAAACAAGATAGTAATATAGGCAAAGTAAACAATCAGAAGTTTGTGAGTATCCCTCACACTGTTTTGATTGAGCAAATTAAGTACAAATGCTACACACTGGGCATCAACGTTATCGTACGAGAGGAGTCGTACACATCCAAGGCTAGCGCCTTGGATAATGACGTTATACCGAGCTACGGTGATAAAAGTATACCTAAGTTCAGTGGCCGCCGCGTCAAACGTGGCTTGTACAAAAGCCCTCAAGGCGTAATAAATGCAGACTTGAACTCTGCCTTAAATATCTTGAGAAAAGAAACAGGTGAGGCGCTTAATGCGCTAGCTTGTAGGGGTTGCATGTTCCAGCCCGAAGTAGTAACACTCGGTAATCCTCGTGTTACTGCCTCTAAAAGAGAAGCTGACTCGCTGCCAAAAGCAGCTTGACCCAGACTTACTCGAAACCAATTCAAATTACGAAGTAATTAGTGTTGGTAGTTCATCTTCGTTGCCTTGAGCTTCATATTCGTCAATAATGTCAAATAGTGATTCAAAGCATACCTCGTCACCGAGCAAGACTTCTTTTCCGAGTCTTGTTGCGTTGCTAAAGCCAGCCGGAATGTCTTTCGCGTCAGCGGTAATGGAAATGTAGGTTTGATTGTATATTCAACTCATGTCGTGTGCTCGTGGTGGTTTGAATGAAGCTGCATATTAATCAAAATGACCTAATTGGTCAAGCTTTTTATTAAACTCAAAAAAACATTGCAATCAAAATGATTATATTGAATAATGAACTCAATCACACAAAGAGACGAAAAAAATGACTGCATCAAAGAAAAAAATGGTTCAAAAAGACTACATGGGAATTGTCGTTGTAAACCACTATTTGAATGACCGCCCCTTAAGCTTTTTTGGTGTAGACACCCCATCGCCGAATGTCACTGAATTGGCTTTTTATTCCGCGGCTCAGAATAAAGAAACAGGTGAAATTGTAAAACAAGAAGAGTTGGCTCGCGTCCGCTTTTCAGAGTTTCAGTTTGCTCAAATGCTTGGGCAAACCTCAAACGGCATTGGCCGACCTGCTACGTTAATATCGTTGCGTGGTTATGATGTGGCTAGATATGTGCCAGACATTGAAGGTAGCAAATTGGCAGAGACGATGAAGCATTATTTAGACGATGGTGCATCCGGTTGGGCTATCGATATGATTGACGACATGCTAGAAGAAGCATCTGAAGCGAATGTTGAGCGTCGACTCACCAAAAAACAAAAAGAGTCGTTAATCAGAAACGCTGGTATGGTCAGGAGCTTCGTTTCCGCGAATGAAATGTCTGCGCTAGATGACTTCAAAAAGGCATCTGAGAAACGCACGCAAGAGCTAATGAGCAGCATTCATTCGACCGTACGTGATGCTCAAAGAATAAAATTGGGCGCACTGCCTTTGGCTGATAGCACGTTAGGTGGGCAGCGTGAAAAGAAAGCGCCCCATGCATTGCTTGATATCAACACAGGCGGAAGTGGCTCTACTCCACTCCTTTTCGATGGTGATGGTATTGAAGAAAAAACAATTAGCATTAAGCTTTCGGGGACGGATTATGATCAAAAGGAATCAGTCCAATTGCCTTCGGATAACTATGTAGCTGCCAACTTATCATTGCTGCAATACGCCCGTACGCTTCGAGCCGACAGCGCAGAGGTACCTTGTACTTATACCCGCATTATGGGGAAAGAGTGTAGCAAGATGGATCGTGCGCCGAGGGATGAAGTGATGTCATCGTTTGAACACCCTCAGGCGTTTGAAGATTACCGCGATGCGATTGATGATGTTATCGCCACCTTAGAAACGGCTAAAGGGGTAGCGTTGGTTGACGCTCTGCCAGATAAGGTCAAAAACGTAAAACGTCTGTATGAGCTTTATGTTAAGTCTACGTATGGCGCGCGAGAAACGAAGATTGAAGAGGTCATTAAGCATAAGGCGTCAAAAATCAAGGCGCACTTTGAGCGTGAAATCGCAGGACTGACAAACGACGAAAAGGAAAAGGTGTTTACTCCACTTTCAAACCTGCTTGCCACTCACCTGTTAGAAGATAAGTAAAGGAAAAGAAGGGGACTGCGGTCCCCTCTTTGCTATTCAACTTTTGGTCCAAAAAGTTTGTTTGAAAAGGCAAAGGCACCACACGCCACGATCACAATCAGCAATGTTGAAATGGTACGCCCAGCGATATTAGTCCCCACAAATTCCCACACTGAAAGTATAGCGATTATCATACTAAAAAATATTGAGAGACCAACCGTATAGAAAAAAACGGCGTTAACTCGTTTGCTGTCTAAAAAACCTTGTGTTTTCATAAAATCGCTCCTTGTTAATGACTATATTATCACAAAATTGCAAAAAAACGCTTAAGCGCTTGGGCCGAATGACGCGGCCAGGGCGAGAACGTTAATTTATTTCGAGGTTTTATTTTTTTTGGTGATACTATAAAGAAAAGGATGACGCAAACTGTTAGGGATGCAAGATGCATAGCGAACAACACTTATTTGGCGGCGTGTGTCGACAATTGTCGCACTATGACTTTAAAGACGTAGGGCGCTCAAGTGTAGAACGGCTTTATATGCTTTCTATCAATGAGGGCTTCGGTTACCATGACAGTTTCAAGATAGTCTCAGATAGGCACAACCAGACTGTTGACTTAACGTTGATCACCGGACTGCCAGCGAAGCAAGCAAAGGGGTTGAACCCTGACGCCATGCTCTCACTTTCCGTTCCGCAATTTACCCACCGTACGTTAACCTTACGCACATTAGGCACCGGCGGGATTGAAAGTCCCCTGTATTTCATCGAAGCGTTTGTGCAGTTGCGCAATAAAGACGCCGCAAGAGCGCTGGCTTGTGCAGGCTTGTTGATAGACGCGGTGGCTAGCGCTTATATGATACCCCGTACCCACGACACTCTTTACTCACAACCCCAAAAAGAAGGAAAGGCGAATGCTTGATTACTACGTATCTACATGGAAGAACTCATTTCGACTATCAGGTCGTTCAAGAAGAAAAGAATATTGGACTTTTGCACTGTTCAATTTTTTAATCGGTGTGGTATTCGGCATTGGCCAGGCGTTTTCGGGTACGAACATGATTGTCGCAGGGATTTCATTGTGCTTTCAAATTGCCGTACTATTCCCAAACTTTTCTCTAAGCGTTCGTCGTTTGCATGACATTGACCTTTCAGGCTGGTGGTTGCTTACACCAATGGTAATAGTAGCATTAGGTTTCGTGGGTTTCTTTTGGGGCGTTGCGGCCAACCAAGGCAGTGAGCCCCCGCTATGGGCGATAATCATGATGACGGTAGCCGTGGCATACTCGATAGGATTTGCTTTGTATATGGGCTTTAAAGGCTCTGTGCCAGCGAACAAATGGGGCCATAACCCAAAAGAAAGTATTGCCGACAAAGCGTAAACTGTATAATGCAAAAAGGAGAAATGAAAATTTCTCCTTTTTTGTTATAGCTCCTTATGATCGATGGCATAATAAGAATACATTTCCACCTGCGTATCGAGCCGGAGTCGTTGTATTTTTGAAAGCCACCTCCACTCTAATTTGATCGGGATGAAGTCCAAATGCTCGGTGATGACCTTCCTTGGGATTAGAGAGTGGTAAATCTTAGCTCCGAAGATGAGGTTCTCTGACATCGGTTTTCTTTTAAGTCGTCCGAGAAAAGTAGCGAGCAATACAATAAAATTCTTCATTCCTATTCCTTGCATCAAAGATATGCTGAGCTACGCAGCAATAGATGAAGCTGGTGACGCTGCAATAATGTCATCTGCGCTCATGCCAAGCTCGCTATTAAGGCGAGAGATTTGAGCCTTTAGTCCTTTTTTATTGGCCAGTGCTGCGGCGGCTTCGTCATCATCCACGCGAGAAAGCACAACCCGCAAATCGGCTTCCGTTAAACCATGTGCCTTTAATGTCTTTGTTATTGCCTTAATGTTCATAGGTGACTCTTTTTGTGTTGTGAGTTAATTCAACTTAATTTAATCATTATGATTGCTATGAGTCAAGTGTCAGGCACAAAAAAACCGCTAAAAAGCGGCTTTTTTTATACAAGCTAATGCTTGGCGGTATGGCTTTATGCGAAAAGTGTAAAAGTGCCTTGGGGGAGACAGTCGTCACGTTTCGCGCTGTGCCTTGCAGTGATAGTGAGACAAATAAGCTAATGTGTTGGATGCTTTATTGCCGCACTGATAAAGAGAATAAAACAACAAAATAAAAATGTCAACTATTTTGTTGTTTTGGTTTTGTTATATTGTTTGATATTAGCAAGCTGCGGCCATCGTGTTATCAATATCTTGCTTTACTGCATCGGTTAACACTGTGTCTCTATAAGTCATTGTGGCGGACGTTAGATACTTATCTCCCAATGTACATTGGGGCGACATGTTGCGGCGCACGGATTCAATATAAGTGAGGGTATCAATGTTGTCGTCATAACTAACGTCAAAGTCACCTGATGTGTATGCATAGGCATCGATAGTGTTGCGTTCATCAATATGTTGACCCAGTGAAGCTTTAACGTTATTAAATGAAACATCGTCAGTGCCTAAGGCGGTTCCGATGATGATGGTTGCTAAGAAGCTAATTAAAAATACGGCTCTCATAGTAATTTCCTCTTTGGTAAGAAAGGTCATATTAATCATTATGAGCGCGACGGTCAAGGAAAATAATTCACGCCAGTTAAATCAAAAAGATTGTTATGGGGTGAGGTTGGTGTTATGATGAATACACATTCACAAAGCGAGCAACAACATGAAAGCATACAATGTAAAAAGCAAGTTGGACATCGGAAACATCCTCATTATCGGTGAAGCTTCACATGGTAAAGATACCGTATGTGACCATCTAATGGAAAAGTTTAAAGTAAAAAGTTACGGTAGCTCTTGGTATGCCGCCTGTCATTTTATGGTTGAAGCGTTCAAGGAGAAAAAAGGCATTCATTATGACAGCCCTAAAGCCTGTTATGAAGACCGTGACAATCATCGTATGTTCTGGTTTAAAGAGATCGAAGCTTTTAACGCTAAAACCGGTTGTGAGCTTGCAGGGCACATATTTAATGAAGGGTCTGTTTACAATGGCATGCGCTCTTATGAACTTGAGTTTAAAGCGTGCAAGCGGGCAGGCATTTTTGACCTTATCATTTATGTTGATGCCACTGAGAGACTGATTGCAGAAGGTAAATACAAGCCAGATGAAAGCATGAAAATCCCAAAAAGCGAAGCTGACATCGTGATTGAAAATAACGGAACGATGGCGGAGTTGTTTGCCAAAGTTGACGCGTTGATGAAGGCAATGAAGGTGGGTGAGCTTGTTCCACTTGACCGTGTCAATATCACGGATGAGGTGATTGAAATATCAGGTTCATCCACGTCATTCGCGAATGAGCGCAAGCTTAACCCTGATGACTACGACATGACAAAAATACTCGCGCGTCGAAAGGAATTGACAACGATGGCGAAAGAGAAAGGTATTGCCGTGAAGCGTAGCCGTGACGAATCGGACAAACGTTGGGAGAGCCTTCGGGTTGCCGTTGATGAGGCGGTATCTTCTCACAACGTGAAGTTTGAGAGTTTGAAGCGCGGATGGGAATGCAAGCTTGAAGCGGGCCTGCGGTGTGGTTACAGCGATGATTTGGAAATGGAATACCTAAATAACATTCGCAATGAAATGAACGCCTTACAGTACAGAAACACGCCGTTAGGTCAGGTACAGGCGCTGGTAAGCCGTCTTAACGATGTTGAGGCTACACTTAACTCAAGTGGAACATTCGAAAGTATTAGTTTTTAATGTACAGTGGGCGGTGTGTTGCACCGCCCACCACATATCAATCAAAATGAAAATAAATATTGACACTGTCAGCTCATTTTGATTATACTGGATTCAAGAGTGGCGCAAAGCAATAATATGCCACCGGCCAAAAAGAGCCAGGACGGGGAATTCCCCGTCACAATAGAAACGGGAGCAGGGTCAATGATTATTCTTGACGATTGTCGCCAAGAAGCAATTTTTAGACTACTGGAGTTAACATAACATGAAAGAATTAAGACTAGCCGCAATTGAAGTCGTACTACTGACCAATGATGGCGTATTAACCCGAAGTAAATTATCGGAAATAACTGGCTTGGGGCCGGCGCAAGTGACGCGTGAGATCCTAAAGTATCGAGAAGCCTTTCCTGACAACCTGAAGCTTGGCCAGTCGAAGCATTATAATAAAAGTGACGTGTTTGCGCCTAAATTGCTGACAAAATCAGCTCAGAAAGAGCTGGCTCAAAAAGGGGTTGACTCTGATATTTATGAAGCATTCAAGATGCAAGCTCAGTATAATTTTTTGGACGCGTTCATTGATGCTAATTTACTTATAAACAAAAGATTTAGTAACAGTGATTTTCCTGAAAAAGTGTCGATTGCGACAGAAAAGCGCGCCATTAGTCGAGCGGCTGACCGCCTGTCAATTGAGATAAAACGAATGAGCCCGATGGAATATCACGGTGTGTCTCGTCCATTGGTAGGGAATTCGGTGTTCAATAAAGTGAAAGATGCCAAGGACTTTTTGAGTGCACTTGAACTCTTGACCAAGATGTCTCGTGCAGCGAGCAAAAACATACCGTCCAACGATTAAGTATTAATCCCAACCAAAAGCCCACGCCCCGCCGTGGGCTTTTTTGTGTCCGCCTAAAAATCCTATTCACTATGATACAATCATTCTAATGGAAAATGAGCGAGAACGGGTTAATGGATAAAAGTAAGGCAGTCACTGCGGTGTTAATGTGTGATGGTTCCTCACTCGATGAAGGGGCAGGCTTTGCAGGTACCTTAAGGTTAATGCAGGACGACATTGAAATTGAATGCATTGAGTACGAAAGCGGGCTAGATGGCGTGAGTTCAGCATTAAAGGCTGAGGCCGTCGCCGTCGAATGCGGTATTGATCATTTGCAACAATGGATGGAAGCGCGAGAATTAACACGTCTAGATAGTGTTGTTATCCGCTCTGACTCAGCGTCTGTGCTCAACACCTATGATCCCGAACGAAATGAAGCCTGTCCTAACCCCGCGCTTAGGGCAATGTCGTCGATGATGAGAAAAGAGCTCACATCCCAGTTCACTATTACATCCCCTTCGTTGTTTAAAACAGAGAAGGTGAAAAGCCATGTCCCCGTCACCAAGGCGTCGCCGCTAGAACTTGAACATAACCAGATTGACAAGCGCGCGAGACAGGCTGCTGAGGATTTTGTTTCGGGTGAAGGTAAAGTTTATCATTCTCGCTTAGATAGCAAAAACTTTGCCGTGACGGTGGATGTATTATTGCCTGCGACCTGCTTAATGATTGAAGCAAAAAAGCAGATGGCGCAAGGGCGTCAGTTTGCTAGAGACAATGTCACGCTTAATGTGCACGGCACGGGGGTAGGTAGTATAGCCCACCCTTTCCTTAAAGGTTACCAAGAGGAAATGGATAAACGGCCTGAGGGTGAGCAAAAGCGGTTCAATTATACGTTATTGAAACGTCCCGACCGTTTGCCAAACACTGCCGTCGCATGGGTTGCGTCCAAGATGAAAGCGTCGAATGAAGGTGGAAGCCAATTACTTAACACATCGCCTTACAGGGCCGCGGTCGCAAATACGTTAACGTTTTTGACGGGGGTGCCTGATAAACCGAGTAAACAACGAGGCTGGGATGAGTCTTACCTCGCGATGAACCTAATGCAGACATCAATGGACCATAAAGAGCGGACGGCTTACGGCCAGGTGCAAAAAGCAATCAACACGTCTGGCGACGTTAACATCAGGACAGAAAGCTCGCCGGGTAGGGTGCTAGGGTATGCGACCTTGGCGACGACAGCAAAAGAGAACGAGAATGACAATGCGGAAATGCGCCTCGAAGTGCGACTAAAAGAAATGCTCGTTTATGCGAAGCAGCCAGATGAAACAAAAAACATCGCCGAGAGGTTAGTGGAAGCGATTGAGCTTGAATCTTTGCCTTTACGCCCTCGTGATAAAGAAATCATCCTGAATAAAGGCGATAACCTCGGAAACGATAAACAAGTGCAGCATATACTTAGTGTCATTGCGGAACGCAGAGGCTGGATGGCTTCTCTAGGCGAGGTGAGCCAGATGTTTAAAAAAAGCGAGGGTGAGAGTGTGGAAAACAATCTTATCCCAGTAGAGGCGCTTAGCGGCGTTGTTAATGGGGGTCGCAAGACGCTCGCATTGCGCGTTGCTTTAGGGCAGGTCGTCGAAGCCATTCCAGAGGATGGTATTAGCCCCGCGGCGAGGATGGAGATGTTCGTCAATGGACTTGAAAAGTTTGGCGTCACCCCGCCTGATGATGTCCGCTTGGTGGCGTTGCAGCAAAGTGAGCATAGCGCGTTTATTAGTCATGCTGTACATGAATGGTGCGGCGCTGGTGCGAAACGATTCGGGCCGATAGATGTGGATACAGGCGAGCCCATAGACGTGAATGAACACTTCGCTCGCCCCCAAAAGCCAGAAGAGATTGAAAGAACTTCGCCTCGTTTAACTTAAGTCGCCGAAAAAAGTGATATGATCATAATAAGCACAAAAGGAGAATGTCATGGCTGAGGTTGCCAACCCCAAAATTCGTTACGCAAAGATAAAACGTCCTATTATCAAAAAAAAGAAACGGACGAGTATGGATGCGCCTGATGCGAAAAAGAAGGTCGGGGCGATGATATTGTGCGACGGCTCATACCTAGAAGATAAAATGTGTGGTGGGATAGCGGGTGTGCTTAGCATTATAGAGCCAGGAAAGCCCCCCGTTGAAATTGAATTTGACGCCATGTCATTTGGTGCGAGAACCAGTGTAGTGGTTGAGCTTTATGCGATCAGCGCGGGTGTAAAAGCACTGAAAGATTATATGGCTGAGCATAACGTGGATGTATCGGAAATACAGGTTTACAGTGACTCTAAATGGGGGATGGTTGGTTACGAACGAATGAAAAACGGAGAAAGTTATTACCCAGCGTATACACCCGGGTTGAGAATGCTAGATAACTCACTCGCGCCACTAAAAGACGCCAAGTTAAGTTTTACGCACGTTAAGGCGCATCAAGATGACAGTATTGCGAATTATATAGAACGCCGTCACAATCAAGTAGATGTTAGAGCCAGTAAGCGAGCTCATGAAGCATTGGGGTACCTCAAGGCTCCAAGTAAAAACAAAGCCTATGCCGCAATGTTACCCGCCAATATTGAAAGTGAGGAAAAATGTGTTGAATTGCACAACTTAGGTTACGCAATGGCGAAAGAAGGGTTGTTGGCGCGCGCACTCTTTGATGGGACAACTGAGAAGGTAACAAGCCACCCTTTTATCGATGGTATAAAAGCGGCATGCATTGAAGACAACCGTCCATTAGGCGAGTTGTTAAAAGATGTAACAGAATACACTCCTCTTACTTACGGGCAAGCTAATTACCGTGTGAAGAACACCTCGATGGAAGATTTTGTCTACCGCGCCATTGCCTCTGGAATAGAAACCGTTAAACTCAAGAAATTACAAGCTGACGCGCGCCGTCAGGGTAAACCGACAGATGAAAGGCGTATCGTTGAACCTTACCGTATTCAGCCAAATAACGATAATGCGGGGTATGCAGGGGAGGCAGTGAGATTGCTTCACGGACGCAGCAAGATGCAAGGTTATCAAAAGATCAACCAGCCCCCTTTTATGACACTGAGTCGTTTTGCTATTGATATGACCCAGACGGTATCTTCCTCACCTCGCGATTCAGAAAACAACCCATCAACCCGCGGCGATTGGATAAGAAAAGTGAAGGCGTTTCATGAAAACGCGAGGGTTCCTGTATTTAGCTCCCCCACCCCTGCTTACGCGCAAGAGCGCACAGCAAAAAATCGTTTATTCCCTTGTGATGAGTCCGTATTAAAGGCATCTATTATCGATGTGCTTGATGATTACATGAGCGTGATGAGCCCAAATCAAGTGGAGATGAAAATAAGTGAGGCGTTGAAGTCCTACGGGCTTGTTGCGAACCCCGAAAATATTAGATCCGCGGTGAATAAGAATGCCTCGGTTGAGAGCGTCGCAGAACGAATGTTATTGAGCTGCGTACCCTCAGTGAAAGTGGGGGTGCCTATCATGCAGGTGCCTAACTCGACAGTAAATATGGACAATGTGCCGTCCGTTGACAACACGGATGAAGCAGATCTCGACATTGGCCATAAAAGAAAAAGATAGGCGTTCGAAAGGCGTCTTTCCTTCGCGTAAAATCACCCCAAACAGTCGATGAAACATTTCTCTTGAAAGAGACTTCATTTTGACATCTCCCCCTCGAAAAGCCAAGTGTTATATTCATCATTTTGATTGCATAAGTCGTTACATAGCAGCGTTTTAGTGGTATAATTACTCATCATTTAAAGAGGGTAATTTGATGTCACACACACACAAAACCAGATTTGTTGCAGCGGTAAAAAAAATATTAGATTCACTACCTAGTCCCATCGATGACACCGGCGTTAGAGGGTTATCAAAGTTCCTTTTTGGCTCTGACAAAAAAAACTACCTGTCGTTTTTGGAAAGAAACGTATTAATAGACGGGTGCATTATTAAATCGGCCGTATCGTTAACCTACTGCTTGTTGCAGGCAGGGTGCAATAAGCAACGCGTCGTAGCCATGGACCTTTCGTGGAGAAAGTCGGATGCGCGCTTTAATGTGTCGCCGTACCTGAGCGCGGCGATGATAAAACGTTTCATGGCGTTTTATGGTGAAGAGCGCCTTATTAAATTGATTACAGGTTCAATATTACCTGAGTGCTGTGAACTCCTTTATGAGATAGACAAATATATAAAGGCTGCCAAAAAAGCATTAGGTGACATCTCCATGGTAGACAGCAAGCATAAAACCCTTGAAAGCGCACTTTGCTGTTTTGAAGAATTGCATGAAAAAATCAGCCTTGGTGACTTTGATTTAGAGCAGAAAGAGGACACCTTGCTGATTGACGGTTTAGACGTGGAGGGATTGACCGTTCGCATTCCTCGGACCCACTATGATTTGGTTCGTATCGGTGAGGTGCTTCGTTTTTGCATTGGCTCTGGCGAATACTCAAGGGGTGTTAAAAGGGGGCTTCCTGTCATTGCGCTTTACAAAGATGAAAAGCCCATCTTCGCGTTTCAATTCAGCCCTTATCGTGTATTGGAAGCTCAAGGCTTTTCGAATACGACAGAAGTGCCTAAAAGTGTCATGAAGCCGCTGCAAGACATCTTCCTGATAACGCCAACAGATGCCTCTCAATTCCTGCCGATTACAGACTCAGGGTGGATCCACGGTTATCGCTACGACGGTCAGCATTTGTACCTTTTGCTTGGTCATCGAATTTACGCTTATTTCGACGTGTCATTGTCCGATTATGAAGGGTTATTAGATTCCAACCGCAAAGGGCGTTATGTCAATACCGTTATCAAGGGGAGGTATGAATACTTAGAGCAAAAAGAGGTGAGGGAGGTTGAGATATTGTAGTTGTTATTGTAAAGCCTTTCTTTGAAGGCTTTACGCCCTTTGCCGAGTATTGATGCACTGTAAAGAATGTGAACAAGATGCAGGGCGCTAAATTATCGTAGCGTTTTATTACGCCTAAGCAAGAAGGCATGTTTTTTGCTTTCATTTTGATGATTTATTTATTTCATTTCCCCAGAAAAAAGAGAACGTCATGCACACTTCAAAAACAAAAATACTTGCCATCGCAACAACGGCCGTAATGTTATTTTCAGCCTCGGCCAATGCAGAATTTATTTTGATGGATTGGGAGGAAGAGGGCGATCAGCAAATTGCATACGATGATGCAACTGAAATGGAATGGCTGACGTTATCAAACACCTTAGGAATGAGTCTTAATGAGGTGTTAAGTGAAACCGCCGATGGTGGCCTTTTTGACGGCTGGCGATTACCGACCGCGGACGAAGTGCAAACCATGATGGAAAATATATACCCTGATGCCGCCATTAGCGACACCAACACCACCATCATTGCAGAATCAAGCACCTACACAGGCGGTGAAGATTTTAACGTAGATGAAAGAGATGCCTGGGAAAATGCATTGGGTTTTCGCTACTATACCGCATATAACGGGTCGGACCGATATTGGGCAGGCTATGGGCTTTATCTGAATGATAGTGACAATGCCCAAGCGCTAAGCAGCGAAGACGTTTTGATGGCCGGTTACAATTATCAAAAAATTGATGGCAGTAGTGCCAATCAATATAAATACAATACGTACCTACGCGTGGATTACACCTACTCTGGTTATAGCACAGGCTACACCGACGTTAATCACGGGGTTTACCTTGTGACAGACAACAGTATGGCCCCAATGGCAATAGCCTCATTAACGGCAGGTGATGTACCACTTCAAGGTGCTTTTTTTACCTCTTTGCTGTTAGGTGGACTTTTAGTGCGAAAAATTAAATTAAAAAACTTAAATGGTTGATGTTTTTATTTTGTGGGTATGCTTATTGCTTAACTAGCTATGCCAATAAAGACACCTCACACGAGAAGGATATTATGAGAGTTTTAAAGTTTAAAAAAACAACCATCGCAGCGATTGCAGCAATCTTGTTTTCTGCAACAGCTAGTGCAGAGCTAAGTATTATGGATTGGCAGGTTGAGGGAGACGCTAAAATAGCGCAGGACTCAGAAACGGGTATTGATTGGCTAAGATTAACTAACACTCAAGGAATGAGCATTGACGACGTCGTTGCTGAATTAGGTGAGGGTGGTGAATTTGAAGGTTGGCGATTACCGACCGCTGATGAAGTTCAAACCATGATGGGCAATGTATATACAGACTATACGTTCGATGATGAAGGGACCTCTGAATTTACGGGATATCGGTGGTATACAGGTGGTTCTGATTATCAAGCAGATTTAAGAACCGCATGGGGTGAAACGCTTGGGTATCGTTATTATACCACCAGCAATGGAAGCAACCGGTATTGGCTTGGTTATGGTTTATACCTGAATGATGAAGATAATGCTGAAAGTTTAGCGGGTTCTGACGTACTAATGTCGGGTTTTGGTTATCGCAAATCAGATGGCGGCCAGGCTAACAGCTACAAGTATTACACCTACATATACAATGACTACGAGAGCGAAAATTACGCCACCGACTATACAAGCGCTAATTATGGCGTTTATCTGGTAAGTGATACAGCGATGTCTTACACCGCAGTTCCTACAAGTGGCGCATTTGTGGCGTCAATGTTATTGATGGGTGCCTTCGCAAGAAAAAAGAAAACCACTAAAAAGGTTGTTTGATTTCTGTAAGCTGTAACTATACAAAAAAACCCAACCTTGGGTTTTTTTGTTTTCTGGGCAAACGAAGGCATGAATTTTGCTTAATTTAGGTGTAATTTTTATATAGTTTAATAGGGCTATTTATGTTTAAGAAAATACTTAAAACTGCACTGGGATTATCTCTGCTTGTGACGGCTTCACAAGCAATGGCTGAATTTGTTCCGCTGGAAAAAGAACTGGTCACAAACCCTTATTTTTTGAATGGTGATATGACAGGGTGGACGTTAGTTTCAGGGGCTTCGGGTATTAGGCCCTATGGAGAGGTAGATGAAAACGGTGATCAGCAATATTATTGGTTTGGGGGCCGTTCAGGCTACTCTATATTTAAAAATGAAACCAATATGATTTATGACGCCAGTATCAATAAGGGGCTCGTTGATTATGGCGCGGTTAACTTTAACTATAGCGTTAATATGGCAACGTTCAGCGGTGATAGCGACCGCGGATTGACCCAAATAATTTTTTATGATCAAGAGATGAATGAGCTTTTAAAAGAGAGCACCGCTTGGTCAAGTGCTAACTCTTGGCGCGAAATTACGCTGACTGGTATTGTCCCTGAAAGCGCAGTATATTCGCAGGTCGTTTTTTACGCTGATAGAAAAGCAGGCTCAAACAACGACGCTTATTTTTACGCACCCTCTCTTGTGCTATCGGTAAGTGACGAAGATGCAATAGCTCAGTTCGGTGGGTTAGTTGTAAACGGCCCTGTAGGGTTGTCCATAGCAACCTTGGCGCTACTTGGATTTGCAGGCACCCGAAAGAAGAAAAAGTAGTTAATTGCGGTGAATGATAAAAACCAAAAGCACGCACTCCGCGTGCTTTTTTTTTGGTATAGAAATTGCTAAATAATATGATTATATGAATAGACAAACGGACTCAATAATGAAAAAAGCATTACTCACCTCTGCCCTTTTAGGTTTTATGACGTTAAGTGGTGCAGCCCACGCCGATTATATTACCTTGGATTGGCAGGAAGAGGGTGATTCGCGCGCTTTTTTGTCTGAAGAAACTGGTATTGAATGGCTTAAACTAGACGAAACAACCGGTTATTCGGTATCGTCCATTCCCTCTGAATTCGGCGAAGGTGGCGAGTTTGAGGGGTGGCGCTTAGCGACTCGTGCTGAGGTTAATGCGTTGATGGATGACATCATTGATTATGAACTGAATGAAGGCACCACGTATGCCAATTGGAGCTCTACGGATGTGCCAGGTATATATGAAGAGTTTATGTCGCTCTTTGGTTTGACGCATGAGTCAGGCAATAGCACTTATTCTTACGGCTACTACGCCAATGATTTTGCGACAACCGGGTTAGATGGCGACGTCCTTATGACTGGCGTCAACAGCACAAATGGAACCCGCTTGTATGAAGACTATGAACACGCCTCATACAGTTACACTAATACGAGTAGTATTGTAGGGGTATTCCTTACCGCCGATGGCGGTGCGACACTTAGCACACAGCAAGATCCAACGCTAGTGAGCAACAATGCTAACGCGATGGCAAATCAAGTTCCCGTGTTTACGTTTGGCGCAGGCTTATTGGCGCTTGGTTTAATCGGTTTTAGGAAAAAAGGAAACGGTGATGCTTAAAAGTTTTTTAGCGACGTTGACTTTAGGGTTGATGATGAATACGGCGCATGCGGAGTATACGACACTCGACTGGGAAGTTGAAGGCGATGAAGCGGCGTTCTTTGATACCGATAGTGGACTTGAGTGGCTTACGCTGCCAGAAACGGCCAATATGTCAATAAGCGAAGTGGCAGCGGAACTGGGTGAAGGCGGGCTCTTTGAAGGGTGGCGTTTGGCTACTGCTTTTGAAGTAACTAGTTTAACTGAAAGTCTCACTGGGTACGCTGAAACGGGCTCCGTGACAAGCCAAACAAGATACAGTAAAGTGGAGTCCGTACATCGCGATTTTTCCAGTTGGTTTGGCTGGGTAAAAGAAACATCTTCGGGGTAGGAATAGACAATGACAGTAGATAAGTCAGTGAATCTCACTAAAATCGCAGCTCAGAGCCTCGTGTGCTATCAATTCATGTGCAACCTACGTAACTCACCACAAATGGTCGCTCTCCCTACAGAACTCTTTACAGAGGCTTTCCCCAGCGATGTGAAAGGGGCTGATTTTGATACTGTCGAGTACCAGGCAAACAAATGCTACGACAATGTTGTTCAGACACTCCTAAAAAAAATGAGCAACCGAGATTTACGGTTATGTATTGGGTTAAATCAGCTTATTGAACGTCCTGAGAAAATTGTCGAACACTGTTGGTTTGAAGTCGATGGCCAACACTTCGATTTTTTATCTGAAATGAAAGAATCGCTCTACTTCAAATTTGCATCCTACACCATTTTCGATCTACTCGATTTTATGGATCGCATTGGTACCAATACGCCTCCTAATATTACCCAACTACTACCTTGTGAGGTGCAATCATGATCATATACAGAGAGTTCGACACTGTAGAACAGATTAAGAAAGCGTTCTCCATCAAAACGGGAATAATTGAGGTGACATCTGAAAATCATGTCAATTTTTGTGAAAATGAGGACGATGCAGTTATCATCCAAATAGGCTGGAAAGAAAATAACGGGTTTGCAGCAATGAAGGTGTAAATACATAAACTACTGTTGTAGTTTATGTATTGTAGCGACCGTGCAATCCGTGAGGTATCTAATGACAATAAAGCGTAAAGTACAGACCAGAGTGAAACGCTCAAAGGGAAGTGTTTTTATGCGTTCAGATTTCAAAGATATCGCTGGTTATGATCAAGTGGGTCGTGCATTAAGAGAATTGGTGCAAGAAGGCTTGCTTATAAAAATTAGTTACGGTTTGTATGCGAGAGCACGTATTAACCGAGTAACAGGGAATGTTATGGCTGATAATCCATCCGGCTATGATGGAGTGGTTATTGAAGCAATGGAAAAACTAGGCGTGGAATATCAACTCGACGATTTATCAAATATGTATTTATCAGGTGAAAGCACACAAATACCAGCCAAGGTTAAGATCATCCCTAAAAGCACACGTTTCACGCGCAAAATAGCTATCGGCACACAGACTGTCAATATAGCAAGAAATAATTAGGCTTGTAATACAATCAATGGCTTAACTTAAAAGTTTCTGTGCGAGTAACACCCCTTTTTCAGTGAGCTTACCTTTAAACTCGTTCCAACTTTGACCACTTATCCATGTTCTATTATACCGTTCGTCGGCTTGACCATTGACACGTTGATAAGTCACGACCACATGGGCAATATATCCATGGTTCGCAAGTTTAATGGCGGCGTTGTAGCGGCGTTTTTCTCTCAAGCGAAGACTCAAGTACCATTAATTTTCTCGATCCGCTCTTACTCAATGCAGTGATGAGTACATCTTTGTCAGTTTAACTTAAATTCTTATTTAGATTAATCCTACATTGTCAAAGAATTATCTTGTTCGTCTATAGTTTGTTCAATATCCCTAATTGAACATTCTTTTTGTTCGTATAAATATTTGTTTAGTTTACCCTCATCAAAATTAAGAGCTCTAGCATTTAAAAATTTATCGAATGTCTTTAGTTTAAGAGGGTTATCTACACCTGTAGGTGTTTCGGCATCAAAAAAGAAATAGCCATCATCAGTTTTTAAGGAAACCCAAACATGACTACAATCCGCGTGCTTCAACATTGTTTCCCTAACTTGCTCGGCTGTAAGACCATGAGTTGGCTGAATATTGAATGCAGATACTGATTTTAAATAAAAGTCAGTCCAATCATTATCACCAGTATTGGTTATCTCTAAAAATGATAACGTGAATATATCTTCGTCTTCACTAGAACGAATTTCTTTAACAACTTCATCAGCAAATTGATCACACAGGCCATTGTTTATATCCCAAGGAGATAAGTTTTCCTCTAAATAATACCGTTGTCTTAACGTATCTATTACTTTCGAGATATCTCTAATTTCAAGCGTTTGTTTCATATTTTCGATTCCTTGCATCAAAGTCGTCCCATAAGACAGAATAGCCTGGTTATAATAATATTTGCTTTCGGTTAATCGCGGTTTAGTGCATGTAGGCAGCATCAGTAAAAACGATCTCACAATGATGAGAATGTTCGGTACCGTCTTTGACAGATAAGTGTTTAAGCGAATCTGAGGTAGTATGAACGCAATAGATATTTAAGTGATTGTCTTCATCGTTCACTAATTCGAATTTCCAGTTACCTAGCGTAATTGTGCTTTCGATACGTTCTGCATTGGCATCACCAGTTTGTTTGTAATCATTTTCGATAGCTTGTGTGGTAAGACGGTAACCTAGCTCGTCGTCTGAACCAATATCAGCATAGGTATCTGAAACAGGAGAATTGTCATTGTGTGTAGCGATGATCGTGGTTTGAACTTGTTGTTGATAAAAGGATAAATTCCAACCGGCAATTGTGGTTTTTACTATCTCATGTTGGGTGTTGAATTTTGTGGACGGTGTTTCGCCATTGTAAATAACATTGCTTCCATCAGTGAAAATGACGTCTACATGATTTTCCCCAAAAGCACAGTCTGCCCCATCAACATATTCGATTTCATTGTTAAATCGTTTTTTCATGTCTGAAAAAGTAAGCTCTTCATCAAGAACAATTTGTGAAATGCTGCTCATAATTGGGTTTCCTTGTTAAGTCGGTACGTATGTCACTGCAGTTTTGCTAAAATATGGGCGCTCTTAATGCAAACCGCCCGGTGTAGCCTTATAACGTGATAGAGGGTAAGAGTGAGACGAGCTTTTCATTCTTACTGACAATTGATTTAGCCGCCGCGATGCTGTCTGCACTGGGCATTTCTTGATAGCTTTTATCGCTTATTAAGTTTTTAGCCAAACGTTCGAATTCAACGGTGATGATGTGATCAATATTGAGGGTTTTTGCATTGAGCAAGCAGGCCGTATCACCGTTTTTTTTCTACTTCCCACCCATCGGTGTCTCTTATTAACGTAAATTGGTTTTTCATAACCAAAGTATCGCCACAGTGTTTAAACACCATTGATACGGAGTAGACGTCAAAACCATTTGCATTATTGTCCACCGGCGTTTGAGTGCCGTAGAATTGGAAAGCTAACGAGTCAACACTTAGAAAGGTTTTAATAGCACCTTCAAACACCATCTTGAACGCTTTCAGATCATCTGAGGCAGAGTGCCAGTCAAGGTAGGTATCAAAATCTTCTAAATCAAAACAAAGGTAGGTGTCTTTTAACTCATTGATGAAGGCATGGTTAGCGTCAGCATCAAAAGCGATCTTATTTTCGGCTGTTTTCAATGTTTGGATGGCTTGTGTGACGATATTGACTGAATCTAGATTAATAGCTTGGATGTGTAACATGTTGTTTCCTACCCCTGCTCGACCGAGGTGCGTCTTAACTATGAAAAAGAATACCACATGTGCGCACATATGAAAGTGATATTCTTTCATTTAATACTAGATTTACAAGATTTGCCCTAGATATTACATACCCATGGCCATGCTTGGATTATGGACATGCTGTTCGTCAATCAATCGGGTTAATTCATAATCGACATCATTAATAGCAGTCAATTTACTGGGCATTGCGCCCATCATGTCACTTAACAGTCGTGTTTGTTCCTGTGTGCTTGCAGCTATGGTGGTCAAAGAGTTATGTAGACCATCCATAGAATAACCTACAACTTGTTTGAGTTCGTCACTACAGTGGCGATTAAACGCATTACAAGCATCCATGACATCAGACACATGAAAATCAGAGCCTTTATCCATCCATGACGAATACAAGTTATCTTTGCTAATGAAATACCCTAAATGTTCTTTGCATTCTGCTTCATAATCAGCGTCATTAAAGGCCGTTGAATCTATATCTACGCCGCCATTCTTAAAAATAAATTCGGCTTGATGTAGACACAACATATTATACAGCGTGAGCCCATTTTTACAGTTGATTTGAGCAGCTTTCGACGATACCTCTTTTAATTGCTCTTTCATTAATGCCAGCATACTTATTCCTCACTGCAGTGTTATGACGTAAAGTTAAATTATGAATATAGCATATACTAAGTGCAGCATTTATTGTTAAATCGATTATGAATTAATGACAACATTTACAAAAAAGTTGTTGCATTTATCGTGTACACGATTATAATGAATACATACTTTTTAATACAGGTCTTTACCGATGAACACACAAACCATGACGGCTCGACACACAGAATTGCTTTCGGATTTTACAGGTGTAATCAGCGGCACCGTTAGTGCACGCTCTATTGTAGGTAGTGGTTATAAAAATACAAAACAGGTAGCAGCGCAATGGTTGTTAAAGGAGATGCATAATCTTGAAAACCCAAGCTGTCAGGTATCGCAAGTGCATGTGTCATCATCAGGTAAACCCTTTGCATCAGAAGCGTCTGCAATACGCAGTAAAGTCTTTAAAACACTAGTTGATGGAGAATACAGACTCATCAATAATGCCGTAGTTACCGACTATGGCGTAATGCCTACACCCGACTCAAGTGTCGGTTACATGATTTACGTTGAATATAAACACCTTGCCTCATAAGGGCGAGGTAACGCATTTTGTTAGGAGAAAAACTGTGACAACTACAAAGGCCAGAAAGTTAGCGAATACACTACTTGAGTGTTTTGGCGATGTTGAATCCGCGCATTGTGCGTATAGGCGAGCAATGCAGAATTCTTGTTCATTACGTGACTTTGAGAAGTTACTTGATGGTGGCAAATAGCTAATTTTTAATAAAGGTGAGAAGTGAATACGAATATCACACTGAAGTACGTTGATGCAGATAATTATAAGCAGCACATAGTCTATGTGCTAAAAGGTGAGATAACAGATAAGCAGCTCAATGAGATTGTGGAATACCTTGAAGATGGTGAGTGCATTATTGCTGAGCAAATTGGCTTGCCAACGCCAGCATTATTGTTTGCAGAAAACTATGATTTTCCGACTGAAGATGATCACGTGTTTACCACAATTCAAGAGTTCCAGAGCGGCGTGCCAGAGGCGTCTTCATTATTGACTGATGAGCCAACGACGGATCCAAACTATACCGTAGATGTCTTTTGTAATAAGATCATTGAGGCCGATGGATGGGATGTCACCAATGAGGTAAATCGCTTAGGGATGTAGCCTATACATTGAGATCAATGCTTGTAAAGTTTTAGTAGTTGGCCTCCCCTGAGCTTAGGCAGATGTTAAAAAGCTCTCTGTGAGAAGTAGATAGGAATCACCATGGAACAGTTGTTGGAAGAATCTGCGAAAAGAATAGCTGAAATAGACAAGCTTAAAGATAAGTATGGCTATTTCATCTACGCAGAGGCCAGAGCGAACATGCCATTGCACATTGAGAAAAAATTAGAGCAGTTACATGCCAAGCAATCGGACTTTGAGCTTGAATATACGTAGCTTGGTATGTCATTGGTAATAATTGTCGCCGCCAGATTAATGTGCATTGTTAATACGTCCATTTTTTTGATTTAGGCGCCTGGTGTCATTTGCATCGGGCATGTTGTATTCAGTTTCACAATAAGCAGGTAAGTTAATGAGTGAACAAGAAAAGAAAGAGAGTAAGGATTTAAAGTACAATAAGAAGCGTAAGCCGCTATTTCGCGTGGAGATAGTGCCGTCTGATAATGCAGAGTTACTTGAACAAATTAAATCTGATCTCATCGCTAAATCGGGCAGTCCAAAGCAGGCGATTATTGAGCTGTATCAGTTTGCTAAAGAAAAAGGTTACTTTGATAAGTAACCTTTTTATAGTGAATCTGGATGGGATAAACGGCTGCTAGTCTTTCATCAGTTCAGCATAAATATGCTTACGTATTGGATACCACAGCACAATGAAAACTCCCATACCAAGAAGGTCGAACTGCCAAAGACTTCCAGCAAGTGGATCTTTAGCCCAAACCATCGGTCTGACATAATAGAACATAAATATTTCTACAAAGGCTATGGCCATGAGTGGCAAGCCGTAAACCAATAACGCAGCTTTTTCGCTTTTTTTCATGATAGTCCCCTTTTGTTTTTAAGTAATTGAGAAGTGAAGTTGTGTGGCCTCAATCACTTCATCATGGTATTCACAATATTGTGCAGCCACGCTATCTGCAGTCTTTTGATCCATTGCAGCAGGCATATACAAAATAAAGGTGCTTAGAAATTCTTTGCTGGGTTTATTTGGCACCAGCGTGAAGCCTTCCTGATTCTATTTAATCCACTGCATCGCTTGTGCCGGTGTCATCATCGCCAATTGTTCTAAAGTCATTTTCATGCGTCCTGTGAAAGTTTAAAAACGAATTCTATAGCTGAGTGTCTAAAGCCATAAACGCGCTCATTGTGGTGCTTTGAGCGAAAGTACTCGATATGCCAATCAGCGGCCATTGTTAGGCCTTGTTTGGGATGTGCGTTGTAACCAAGCTGAGATGCGATTTCCTTAATTTCATCGCCATCAACGTGTTTCAAAAAGGTACTGCGAGTGATCTGAATTCTGTCATCAATGAGACTGTTTAAGCCGCCTTCAGAGTGAACATCATCAGGTTCCCAGCCCACACAGTTTTGAAAAAATGAATACGTCTTTGACATGGTTTATACCCTACCTCTGAATGGTGATCGAGGTGCATCTTTGCTATGTGTTTATATTATTACTTGTGCGCACATTTATAAAGAGTTTTTTGTATAATAAATGAAAAGTCATGAAAAATAAGTGATTGCATCATTTCTACATATTGTAGATAGCTGATATCTATTCAACGAATCAAATATAGCTTGCTTTTATCGTGTACACGATTATAATAAACACATAATCTAAAGAAAGGAAAATTAAAATGAAATCTTACCAAACAGAAAATATCTCACAAGATGAACTCGACAAAATTGCTGGCATTCCGACCATTAACTACACTTGGAGTGATGGAGAGAGTCAACCTTGCTATCAAAAATGCTTATCTGTAGATGAAACTAATATGCTCGATGTTCGCTGGAAATTAATGAAAAATCGTGAGCACTATTACCTTTATGATGAGCATAAAGCCCAAGATGTTGAAGCGTTAGAACTTAATAACATTCCGTTCGAAGTAGCACCAGATGGAGCAATTTTAATAGATGACACATATAGCCCATTCCTTGCGAAGCTATCTATTGAGCGCGAATTATTGCACAACTCAGCTTACAATATTTTTATTAATAACTGTCTATATGTTGAGAATGGCAAATCTTCATTCACAGATCCAGATGTCGTTGAACGTGTAATGGCTGTGGTAATGGACAGAACACCTAAATTTGATATTTATACCACCACAATCAACTAGATTTTAGCTTAAACTTAGTCCAACTTTTTTGGACTTTTCTTTGTGCCTAAACAATTAATGATCACTTGCGAACATTCCCTGTTTATCCGGGGAATTTTTCTTTCATATTTCGACAGATAAGCCTTGCAGTTATCGTGTACACGAGTATAATAGACACATAATAAAGCACAAAGGAATACATAGATGAAAGCAAGAAAAGGCACTCTAAATAGAGCTAATGTTGCTCGTGCTACAGCCAACGGAAAGCGCTATGTTGATAAAGCTTTGTTGGCGGCTAAAAAGCTATCTATAGATGAAGATAAAAGCGAAAGATTAGATAAATGCCTTTGCTTAAGTTGTTTTTATTTGTTCAAGGAACGCATGGGCGGTGCATCAATCACTCATAGAGAATGTGCATCTTGCGATAAAGAAATGCGCTTTTCTTCGACAGCTACAGATTTACTTTGCTTGCCATGTGCTATCGACAATTGTTTGTGCGCCAGGTGTGGTGCTGACTTAGAGCTTAAAGAAAGAAGAAAGCCTTATCCGTTTCAAAAAGGATCAACCGAGGAATAAAGTTAACTGCTGAACAAGCAGCTTATATAACTAAACCCAACAATAAAAAGGTATTTTAGAATGAGCACACAATATTTTGCAAATTACAAACATGGTAAAGTTTCAATAAATTCATATAGATTTCCTGATGCTCAGGTTACTGATATTGATGATGTAATAAAGAGCAATGAAATGCAAAGTGAAGAAGTATTAGTCGCTAGTATTGATACTGAAGAAGATCTACAAGCTGTTAAAGCATTAATCTACTAAGTTGATTTACTCCATGCGCTCGATTAAATTTGAGCACATGCGTAAGTTAATTTTTTAACAAGGGAAATTCGTATGATTGACAGAAAGTTTATAATTAATGCCAAAAACCCTATAAATGGCAACACATATACACAAAAGGACTCACTACTTCTTTGTGCGAAAGATAAGGCTGTGCCTGTAGCACTGAAAGCGTATCAAAAAGAGTGTGTTCGACTTAATGCAAATCCTGAACATATTGAAAGTATTGGGCTTTTGATTGGGCGAGTAGAGGCTTTTCAGAAAGAGCTAGGTAGTAAATTACCAGACACTGTAGGCGAAGAAATAGAGCGGTGCGTTATTGGCACTGGAACCGAGGAATAATCCGTTATGAAATTTAATATTAAAGGGATGATGATAGGTGTATCAATTGGGTTACTTATTTTTCCAGTGATTATATCTATATGCGTGTATTTAAGTGTTTTATTTGGAGTAAACCCTATTACTGGCAACCAAGATATATATGAGATATTTAACGTTGGTTATCAGATTACTCAAAATGACATTGATGCATATAAAAAACTAGAAAATGTAATTTATTCAGTAGTTGAGTTAAGTTTATATCTAGGAGTGGCTTTAGGTATTATTGGTCTTGTTTCTAATTATTTAGATAGAGCCGTTAACAGCATATTGTGGCTGATAGAAAGTAAAATAACAAAGAAAAGCTAACTAAGAGTAATTTGTATGAATATAAAGAACTCAAAAATAGTCTTACTTGCTGTGTTCATATCTTACGTAATAAAAAGTTGAAATCATTAAAACCTTCACCCGCAAAGTGTAAAACATCAAGAAGATGTAGGTGCTTTTGTCTTTAATCAAAATGGAATGCCATTTTATTGCGTTAATGGCAATTTAGGCATTAGATGGTATTTACCTTCACTTACGGTGAGTAAGGAATAATTTGTGTCAGAAGGATTGCTAAAAGCATCTACTAAAAAGAAGGATTCTTCACTAGCTCAAGGTAGTGAGTTGGTAGGTTTTATAGTTAAGCGAAACGATAGCTATCAAGTCATAGCTGACGGCAGAGCTAGAAACATTAGCAAAGCTGAGTTTCGTGTTTTGATGCAATATCCAGATTAACAGGGGAATCACTAAACTGCTCTGAAATAAATTTTGATTTTGTTGAGAAGTAAGTTTAGGTAGCTCACAGAGAAGCTATATTTTGTGCATTGTCATTGAGGTATGACTCAACGACATATTTAGCTGTCGCTTCATTTTCATCAGTATTAAAGCCCTGTGCATCATATATCTTTTTGAGGTATCGCTTTGCTAGTTCTGTGTCACGATTATCCGGCTCTACAGGAAGTTGTGATAGAGTATACGTGCTTTCAGCTTGCAAGACAGCCGTATCAATTGAAGTCATGGCACGTTTGTAAAGACTGGCTTTACTTGTGTCATTTTTGAAATACAGGACATCCGCATTGTTATTCGTGGACTGACAGATACAGCCATTGATCATCACCTGCCCGAGTGTCTGTTCTTGCCCTGTCAGTGTATCTTTCAAGCCGGTTTCAATATCAAGTAAAGCGCTATCTTGAATGCCACTATTTTCATATGCAAATTGATCAAGTGTTGTCTTATCGAACCCTTCCCTTTTCACATAGTCAAAAACATCAATATGTCGCCCGGTGAGCTCATTAACAATGCTGGTGGTATTGATGGCATCAAACGACATAACCAGGTTTTCATCTATATCCCTGGTTATATCGAGCTTAAGTAACGACAACAATGCTTCGTTGTTCATTTGCCTCAGTGTATTGTCGTTTGCGCCGATCAGGGTTAATCGCTAGTTACAGAATAATTGATCAAACCTGATCATGGCATTGTC
>OJBB01000072.1_pt1 | contig 39798 bp, 35 predicted proteins | sample 1590401 | NCBI WGS metagenome assembly OJBB01 (sample SAMN05416789, study PRJEB24817) | seawater metagenome | isolation source: Sea water | place: Canada:Atlantic | collected 2013-07 | reverse complement strand
TGAGCGATACCTATCAGACGATTGCCAACTCTCCCATGGGCAAGGCGCTATTCGGCGCAATCAACTTGCCGATTCCGGTTATTCTGGAGCGCTGGCAGCCTGGCCAGGCGTCCTTTATCAAGGGCCGCGTTCTGGTAGGTGCCGCCAATGGTTCCACCGGCATCGATAGCGTACTGAGCACCCTTAAAGGGTCGCCGGACGCGCAGGTCGCTGTGCTGGCCAATACCGCCAACGCCACTGACCTGCAGAAGCAAGCCGGCAAGCTCGGCGTGGATGCGGACAACTACACCGCCAGCCGCGATGACGACGCCAAATTCAAAGGCCTGGTATTCGACGCCACCGGCATCCAGAGCCCGGACGAACTGAAAGCCCTGTGGGATTTCTTCCACCCGGTGATTCGCAAGCTGGATAAATGCGCCCGCGTTGTCGTAATCGGTCGCACTCCGGAAAAACAGGCTGGCGCCGCGCGTGTTGCCCAGCGTGCACTGGAAGGGTTTACCCGCTCCGTGGGCAAGGAAATCAAGAAAGGCGCCACCGCCCAGCTGGTCTACGTGGATGAAGGCGCCGAAGCGCAGCTGGCGTCCCCGCTGCACTTCTTCCTGTCACCAAAATCCGCTTACGTCTCCGGCCAGGTAGTACGTGTTACCAAAGCCGGTTTCAAAGCTGCCAAATTTGACTGGGACAAGCCCCTGGCAGGCAAGAAAGCCCTGGTTACCGGTGGCTCCCGCGGCATTGGTGCCGCCATTGCCGAAGTACTGGCCCGTGACGGCGCTACCGTCACCGTGCTGGACATTCCGCCCATGGCCGACGACCTGAATGCTGTCGCAGCACAGATTGGTGGCGACACCCTGGAAATGGACATCACCGCCGACGAAGCACCGGCAGCCATCGCGGCAAAAGCCAAAGCCATTGGCGGCTATGACGTGGTCGTCCACAACGCCGGGGTAACCCGCGACAAGATGCTGGGCAACATGCCGGAAAAATTCTGGGACATGGTGCTGAACATCAACATCGCCAGCCAGCTGCGCATTAACGAAGCCCTGCTCTCCAGCGGCGGTTTGGGCAAGGGCGCCAGCATCATTTCCATCAGCTCCATCGCGGGCATTGCCGGCAACCTGGGCCAGACCAACTACGGTTGTTCCAAGGCTGCGGTAATCGGCATGGTCGATGCGTTCAAGGATGAATACGCCGAGCAAGGCATCACCATCAATGCCGTGGCACCGGGCTTCATCGAAACCCAGATGACCGCCGCCATTCCCTTCACCATCCGTGAAGCGGGCCGTCGCATGAACGCCATGAACCAGGGCGGTCAACCGGTGGACGTGGCCGAAACCATCGCCTTCTTTGCCAGCCCGGCCTCCCAGGGCCTGACCGGCAACGTAGTGCGCGTGTGTGGTCAAATGCTGTTGGGGGCTTAAACCCGCAAGCCCTCACGCTTCACGCAACACGCAAGAAGCAACAAAAAAGCCGCGCCCACAGGGTGCGGCTTTTTTGTGGGCTGCAGGCCAAGCTTTCTACAGCGCCGCTGCAGGAGCACCACTCGAGGTGCGAATCCAGGGGCCAGAGTGCAGCCGTAAAGCGACAAAAAAAGACCCCGCCGGTTACCCGGCGAGGTCTTTATATTCCACGCTCTCCCGAGGTGGATAGCACAAGGAGTCCAGGTTGATCAGGCCGCTTCGGCCACGTCTTTCTGTGCTTTTTTGGCTGCCTTCGCTTCAGCTCGGGCCTTGGCTTTTACCGCACCACCGGGCATGAAGTTGCGAACATCCCAATAGAAGTAACGCTTCAACACGCTATTGGCTTCATCATCATTCTGGCGCCAGCCATACATCTTCGGTTTCTCTTTCTCGATGGCCAGCGTGCCGAAAATCAGCCAGTCGTAGATGGCCAGGGTGGCCGTCACGTTCTTGGCGGAGTTCGGGCCACGGGAATGGTGATGGTGATGCTGGGTCGGAAAGGTAATCACGTGTGCCAGTGCCCACATGGTTTTACGCACCCAGGCCCACTGGTGATTGTGGAAGTACAGATCCCAGTTCCAGTTCACATGGGTCTGGGCTGCCCACAAACCTTTAAAGGCCGTCGCCACAAGAAAGACCTCCACCAGGCCCAAATACAGACAAACCAGCTGGAAGGCGTAGTTAGGCATGATGAACCACCAGGCCCAGCCATTCACAAAGGTCTGCGTCACCGACAGCTGCCCCTTGCTGTCCTGGCCGCCAGCCAGGTGATGGGGCCGATGGCTCATCTTGTAGAACGCCTGAACCCACTGCAGCACCTTGTTCTTCGGGCGGCGACTGTGGGCAAACAGGTGAAAAGAGCCATGCAGGAATTCTTCGATGCAGAAGAAGGCAATCAGGGTCGGCCAGAAATACTCGCTTTGCAGCCAGGCAAGAGAACCAGCGCTAGCCGGGAAAAGACCGGTCAGAGCCAGAGTAATCAACAGCAGCATCAGCGGGCGCTGAATAGCCACCATCATGAAAGTGGCAAGAAACGCGACTTTCCAGTCCTGGCGAGTCTTTCTTCCTTCGCGGGTGCGGCCCGCAAAGACTTCCCAGATGGCGGTGATAACGATGAAGGTGGTGACTGACAAGGTCAGTATCTGGTCCATGGGTATTCTCCCGGTTGTTGTTATGCGCACCTCCAAACTAGACAGACTGTATTTATCTTTCTAATTGATATTTGGTATAAGTAATATCCATGAAGCTGAATTTACGCAGTATCGACCTGAATCTGTTGCCCGTCTTCGATGCCATCATGGAAGCCGGCCAGCTCTCCCGTGCCGCGGAATCGTTGGGCATGAGCCAGCCCGCAATCAGCGCTGCCCTGCAGCGCCTGCGCCACACCTTTGGCGACACCCTGTTTGTTCGCACCCATCACGGCATGACACCGACCCCCCGGGCCCGGGAGCTACATGATCAGCTTGGCCCGCAGCTGGTCGCCCTGCGCGACACCCTGAATCCGGAAAACCGTTTCGACCCGGCCACCAGCCAGCGTCATTTTCGCATTCTCAGCGTGGACTATTTTGAAATGGTGGTGCTCGGCCCACTGTTGGCCACGCTCCGACAGCAGGCTCCCCATGTGGTACTGGAAATCAGTGCTGCCGACGATGACATGCCCGACGAGCTTCACAAGGGCCGGGCGGATTTATCCGTGGATGCCTTTGTGGCCGATGACGACCGCCTGCAGCGCAATGTATTGCTTGAAGAAAAACTGGTCGTCATCGCCCGGCGGGGTCACCCTCATATCAAGGGACACTGCGACAAACAGCAATTTCTGGATGCGGAACATGTAGTGCTGCCGAACCGCAACCGGCAGCTGCCCCTGGATCAAATCCTCAATGCTCCCGGTTGGCAGCGGCGCACCGGGGCCCGGGTTACCCAGTTTGCCAGCATGCTGGCGGTTTGCGGCGGCTCGGACCTGATTGCCACCGTCCCCGACCGGCTCGCTCAGCAGTACGCCGAAACCATGCAGCTGCAAGTACTGCCCTTCCCCGTTGCACTGCCGCCGGTTCCCATCTACATGATCTGGTCCCCGACCCAGCAACGCGACCCGGCCCACCGCTGGCTTCGCCAGCAACTGGAGCACACCATCGCGCAGGAACCTGCCCCTTGAATTCAGGTCCAATCATGACCACATACTGACTATTGACGGTAAACAGGACACCTCCATGGGTTTTGGTCGCGTTTTCTTTTTCATTTTCGGTTTTGCTCTGCTGGAGGTACTGGTATTGGCACAAGTCGCCGGGGCAATCGGCTGGCCGATCACCATTGTTGCTACCGTGGCAACCGCCCTGCTGGGCAGCTACCTGTTCCGCCGCCAGGGCCTCAGTACCTGGGTGCGTCTGAATCAGCGTATGCAGCAAGGTGAAATGCCCGGCCAGGAAATGGTCGAAGGCATCATGCTGCTGCTTGGCGGCGCCCTGCTGATCACTCCGGGCTTTATTACCGACGCCGTGGGCTTTGCCTTGTTGCTACCCGGTTCACGCCGCTGGATGGCCAACAAGGTGATCCAGAAAGGCTCGTTGCAAAGCTTCACCACCGTGCAGGGAGCCGGGTTTGCCTACACCCGCTCCAGCTACCCCGGCGGAGCAACCAACCCGTTCCAGCAACGACCGGGCAGCAACGATGACCGAACCGGTCTTGGCGGCGACACCATCGAAGGCGAGTCGCACCGCACGGACCAATAGCGTCTGTAGCCTCTAACCGTCAGCTCGCCCGCCACCGGTGCGAGCTCACCCCAACCTGAAAGCGAAAACGCTCTCCGCCCCACTCTATTCATTGAATGAAACCGGATTACACCGCCGGCCGGCCAAAGACGCCCGGCACCGGGTTAGGAAGTGCTCGCCGCCCCTGCTAGACTGCGCCGCCTCGCGGTAGACTCAGAGCACGCCCGGTGGAGGCACCATGAATCCGTTATTCAACCCCATTGTCTGGTCCGTATTGATTCTGATGGGCCTCAGCCTTGCCCGCATGAATGTGGTGTTGGCGCTACTGTGCGCCGCTCTGGTGGCCGGACTGGGCAGTGGACTGGAGCTGCAAAGCACGCTTTCCGCCTTCACTAATGGGTTAGGCGACGGTGCCAACATTGCCCTCAGCTATGCCTTGCTGGGGGCTTTTGCCGTGGCCATCGCCCGCTCCGGTATCACCGAATGGCTGGCCGGGCGCATTATCGAAAAACTTGGCCGCTCGCCGGCGCCGAGCCAGCTTCGCCGCATTCGCACCCTGCTGCTCACCGTGCTGTTGGCAGCCGCGATCATGAGCCAGAATCTGGTGCCCATTCATATCGCCTTCATCCCGATTCTGGTACCCCCCTTGCTGGAAGTGATGCACCAGCTGCGCCTGGACCGCCGGCTGGCCGCCTGCATCCTGACCTTTGGCCTGATCACCCCTTACATGGTGTTGCCAGTGGGCTTCGGCAGTATTTTCCTGCATACCCAACTGGGACCCAGCCTGGCCAAGGCCGGCCTTGAGTTACCCAACGACACCCTGCCGCTGGCCATGCTACTGCCCGCTGCAGGCATGGTGGTTGGCCTCTTACTTGCCATAATCCGTTACCGCAAACCCCGCGACTACCGGCCCGTACAGCTACCCGGTGAAGAACAACACGCCCCTCTCTCGGTACGCAACGTGATCGTCGCCGCCCTGGCATTGGCGTCGGCGCTGGCCCTGCAGCTTTACAGCGACTCGATTATTCTCGGCGCACTGGTGGGTTTTCTGGTCTTTACAGCGGGCGGCGTGGTGCCCTGGCGGGATTCCCAGGATGCCTTCACTCAGGGGGTCAAAATGATGTCCCTGATCGGCTTCATCATGATCGCCGCTAACGGTTACGCCTCTGTGGTGAATGCCAGCGGCCAGGTTCCCGTATTGGTGGAAGCGGTAACCAGTGGCTTGCAAAGCCCGCCGGTTGCGGCGGCCCTGTTGCTGTTACTCGGCCTGTTCGTGACTTTGGGGATCGGCTCATCGTTTTCCACCATTCCCATCATCACCACCCTGTATGTGCCGCTCTGCCTGGCACTGGGCTTTTCTCCCCTGGCCACGGCAGCGCTGGTGGGCAGCGCCGCTGCCCTCGGTGATGCCGGCTCACCGGCATCAGATTCCACTCTCGGCCCCACCGCCGGCCTCAATGCGGACGGCCAACACGACCATATTCGCGACACGGTTATCCCTACCTTCCTGCACTATAACTTGCCGCTGATTGCCGCCGGGTGGCTGGCGGCCATGGTGCTTTAAACAGGCGACGCCCAAGCGATAACGCAATAAAAAAGGTTCATCGCGGAATTGAGTGATCAGCCGGTTGCAGAGCTCATCTCATTATCCCGCCCTGGTAACCGCTGGACGCCGGATGCCTGACGACGGACGCTCGCATGCAAAACCTAAAAACCTTGGCCGCCATGCTCTCTGCGCAAAATGCATTACCCGATTATTGCCTGAATGATGACCCTGAATACCCCTCAAAGGAGGTGCCACAATAACGACAACCTCTCAGGCCTTGAGGTTTTACGTCAGGCATCCGGCGTCCAGCGTTTGGCAAAGTGCCGGGGATTCGCGATATACCCATCAGACGGCGAAAAGCGTGTTCTTCACTCTAATCCCGAAGAACCATAAAAAAGGCGCCATTGGTGCCTTTTTTATTTCACTAAAGCCTGACTACTACCTTAGCCCAGCGCGTCCTCTTCCGCTTTCAACTTGCGGTACTCAATGGGGGTCATCCCCACCCAGCGTTTGAATGCACGGTAAAAGGTGGAAGGCTCGGAAAAGCCGGTGAGATAGACAATTTCATCAATGGATTCATCGGTACCGGCCAGCAGGCGTTTGGCCAGACGGCAACGGTAGTCGGCCACCAGCTGGTTGAAGTTGGTGCCGGCATCTGCCAGCCGCGTGCGCAACTGGCGCGCCTTGATACCCAACCGTTCCGCCACCTCTTCCAGGTTGGCGTGGCCGGACTCCAGTAATTCACCAATCAGCCGGTTCACCTGAGCGACCAGATCCTGTTTTTCCAGCCGGGCGACCTGTTCACTGGCGAGCTGTTCGTGCAGGTGCAACAGCTCCGGTTCGTGATGGGCGGATGGCAGAGTCATGACTTTGGCATCGAAATACATGCCCACACTGGGCATATCGAATTTCACCGGGCAATCGAACAGGCGCTCGTATTCCAGCTGATCCGCATGGCGGGCGTGGCCAAAATGCACCTCCACCGGCTCAAACGCATCATCGGTAACGAACCGGAAAAACTTGATCACGCCCATCATCATGCATTCATTGAGATGACTGAGACGATTACTCCAGATCATTTGCTTGAGGAAAACCCGATCGCCTTCCTCAAACAATTCCCCCTGGGCGGCATCGGACAGCAAGCGCTGATAATCCAGCGCCCGCTTCAGGCCTTCACCAAAGGTCGGACTGGACAGGAACAGGTACTCCAGCACCTGGCCTTTATAGACGGGAATATGTTCACCCAGATGCAACCCGATATGTTCATCGCCAGACACTTTTTCCAGAGCCTGCCAGAACCATTCCTGGGCATCATGAGGGGTACGCAGGTCAGGGACCTGCAAAATGGACTTGTCGAGCCCAACCTCCGCCAACACGGCATCGGCATCAATACCGGCTTTTACCATGGCCTTGTAGGCCATCCGTAACAGCACACCGGAATCCGTCATTTCTGCCATGCGTTGCCTTGTCCCCAATACAAAAAAAGCTACTCTCAGAATCACTGAGAGTAGCATAAGGATGGCAGGGCCGGAACCAGCGCAGCACCGGCCCGAACCAGGAGATCAAACCGCCTAGCAGGCTGCTGGGGCGATCAGGCAGCCTTGCGGTTTTCTGACTGCGGTTCACGGGTAAGGGACACCACTTTGGCTCGCAGACCATTGAGCGGGCCTTTCTTGCTGTCGCCTTCCGTTTTGCTGGGCAGGGACAGTTTGAAGATCCGTTTCCAGACGCTCAGCGACTGCCGCATGAACGACCCGGTGTTGTACGGCAGGCCGTGTTTTTCACAAATAGCGCGTACTTCCGGGGCGATTCTCGCGTAACGATGCGCCGGCATGTCCGGGAACAGGTGGTGCTCGATCTGGAAGCTCAGGTTCCCGCTCATCACGTGCATAAGACGGCTGCCTTCAAAGTTGGCAGAGCCCAGCAGCTGGCGTACATACCACTGGCCACGGGTCTCGTTCTCAATCACGGACTCCGGGAACTGTTCCACCTCTTCCGGGAAGTGACCGTTATAGATCACCTGGGAAGACCACAGGTTACGCGCCACATTGGCCGTCAGGTTACCGGCGAACACGAAGGGAGCGAACGGACCCGCCAGGGCCGGGAACAGCAGATAATCCTTGACCAGCTGCTTGCGCATCTTCTTCCAGGTCGGCTTGAATTCGGCCTTCACCTCTTCCTTGGTCTTGGTCTTGTAGATCAGGTAGTCCTCCAGCTTGAGGCTCTGAATCGCCACAAAGTGCTGGAAGAAGGTAGCCAGGATGCCTGCCAGGATCGGGTTGAACAGGAAGCGGGGCTCCCATTCCTGGTCTTCCGACATGCGCAGGATGCCGTAACCAATGTCATGATCCTTGTCGAGCACGTTGGTGAAGGTGTGGTGCTCGAAATTGTGGGTCTGTTTCCAGGCCGTGTTGGTGCAGGTGTTGTCCCAGTCGAAAACCTTGGAGTTAATGGCCGGATCACCCATCCAGTCGTACTGGCCGTGCATCACGTTATGGCCGATTTCCATGTTGTCCAGGATCTTGGAGGCAGACAGACAAGCCACACCGGCCAGCCATGCCGGCGGCAGGAAGCCTGCCATCAGCAGGCCTCGGCCAGCGATTTCCAGGCGACGCTGACGCTTGATCAGGGTGCGAATATAGGTGGCATCTTCTTCGCCCAGGTCCGCCATTTCACGATTACGAATGGCGTCCAGTTCCTGGCCAATGGTCTCGAATTGTTCGGCGCTCAAGTTACTGAAAATACTCATGTGCTTTCTCCTTAAACCCGGTTTGAAGATTCGTCTCGGGACGCTTCGGTTGGGGTAATTCCGTTTAGATGTCTAGCGTCACCGTGCCCACCGGCACGCTGATGCAAATTTGAATGTCTTCTTCACCACTGGTGATCTCACCGGTGCGGATATCGCGCACTTCACCAGCCGTCTTGCGGCAGGTACAGGCGTGGCAGATACCCATGCGGCAACCGGATTCCGGGGTCAGCCCGGCGAACTCGGCCTGCTCCAGCAGGGTGGCGCCATTATTGATGGCCATTTTCTCGCTCTGTACGAAGCGCACTTCGCCTTCAGCGCTGTCGCTTTCGATCTGCGGCGCCGCCAGGGTGAACTGCTCCTTGTGCAGCCGTTCTGCCAAGCCATCTTCTTCCCAGACTTTCTCCACCGCGGCCATCATCGGCGGCGGGCCACACAAAAAAGTGGTTGCCTGTGCAAATTCTGGCGCAGCGGTAAACAGATGTTCACGGCAAAACAGCCCCGACAGCTCGCCCTGTTCACCGTCATTGTTGAAGCAGCGCACCAGAGTCACGTTGTCGTGGGTCCGCGCGATCTCGTCCAGCTCGCTGGCGTAGATCATGTCGGCGGCGCTATTGGCGTAATGCAGAAAGGTAATCGGGCCAGCAAAGCCTTCATCACACAGGGTGCGCAGCATGGACATCACCGGGGTGATACCGCTGCCACCACTGATCAACAGCACCTGCTCCGGACGTTCTTCCGGCAGGGCAAACTCGCCATCCGCCTGGGACAGGATTACCACGTCGCCAACACTCAGCTGTTCACGCAGATGACGGGAAACAAAGCCGTTAGCGTGCACTTTGGCGGTCAATTCGATGCAGCCATCGGTACGGTGCAGGGAGTTGGCCGGGGAATAGCAGCGCGTCTGACGCTTGCCATCAATGGTCACGGAAAGCTGGACAAACTGACCCGGAATAAAGCCTTCCCAGTTGTGGTTGGGACGCAGGGTCAGGGTCACGCTGTCATTGGTCAGGTAGCGTACGGCTTCTACCCTGGCGCGCACTTCGTTAACAGACCACAGCGGATTGAACACTTCCAGATAACGGTCAACGCCGTGGGGATAAGACAGAATTTCCGCCACACGGGATTGCAGCAGGCGGTTAACACCTTGCTGAAAACGGTTGGATGTCAGTGTCATCGAGTTCATGGGGTCAGGCCCTATAAGTGAACAGTTGTACGCATTATTCACAACACACCCGCCATCGTCAACACATGTTCACTAAAAAAATAAAGTCTTTGCCTATCATGGTGTTACAAAGGCTCAGGGGGAATTGGTTGCATCACCAGCCCGCACAGAAGAGAATAAGCAGCTGATTTTGGAGGCAAAAACCAATGACGACGGAAAGCACCAGCAGATCTCGCAAGCCCAAACGGGGCCAGACCCGTGAAGCCCTGATGTCGGCCGCGCTGGAGCTGGTGGTTAAAAAGGCGCCCTTTTCCGCCCTGAGTCTGCGGGAAGTCACCAAGAAAGCGGGCGTGGTGCCCACAGCCTTCTATCGTCATTTCCCGGACATGAGCGCCCTGGGCCTCACGCTGCTGGACGAGTCGTTCCGTACCCTGCGTCAAATGATGCGCCAGGTGCGTCAGCAGGAACTGCCCAACGAGCGCATGCTGCGTGGCTCCGTGGAGACCTACTTCACCTATGTGCGCAACAACCGGGCGCACTTTCTGTTCGTCTCCAAGGAGCTGGCCAGCGGCACGCCCACCATGCGCAATGCCATCCGCCGTGAAATCCGCATGTTCACCAACGAACTGGCCATGGACATGGCGCGCTTCCCCTTCCTCAATCACATTAATGCTGAAGACCTGCAAATGATGGCCGGGCTGGTGGTCAACAACGTCACCGCGCTGACACAGGAAATGCTGGAACTGGAAGAAATTGATGAGACCGGCCAGCAAGAAGTACTGATCACCGCAGAGAAACAACTGCGCCTGATTTACTTCGGCGTAGGCATGTGGCGCTCGAACAAGAGCCATTCCTGAACACACTTCACACTTTACGGCCTTGCGCCGCGCCCCTGTGCTTAACTCACCAGACCGCCTGTCTATACGGCCAATAGCGACTCGCCTGCCCTGTTCTATACTCTTTTGCATTGCCACCGTTGCCTACGCTGCAACGCAATCAACGGGAAAGGATTGAGTAATGAGTGAGGTCAAATTCCGCGAACTGCGTAATTCACCACCCATGGTGATCAACTTCGCCAAGGCCGTATTGCGCGCCACCGTAAAGCCCGGCAGCAACCCCACCTTGCCGGACGTGGGCCTGCGACTGAATGACGTCTCCCTCGATGAAAAGCATCTGACTGCTTACCGGAAGGTGTGCGGGTTTGCCGCCGACGGCAAACTGCCCGTGACCTATCCGCACATGCACGCTTTCCCGCTGCATATGGCACTGATTCTTACCGACGGCTTTCCGTTCCCCGCCATGGGCCTGGTGCATGTACGCAACAGCATCACCCAGTACCGCCCCATTGCAGAGCGCGAGCAACTGAACGTGAAGTGCTTTCTGGGCAACCTGCAGAAAGTCGACAAGGGTTACGAATTTTCCATCTTCACCAGCGTCAGCACCGGTGGCGAGCGAGTCTGGGAAAGTGAGTCCGTGAATTTCTTCCGCAGCGGCGGCGGTAGCAGCAGCAAGAAGAAAGACGCACCCAAGCCGCAACCGGCCACCGACACGGTGGAGTGGAAAGTGCCGGGGGATATCGGCCGCCGCTACGGCGCCGTCTCCGGTGATCGCAACCCGATTCATCTATACCCGCTGTCCGCCAAGCTGTTCGGCTTCAAACGCCAGATCGCCCACGGCATGTGGTCCAAGGCCCGCTGCCTGGCCGAACTGCAGAACCAGCTGCCGGAAGACTCGTTCACCGTGGACGTGCAGTTCAAATTGCCCATGTTCGTGCCCGCCACCGTGAAGTTCGAGAACAAGCCGGCCGACGGCGGCAGCGATTTCCGTCTGCTCGCCAAGGACGGGATCAAACCCCACCTAGCCGGCCAGATCCGTCCGGCGGAGTAATAGCAGCCACAACAGGCATCACGCTGCACGCAACAACACGTCCGGCTTTCGAGCAGGACGAAACGTCAGAGGCCGCGCCCACAGTCTGGTCGCGGCCTCTGGCGTTTCAGGCTTTCCAGTGTCGGCCCGTGTTGTTGCGTGCTGCCTGTAGCGTGCTGCATGCCACTGCACTAAACTCGCTCCCCATGCGAGACGATACCCGTGATTACCTTTCCCTGTTTCTGAATGACACGCCCCTGCTGGACGTGCGCGCCCCCGTGGAATTCGCCAAGGGCGCCTTTCCCGGTGCGGCCAATATTGCCCTGATCAACGATGACGAACGTCACCAGATTGGCATCTGCTACAAGCAGCAGGGCCAGCAGGCGGCAATTGATCTGGGCAACAAGCTGGTCAGCGGCGAGGAACGGGAACAGCGTATGCGGGCCTGGCAGCAGTGGTGGCAGGCCAACCCCAACGGCTACCTGTATTGCTTCCGTGGCGGGCTGCGCAGCCAGACCACCCAGGCCTGGCTACGCGAAGCAGGCATCGATGCACCACTGATCACTGGTGGTTACAAGGCGCTGCGCCGATTTCTGATTGATGAAATGGAAGCCTGTATCGCCAGCCTGCCACTGGAAGTGCTATGCGGCCGTACCGGCTGTGCAAAAACACGCGTGATTGAACAACAGGCCAACGCCATCGATCTGGAAGGGCTGGCCCATCACCGCGGCTCCTCCTTCGGCCGACGCCCCGGCGGCCAACCCGGCCAAATTGATTTTGAAAACAGCCTGGCCATCGCCCTGATAAAACAACGTGCCGCCCAGCCTGCCCGCATTCTGGTGGAAGACGAAAGCAAGCTGATCGGGCGCTGCCATCTGCCTTTTTCCCTGCAAGACCAGATCAAGGCACAGCCACGCATCGTCATTGAGGAATCCCTGGACGCCCGCGTACAGGTCACCCTGGAAGATTACGTGATCGGGCCGTTACAGGAATATGCCCGCTACTTCGGTGAGCAGAATGCCCTCAAGCAGCTTGGCGATGAACTGCTGGCAGCCATGGATCGCATTCGCCGCCGCCTGGGTGGCATTCGCCATCAACAGCTTCGCCAGCAACTCCAGGAAGCCCTGGCCGTACAAACCGCCTGCGGCGATACCGAGTTGCATCGCGAATGGATTCACAGCCTGCTCGCCGATTATTACGACCCCATGTACGACTACATGCTGTCGCGCCGCGAAGGCACCATTGTCTTCCAGGGCACCCGCGCCGAAGTCAGCGATTTCCTCAACAACCGCTAACGCAAAACCCCTCGCAAGCCGTTATACTGCTGCCACGACTGCGTATGGCCGAACCCGCAATCGTATCCGTGCGTTTTCCCGCATAAAGTTCGGTAAGCCTCCCTATTGAACGGAGACAACAATGCGTTTGAAATTTCTGGCTGCACTGGCTGCTGCCCTGCTGCTCTCTGCCTGTAATGACCCCAAAACCGATACCTTCACCTTTACGGCGATTCCGGATCAGGATGAATCCCAGCTGGTAAAACGGTTCGGTACCATCGCCGCTTACCTGGAAGAACAGTTGGGCGTGCCGGTGCAATACGTGCCGGTGAAATCCTACGCTGCCGCAGTGACTGCCTTCCGCAACGATGAAGTGCAAATGGCCTGGTTCGGCGGTCTGTCCGGCGTACAGGCCCGGCGTCTTGTTCCCGGTTCCCTGGCCATCGCCCAGGGCCAGGAAGACACCGCTTTCAAATCCTATTTCATTGCCAACAGCAGCACCGGGCTTGAGCCCGTCGACACGCTGGGCGACGACTTCATTGCACAGCCGTCATTCACCTTCGGCTCCAAAGGCAGCACCTCCGGCCGCCTGATGCCGGAATTCTATCTGCGCGATACCTTCAACAAGTCGCCGGAAGACCTGTTCGAGAAAGTCGGTTTCTCCGGCGACCACAGCCGCACCATCGCCCTGGTACAAAGCGGTGCCTACGCCACTGGCGCAGTAAATTTCAAAGTCTGGGAGCGCGAGCTGTCGGAAGGCAAAATCGACACCAGCAAGGTCAGCGTGATCTGGGAAACCCCCACCTATCCAGACTACCACTGGACCGTGCGCGGCGATCTGGATGAGCGCTTCGGCGAAGGCTTCAGCCAGCGCGTTACCGAAGCCCTGCTGTCCATCGACGATCCGGCACTGCTGCAGGCTTTCCCCCGGGAAAAATTTATTCCGGCCTCCAATGCGGACTATGCCCCCATCGAGGACACCGCCAGCGCCATCGGCCTGTTGGACTAACGGCCACAGGCTAATTCCGGCGTGTTTGATTTTCAGCAGGCCCGGCTGGGGCATGGTGATCAGGTTGTCTTCGACAACCTGACGCTGACCATCGAGCAGGGCGAAAAAGTCGCCCTGCTCGGCCCCTCCGGCGCCGGCAAGTCCACCCTTCTCAATGCCCTGCGCAGCCAGCAGGAAAGCGCCTGTGCCTGGTGCCCCCAGGCCGGCGCCCTGGTGCCCATGCTTAGCGTATTCCACAACATCTACATGGGCGCCCTGTCGCGCAACCGCACGCTCACCAACCTGCGCAATCTGATAACCCCCAGTCGACACGAGCGCGAACAGGTGGGCGCTTTGGCCGCCGACCTGTCGCTTCACGACAAGTTGTTCACCAGTGTCGACCAGCTCTCCGGCGGCCAGGCGCAACGCACCGCGCTGGGCCGAGCCCTCTACACGCAACGCCCGGTTCTGCTCGCCGACGAGCCGGTCTCCAGTCTGGACGAACACCAGGGCCTTGCCTTGCTCACCCTGTCACTGGCTCGCCACCAGAGTGCGGTGATTGCCCTGCATGATCGGGCATTGGCACTGGCCTGCAGTGATCGGATCATCGGCCTGAACCAGGGCCAAATCGTCCTCGACGCCGCCACCCGGTCGCTGTCCCTCAGCGATCTTGATGCCTTGTATCAGGACGATGCGTAGCAGTGAACGCCCTACCATGCCTCCAGCCAGCCCGCCGCTGAACACCACAGCCAGTCGCTGGCGGCGCACCACCGGCGGCCTGGCTCTGGCCGGCCTGGCGGCACTGTTGCTGGCCGACATGGAAATCGCCCGTTCCAGTCCTGGCCAGGAACTGCTGCGCATGGCCAAGGGGTTTATGGCCCCGGATTTTTTCGCCACGGAACAACTAGGCAAAGCACTGGCCAATACCCTGGCCTTTGCCTGGCAAGGCACCGCGCTGGCTGCCCTGTTCGGTTTTCTGATGGCAATCTGCTGGTCGTCACGGGCGGTACGCAGTTTCGCCGCCAGCATCCGCGCCGTCCACGAGCTGTTCTGGGGCCTGCTGCTATTGCAGGTTGCCGGGCTAAGCACGCTTACTGGGGTACTGGCCATCGCCATTCCCTATGCGGGTATCTTTGCCAAGGTATTCGGCGAATTTCTGGAGGAATCGGACCCAGCACCCGCTCATTCCCTGCCCGCCAGGACCTCCGCCGTCAGCCGCTTCTTCTTCGCCCGGCTGCCGTTGGTCTGGCAGGCGTTCAAGGCCTACGGCAGTTACCGACTGGAATGCGCCTTGCGCGCCTCGGCCATTCTCGGCTTTATCGGTTTGCCCACCCTGGGCTTCCATCTGGAAACCGCCTTTCGTGAAGGGGTCTACGATCAGGGCGCGGCTTTGCTGTACCTGTTTTTCGCGCTGATTTTCACCCTGCGCTGGTGGCTGCGCCCGGCGCTGATTCCCCTGTATTTGATCGCCGCCGTGGTGTGGGCGCCGCCGGTCTTCACCGGCAACCTGTCCACCCTGGTGCGTTTTATCACCGTGGATCTGGTGCCTGCCCCCCTGCGCCACGGCGGTGGCCTGCTGGAACTGTGGCAATGGTTTGCCATGCTCTGGCAACAACAGCTGTGGCCCGGCCTGTGGCAAACCAGCGTACTGGGGCTGGCCGCGCTACTGCTCACCGGCATACTGGCGCTGGTATTGTTTCCCCTTACCTCACCGTTATTCGGCAACCGGGTCAGCCGTACACTGGGCCATGGCCTGCTGGTGGTGTTGCGCACCACTCCGGAATTTTTTCTCGCCTTCTTTTTCCTGATCCTGCTCGGCCCCTCCATGTTGCCCGGCATTTTTGCGCTTGCCCTGCATACCGGCGCCATCGTCGCCCACCTGACGGGCCGCTTCAGTGAAACCCTGCGCCTGCGGGCAGACGCGCCGACCGGCATCAACCGCTACGCCTGGGAGGTCTTGCCACGCATCAGCCCGAACCTGCTCGCTTTCCTGCTCTATCGCTGGGAGGTGATCATGCGCGAAACGGCGGTACTCGGGATTCTTGGCATTCACACCCTGGGTTTCTATATTGATTCCAGCGTGGCGGAATTCCGCTTTGACCGAACCGCCCTGTTGATCCTGGCCACGGTGTTGCTCAATCTGGGCGTGGATGCCCTGTCACGCACGCTAAGACAGCGCCTGAGGCTGCAACCGGGCCACGGTGTCTCAGCAAACAAGGCCCCGGCAAGCGGTTGACCGACACCGCCAGAAGAACGCAAACACGAGTCGCACTATGAAACTGTACCAAGTGGACGCCTTTACCGACGCCCTGTTTGCCGGCAACCCGGCCGCGGTGGTGTCGCTGACACACTGGCTGGATGACGCCCTGCTGCAGAACATCGCACTGGAAAACAATCTCTCGGAAACCGCCTTTCTGGTACCCGACGATCAGGGCTACGCGTTGCGCTGGTTTACCCCTCAGGTGGAAGTCGACCTGTGCGGCCACGCCACCCTGGCCGCCGCCTGGGTGGTGTTCAATGCGCTGGGCTTTCCCGGTGAACGAGTGCGTTTTTCCACCGCCTCCGGTCCCTTGTTCGTGACTCGCAGCGGGCAGACATTAAGCCTGGATTTTCCGTCACGGCCGGCCCACGCGCTCACTGACATCACCCCGTTTTCCCGGGCGCTGGATTTGCCCATTCGCGAGGTGCTACAAGCCCGGGACACCCTGATCATCGTGGACAGCGCCGATCAGGTGCGCAATTTTCAACCCGACTTCACCGCCATCGCGGCGCTGGATACCTTCGCGGTCATGATTTCCGCGCCCGGCGACGACTGTGATTTTGTCAGCCGCTTTTTTGCCCCGGCCAAAGGCGTTCCGGAAGACCCGGTCACCGGCTCGGCCCATTGCACCCTGGTGCCTTACTGGGCGGATAAACTCGGCAAGACACACCTCCATGCCCGCCAGCTTTCTGCCCGGGGTGGAGAATTACACTGCCAGCTAAAAGGCGATCGCGTGATGCTTAGCGGCACCGCACGCTGCTACCTGCAAGGCGACCTGCAACTGTGATAAGCCCTTCCGCTCAATACGACCTGGTCTTTGTCGGCGCCGGCCACAGCCACGCGCTGGCCCTGCGCATGCTGGCCATGGAACCGATTCCCGGCGTACGCCTGACCCTGGTGTCCCCGGACAGCCTGAGCGCCTATTCCGGCATGTTGCCGGGGCTGATCGCCGGCCACTACACGCTGGATGACACCCATGTGGATGTGTACCGGTTATGCCAGGCCAGCGGCTGCCGGTTTATTCAGGCCAGCGTCACACAGCTTGATCCACAAAAACGGCAATTACAGCTCAGCGATGGCAGCCAACTGGCCTACGACTGGCTGAGCCTGGACGTGGGCGCCACACCGGATCTCTCGCCCATCGGCAACGATCACGACAGCGTTGTGCCGGTCAAACCGGTGGCCAGCTTTTATACCCGCTGGCAACAACTCTGCCGCGACGCCGGCGGGCAAACGCCCTCACTGGCGGTGGTCGGCGCCGGTGCCGGCGGTACCGAAATGGCACTGGCCATGGCCCACCATTTTCAGAACCGCCAGCAACCGGCAGAGATTCAACTGATCACCGGAGGGGAATTGCTGCCCGGCTTTCCCGCCAGCGTGCGCGAGAAGATGCGCAAGCGGCTGCAAGCCCATAACGTCGCCCTGCATACCCACAATCGCGTTCACTGTGATGCACAACAGCAACTGCAGATGGGAGATCAGCCGCTAACCGCCCAATGGGTGCTCTGGTGCACGGGGGTGCGCGGCCTGCCGATACTGGAAGACAGCGGGCTGGAGTGCGACCAGCGCGGTTTTGTACGCGTCACGGAAAGCCTGCAAACGCTCTCCGATGCACGCATTTTTGCCGCCGGTGACTGCGCCGCCTTTCCCACATCCCTGCCCAAGGCCGGGGTCTACGCGGTTCGTCAGGCGCGCACCCTGGCCGACAACCTGCGCGCAGCCATTCAAGGACAACCGCTGGTTGCCTATCGCCCGCAATCCCGATTCCTGTCGCTGCTATCCGCCGGCGGCAAAGACGCCATTGCCAGTCGTGGCGGCAGCCTGTCTGTGGCCGGGCACTGGGTATGGCGCTGGAAGGACCATATCGACCGGGCCTTCATGGCCAAGTTCGATCAGCACCTGCCCGCCATGCCCACCGTCCCCGCGGACCCCGACGCCCTGCACTGCGCCGGCTGCGGCGCCAAGGTCGGCAGCGACGCCCTCCATGAAGCACTGGCAGGCCTTCAGCCAGTCATTAATCCGGGGATTGAAGCCGGTGTAGACGCCGCCGATGATGCCGCCATCATCGATTGGCCCGCCGGGCAGCGGCTGGTCCAGAGCCTGGATTTCTTTCCCGCCTTTATCGATGAGCCCTACCTGTTCGGACGCATTGCCACCCTGCACAGCCTCAGCGACCTGTACGCCATGAACGCCCGGCCCCACTCCGCCCTGGCCAACATCACCATGCCCTGGCACCACCCGCGCCTGCAGAGCCGTGACCTGCAACGGATGATGGCCGGAGCCGTCCTGGAACTGAATGCAGCCGGCTGCACCCTGGTCGGTGGCCACACCATCGAAGGCCCGCAGATGGCCGCGGGTTTCACCGTCAACGGCCAGGCGGATCCGGCACAGCTCTGGCACAAACGCGGCGCCCGCGACGGCGACCGGCTGATCCTCACCAAGCCATTGGGTAGCGGCGTGCAATTGGCGGCCCTGATGCAGGCGAACAGCAGCAATGGTGCCGCATTCCACGGCCCCTGGCTGGACACAACGCTGCGCCAGCTGCTGACCAGCAACCATATGGCGCAACGGGCCCTGCAGGATGTCCCCGTGAATGCCTGCACCGATATCACCGGCTTCGGGCTGCTCGGCCATCTCTACGAAATCAGCCAGCAAAGTGGCGTTACCCTGTCGGTGGATTGCCACAAGGTACCGCTGCTGCCTGGCACGCTGTCGCTGATTCAACAAGGTGTGGCCAGCACCCTCAGCGATGCCAACCGACAGATACTGGTGCATTGCCAACAGCCGCAGCCCGTGGACGACGCCCTGCTTACCGCCCTGTGCGACCCGCAAACCGCCGGGGGGCTAGTGTTCTGTCTGCCCGCCGACTATGCCGGGCAGGCACTGCAACATCTTGATCGTGAAGGCATTGCTGCCACCGACATCGGTAAAGTCCTTGTAAAAGATCGCCCGGATCACGCAGCGATCCTGTTGAATAGCGGTCACACTGGTAGCGTATAACCCTTCAAGAACACAGGAGAATGGTTCATGACCACGTCAAAACGCGTTACCGGTATTTTCAGTGCCTTTGTATTGCTGTTTATGCAAGTGCTGATGGTTCCCGCCGCACAAGCCGCCATGATTGGTAATGACACCGTGATTCAGCAACAGGATCGCGCGGCCATGAAGCAGCAAGTCATGCAGCTGATGGATCATAAAGTGGCCGCTCAGGCGCTAAGCGAATACGGCGTAAACCAGGAGCAGGTCAGTCAGCGACTGGACCGCCTCACCGATTCCGAGCTGCAGCAGCTGGCTCAGAAATCCGAAGAGCTGCCAGCCGGTCAGGGCGTACTGGGCGTGGTACTGGCTATCATCCTGGTACTGGTGATTCTGGATCTGCTCGGCGCTACCGATGTCTTCCCGGTGATTGACCCGGTCAATTAATGGTGACGGCATTGCGCGGCATGTTTTCCGGAAAACCGGTTGCCGCCCTACTGGCAACCGCACTGCTAACGCTGGGCGGTTGCCAGAGTTTTCCCCCACCGCAAAGCGCCAGCGTGCACACCGATCAACAGGTGGTGGTGCCCTTTGTCCCCCAGGACGCTTATCAATGCGGCCCAGCTGCCCTGGCGATGATGCTGCAGTGGGCAGGCAAGGAAGTCAGCGCCGACGCACTGGTGGACGAAGTCTGGTTGCCGGAGCGCAAAGGGTCGCTGGGCATTGAGCTGCGGGCCGCAGCCCGCAGCCGCGGCTTGATGGCCTATCCGGTGGAATCCGCTGACGCCCTGTTTCAGGAATTACAGGCCAACCGCCCGGTACTGGTGATGCAGAACCTGGCGTTGCCGCGCTGGCCGAAGTGGCACTTCGCCGTAGTAACCGGTTATCGGGATCAGGGCGATACCGTGGTGTTGCACAGCGGAACAACGCAAAGTGACAGCAGCCACTGGAATCGCTTTATTCGCACCTGGGCCAGGGCCGATCAATGGGGATTCACGCTGGTGGAAGCCGGCCAGTTGCCCGCCAGCGCCGAGCCAAATGCGCTGTTCCGGGCTATCTCGCCGCTGCCCAATAGCGCCGCCTTTTGGCCCGCTGCCGTGGAGGCCTTCCCGCAAAGCGGACAGCTTTGGTTTGGTTATGGCAATGCTTTGTGGGCGCAGGGCAAACAGGAAGACGCGCGGGTCGCATTCGAAAATGCGGTGCAGCATGAGCCGGAACTGGCCGCCGCCTGGAACAACCTGGCCTATGCCCAGAAGGCAGCGGGTGACAGCAAAAAAGCCCGGCAGAGTATTTGCCAGGCCTTGTCGGTGGCGCCGGACGATAGCGAGATTCAGGACAGCGCCCGCGAGCTGGGCGCTCAGTCCTGCGCCGTATCGCCGGCTCCTTCTGCACCCTCAACGCCCTCTGCTCCGGCTTCCCCCTCTTCAGCCGCAAGCTCAGGGTGCTGCGCCACCAACTGATCGCGCTGCTCACGCAGCTTGTCCAGTTTGGCGATCCCTTCTTCCAGCTGTTCAGGGGCGATGCCGAATTCCTTTCCCCTGGCGATCAGCCCTTCCAGCTCCACCATTTTGCGATTCGCCGCCGCCACGAAAGACGCACGAACCGCCTGATTCTGTCTCGCTTCGTACTGCTGATACTGTGCCGGGTCGGCCAGCTCGGCCGCGCTGGGCGGTTCCCGTAAGTCCGTATTGCGGACCAGCGGCGGCGTACGCGGATCGCCGTTTCGCATACTTTCTCGCAGGGCTGCCACAGCCTGGGGTGAAGGTGAAGGTGAAGGCGTCGGCACCGCGGACGGGGCGTTATCCGCCCGCTTCTCCGGCATAGGCAGAGAACGTTCCGCCACCGTATCGATCATCGGCAGGGCTGCCGGCGTCGCTGCGGCGTCCACTTTTGGGTCGACATCAGGGCTCGTGTCCGCAGTAACACCCACCGCTGTATTGCCTGCCGGCGCCGGGGGCAACAGCCAATAGGCGCTAGCGCTCGCGGCTATCAGCAACCCGACCAGCAACCCAGGGCGCAACCACCCCTGCTGACGCTGATAGTTCCCGGTCTGGCATGGCCGGCACTCACCCACCGCCATCACAACACCTCGTGGTTGACCCGCAACGCCGCCGCCTCGGTGGCATCAGCCAGCAAGGTCTGAAAACGCTGCTGCATCTGTTCCCGGGCAATGGCCTGGGCCGCCCGGTAGCGCACCGATTCACTGTCCACACGCTGGTAGCCCATTTCTTTCTGGTCCACCCAGAGTAGCTCCCAGTACGGCGCGCTGTCTGTGGCCGGGCTACGGAACGGCGGTGACACTCGCTGCACCGGCTGCACAAACGCCAGCGCCCGGGTCCAGTGATCCTCACGGCTATCGCGGTCAATCCAGCCCAGCGCCCCGCCCTGCTCACGGTCATCGGCAACGGAATAACGCGCGACCGCGTCAGCAAACGCGCTGGCCGGGTCCCCACTTTCCGCTTTCTGCGCTTTTTGGATATCCAGCAGCTCGGCATAAATCCGGTCGGCTTCGGCCTGACGGTTCACCCGCAAGTGGTAAGCGTGAACACGCTCCACACGGGTAAATTCGTCCTGGTGCTGTTGGTAATACGCGGCGATCTGGTCCTGGCTCACTTCAGCCGCCAAAGCCCGTAACTGCGGGTTATCGTCATGGATATCGTGCATCAGCCCCAGGTCATGGAGCAGCACATCGCGGCTCATGGCGTCATCAATACAGTCATCCACTGCCGCAATGGCCCGGGCCGACAAACCGGAGTGTTGATCAAACCAGTAGAACACATACTCCATGGTGAGCTGCTGCTTGATCGCTTCACGGATAAAGCCGGTATTGAGGTTGTGCATCTGTACTTTCAGCTGGATGTTCTGCCGGCGATACAGATCCCACAGCGTCAGCGTCTGCTCTGGCTGATCCTCCGCAAAACGGTAACGGGCAATCACCAGCTGGCTGGCCGCCTGCTGCTGGGCCTCAGTCATGGTGGCGTACAACGCCTGATCCAGCGACAGCAACGGAGCCAACGCGTCCTCGGACAGCAACAACGGCTCAGTCAGATAATCCAGACTGTCAGTCGTGCCGCTTTCTTCCACCGCTACCCGCAGGTCATCGGCAAAAGCCGTACGAATCAGTTTGAAGCGTTGTTGTTCCTGGCGAGTCTGCGCATCGTAGCCCACCCGACTGGTGTCGGCATGCCCGTGGGCGGCCACGTCGTCATGTTCATGGGCCAGGGCCGCCAACAACCGGTTTTCCACCAGCCCCTTAAGCACGGCTTCACGGCTGACCTGCGGTTCGCTGCGCTGTGCGGCAGCCACAAACACATTCAGGGTCGCCACCGGAATCACGCTGCCATCCACGCTTGCCGCCACGTTATCGGGCAACGGCCCCCAACGCTGCCAGCTGGCATAGCCGGCCAACGCAACAGCTGCGAACCCAATGGCCAACACCCATCGATGCAATCCCATGGCCGTTTTCCTCTATCTTGTTATTGGTGTAACGCGGGCACGCATCTCCCTGCACGTGCTTTTACGTGTAGCGTGATGCATGCCGCTTGTTGCGTCTTTTTATCAGGGATTAACCTTCACAGCGGCATGATTCAGCACATGCACCACCATGGCGATGGCATGGGGAATCACCACCTGTGCCACCTGCACCCGGTCCGAGTGGTCGGTGCTGGACAGCACGATCCCGCCGTTGCTGTAAGCCATGGCACCGCCTTGAGTCAGCAAGGGGCGAATGTCATTGCTGGCGGTAGCAAGCGGGGTGAAATCCGTCAGAGCCTGATCGACCAAAGCGGTGTTGTTCAGGTTCTCGCTGTCGTAGTAATCCGCCACCCAGGATTCCCAGCCACTGTGGTTCAGTGCCGAGGTCGTCCACACATGGTGCGGTTGCAGCAGGTCAGTGGTGTGCATCACGAAACCCAGGGTCTGGGCCGTGGGGTTGGCGAGGAACTGGCTGTACCAGTACTGGCCCAGGTTATCGATAGGCTGGAACGGCATTTCCTCGAAGTCATCGTACATGGACTTGCTGGACGTACTGCCCTGACGATAGTTGGCTTCGGTCACACCGTAGGTGTTGTACTCAGTGTCATCGGCGCAGCTCCAGAAGCACCAGCCGGTCATGCCCCCGTTACCATCGTCCATGTAGTCACCCACCAGCCAGGTCGCCGCGATGTTATCGATATCGCCCCAAACGGTGAGCAGGTCGTAGTTATAACCACCCAGGTCGTTGCCGTGAACATCAGAGCCACGGGTATGGTTCTGGAAATGCCAGTAGGAGGTGTAGTTCACCAGAGAGGCCCCGGCATTGAAGACCGGCGCATACACGCAGTCCCCGGTGACCGCGCCACACAGGTAGGTATCCTGGAAATCGTCCACGTCGTAGGCACCCTGCCCAATCACTTCCGCAAACTGGTCCATGCTGTAGCCGGCCGCGTTGACCCAACTCTTCAGGCGGTTGTACTCCGTGGTCGTCGGGTGCGCCTTCATGTAGTTAACCGCATCAATGGCAATGCGTTTATGGGTGATTTGCTGAAACGCCTGGGCAGGCGATGACAGAACAGCTGCGGCCAGCAGGCCGGTGAGTGCGAGCTTCTTCATGGGGGTCCCCTCCCGTTATTGTGGTTATGTAACTTTTTGTGTTTATTGATCAAACAATAAACAACCCGGCATACCAACCCAAGGGCTCAGACGGACAAAACATGGACATTTCCTGACAGGCTTTCGCTCGGCAGCCGCCTTCCCTTTTCATCTCCTCTCCATGCCCGCCCCTCGTATAGAATGGGCACCTGCACACCCTGCCATGAAGAAGTGACAATACATGGACATCGTTTTTGTTCTGGTGGAACCCGCCCGCGGGGAAAACATCGGCGCCGCTGCCCGCGCCATAAAAACCATGGGTTTCAAAGATTTGCGACTGGTTAACCCGGGCGACATGCGCGCCGCCCAGTGGGTCGCACACCACAGCAACGACGTGCTGGAGCAGGCCGTGATCGTGGACACCCTGGATCAGGCGCTGGCCGATGTGGACCTGAGCATTGCCTGTACCGCCCGGCACCGCCTGCAGAAGGACCGTTATGTGGATGCGGATCGTTGCGCCGAACTGGTCGCTGGCAAGGGAAACAGCGTGCAACGGGTCGCCATCGTCTTCGGCCGGGAAGCCAGCGGCCTGACCGGCGAGGAAGTGGCCCGCTGCGACCTGGCCAGCAGCATCCCGCTGGCGCAGGCACAACCGTCACTGAACCTGGGCCAGGCCGTGATGGTCTATGCATGGGAATTGCGCAAACGGCCGGCGACAGTGCAGCCCGAAGCGGACCCAACCACCTTCGGCCACACCCGCCAGGCCCTGCATCAGCTTCTGGCGGCACTACAGATACAGCCGACCGAAAACCTCCACCAATGGGTGGACGAACTGCTGCCCCTGGCCAGTGACCGGGAACTGGGACTGGTTCGCCAGCTGCTGCGCCGCATCAAGCGACTGTAACGCCGCGAATGCCCTGACAAGCCGCTCTTCAACACAGCACACGCCACCGGGAAAGCAATAAACGCGACCCTGTGATACAAAGACAACAACACTTTTCTGGAGCCTCGTTGTTATGGATCGACGACTGCCTGTCGCACTGCTGATATTGCTACCCGTTCTCGCCATCGCGCAGCCTGGCAGTTTTTCCCTGCCCGGCGTTGGCGACCTGCAAAAGCAGCTCACGGAAACCAGTGATACAAAATCTGACGGCACGGACAATCCCGACAAAAAACAGCTCAAGGAGACCCTGAAATTCCGTCAGGAGATCGACAGCAACCAGGAAAAAATCAAGGAACTGAAAACCTTTTCCCGGCAGGCCGCCAGCCAACGTACACGTCTCAACGCCGAACTCACACGTCTGCGCCAGGAACGCGACACCGACTGGGAAAAACACTACGCATCCAAAAATCTGGACGCTCTGGTGAAAGCCCTGGTCAGTGAGCTGGATGCCCTGGAAGCCAACCAGGAAGACCTGGCTGACGCCAACAGCCACCTGACCCGTGCCCAGACCCTGCCGGAACAGGCCCAGAACGTGATCAGCAAAGCCATGGACCGGCTGGACGTCATTCGCACCCGCCTCAATCAGGGCGTGGATGAAGAAGGCGAACCTTTGTCCGAATTACAAACGGGGACCCTGAACACGGAGATGAAAGCCCTGGAGTCGCGCATCGAGCGCTACAACCAGGAGCTGGCCATCGTCGACAAGCAGCAGGACATCGCCCGCCTGAGACAACAAAGCGACAAACAGCATCAGCTCATCATCGAAGCAAAACTGGACGCCCTGCAGCCACTCATCAATGAGCGCCGCCTGAATCAGCTGGAGGAAACCGCCAATTCCCCGGAAACCGATCTCCCGCAAAGCGTGCTGGACCACCCCCAGGTCCAGAAAGCCATGGACAAGAACCGGGCCCTGCGTGAACAACTGGCTGGTGCCAGCGAAAGTGTAAACAGCCTGCTGCGTGAAGCGGTCAACACCAAGACCGAACTGGACAAGGCACGTTCACTATCCTCCACCGTCAACGACCAGATTCGCATGCTCGATGGCAGCTTGCTGCTGTCGCGCATTCTTTACGAGCAGCAAAAAAGCCTGCCCCAGGATCAGGGCGAACTGAATCTGGACAAGGATATTTCTGACGCGCGCCTCAGCCAGTTCGATATCGAACGGGCCATGCAGGATCTGGATGACGCCCCCCTGCCCTCACAGACCCAGGCTGACAAACCCCTGAGCCCGGCACTGGAGCAGGCCTTTTCCATCCTCCGCGAAGAGCGCCTGGCCATTTACGACCAACTGGACCAGGAACTGAGCCGCCAGCTGGCCATCCTCACTCGTACCCAGCTCAGCCATGAACAGCTACGCAAAATTACCCGCAGCCTGCACAACACCATTTCCGAACAAACCTTCTGGATGCCCAGCAACCAGCCCCTGAGTTTTGAATGGCTTGGCAAACTGCCAAAAGAACTGATGGAGCAGGTTAAAACCATGCCCTGGGGCGACCTGTGGGAGGGAACCGGCGATCTGTTCAGCCGCAAATGGGTCTGGCTGATCGGGCTGCTCATCCCGGCAGCGCTGCTGATGGTGGTACGCAGCAAGCTCAAAACCCGCATCGACGAAATGAACAAGGATGTAGGGTACCTGCGCCGTGACAGCCAGGCGCACACCCCCCTGAGCCTGCTGTACACCTTTCTGATTGCGGCACCTGTCCCGCTTTTCCTTGGCCTGCTGGCCGCCGGCTTGTGGGTGCAGCCTGGCACATTCACCAGCGTCATGGGCGCTGCCGTGGCCCAGATTGCCTTGCTATGGCTGGTATTCGAAGTGCTCTACCGCCTGCTTAAAACCAATGGCATCGCCCAGCGCCATTTCCGCTGGAGCATGGAATACAACCATCAAATGCGGCGACGCCTGCTGGTAACCGGCCTGGCACTCATCCCCCTTACCTTCCTGGTGGCGTTTGGTGACCAGTGGCCAGCACAGCTCAGTAATGACCGGCTCGGACTGGTAATCATGATGGCATCCATGATTACCATCATGGTGAGCCTGCCCTGGGTGGCGCAGTCCTACCCCGGCCGTCATTACAGCCGCACCATGAGGACCCTGGCCACCGGCCTGTGCATTCTTGCCCCGCTCACCCTGATCGTGCTCACCGGCGTGGGTTACTACTACACCTCGGTACGCCTCACCGGGCACATGATCTACAGCCTCTACCTGATTGCACTGTGGATCGTTCTGGATGCCACCGCCGTGCGCGGCCTCGCCGTGGCAGCCCAGCGGCTTTCCTACAAACGGGCCGTGGCACAGCGCGAAGCCGAACAGAAAGAAGACACCAGCAGCGCCGAAGCCGTGGAAGTGGAAGAACCGCAACTGGACCTGAAACAGGTCAACCAGCAGTCCCTGCGCCTGATCCGCCTGGCGCTGGTGGCCGCAATCGGCCTGCTGGTGTATTGGGTCTGGGCAGACGTACTGCATGCCTTCGCCTATACCGACAACATCGTGCTGTGGGAAACCGCCGAAGGGGCCGGCCAGGCCGCCACCACCTCCCCCATCAGCCTTGGCGACGTGATTGCCTCGCTGGTCATCGGTGCCGTGACCTTCCTGTTGGCCAGCAACCTGCCGGGCCTGCTGGAAGTGCTGGTGCTGTCACGCATGGATCTGCGCCAGGGCACCAGCTACGCCACCACCACCTTGCTCTCCTACGTGATTGTCGCCAGCGGTATCATGCTGACGCTTGGCGCGCTGGGCCTGAGCTGGGACAAGATGCAATGGCTGGTGGCGGCACTGGGCGTCGGGCTGGGTTTCGGCCTGCAGGAAATCTTTGCCAACTTTATCTCCGGTATCATCCTGCTGTTCGAGCGCCCGATTCGCATCGGTGACGTGATTACCATCAACAACCTGGATGGCACCGTCAGCCGCATTCGCATCCGTGCCACCACCTTGATTGATTTCGACCGCAAGGAAATCCTGGTCCCCAACAAGGTGTTCGTCACCGAACGGCTGATCAACTGGTCCCTCTCCGACACCGTGACCCGGATCATTCTCAAAGTCGGCTTTGCCTACGGCTCCGATTTGCAGAAATGCCGCGACATTCTGCTGCAGGCCGCAAAAGAGAACCGCCGCGTACTCCGTGACCCGGAACCTGTCGTACTGTTTATGGGCTTTGGTGCCAGCACCCTGGACCATGAACTGCGCGTCCACGTGGATGACATCAACGACCGCCTGGCCGCTACCGACGAGCTGAACCGCCACATCGACGCCCTCTGCCATGAGCACAACGTGGAAATCGCCTTCAGCCAACTGGATATCCATATCCGCAATGGCAACGGCGACCAGCTGAATCTGGAAACACATTCGGCAGAAGAGGAAGGTAATGGGGACGACAACACTCCATCGCCAGAAGCCAACGACGGCGAGTCCAATGAAAGCAGCGATCCGCGCTAACCACCGCAGGAGCGTCGCTGGCGGCGCGATGGCAGGCTGAGTTGAAAGTTGAAAGTTGAAAGTTGAAAGTTGAAAGTTGAACAGTAAGTACTAGAACCTCATGGGTGTCTACCCTGTTTACGGTGTAAGCAGGGTGAGCGCGGAGCATCCAGACGCAAGTTGGCACAGACCCGGCTTCGCGTTTCAACTTTTAACTTTTAACTGCTTTTTTCCACGCCGCCAGCGATACCCATGTTCGGGATCGGGGCTTACAGCACCACCTCAAAACACTCCAGCTGCGGCGGCCCCAGGTAAATATCCTTGCGGGCGCCGGCATTGGCGTGGGCCTTCCGGAACGCATCCGACCTGGTCCAGCCTTCAAACGCTTCACGGGACTCCCAGGTGGCGTGGGACGAAAACAGTGTGTACTCCTCGGTACTCGGCCCCTGCAGCAGATTGAAACTCTTGAAGCCCGGCACCTCTTGCAGAAAAGTATCCCGGCCTTCCCATATAGCGATAAAGTCCTGCTCGCAGCCGGGTTTGATCTTGAAGCGGTTCATTGCAATAAACATCGTCGTCTCGGAGTCATTTTTGGTGTGATCGGTTGTCGCACTGTCTGCGCGCCCCTCTGCACTGCATTACCGCGCCCAAGGGCCAGCGCGCACGTCAGCCTCCGGATTCCATCACACGCAGCTCGGCAAGCGCAATGACTGCCAGTGAACAGACCGCGAGGTTAACCGTGGTTGAATTAAATGCAGATACGGTAAACGCAGGCACCACAAAAAGAGTGAAAGCGAACAGCCCGAACAAAGCCGTAATAGTGATGACATAGGGCCAGCGCTGGCGGTAAAAGACCCACACCATCAACCCGAGCACCACTTCCATCCCACCCCCCACATAAGAAAGCAGGTGCGCCTGTGCCTCGTTCAGGCCAAGCGCCATATTCATGCGCAGCTCATCCGCATGGGGCCCCAGCAGCTTCGGTACAATGCCCTGATAAAGCCAGATAAAGGCGATGGAAAAACGGCAGACCTGAAGCTTCATCACCTACTTCGCCCCCAGAAAACGGTCTGCGTGGTCTGGCGAAGGAAGCACGCAGGTATCGTATTTGCCAAAAATACGGTAGCGATTGCGCGCCATACGGTCGTACAGCCAGTCACGTATGCCACGCGGGCATATCAGCGCGACCGCCGCCAGTGGCCACGGAAAAGGGAGCCCCCTAAGCACCCGAATAATGGCGGTAGAACGCACATAAAACGCGCCTTGCTCCACCAGCACCAACGTATCAAATTCCTCAAGCGGCAAACCGCACCAGGCCAGAATCGCACGCCCTTCATTAGACTGCACAGTAGCCAGCTTATATCGGCGGCGAGCATCAAAACGCACCAGAAACCGCGCCCAGTAGCTGCACAGCACGCAAACACCATCAAACAGGATCACACGATCCGCTTCATTCATACCCGGTGGTCGTTCGTTGGTGTGCATTGAACTTCTCCTGAATCCAGGCTATCGGGGAAAAGGCCAATCTTCCCATTGCACTGCTGAAAACAAGTAAGGGGAAACGAGAAGTTTGACTGCGGATACGCTACACCGTTATGAGAAAGTGTTCACTAAAGCGGGGGAACTACATCATCACCGGATTTCGCTTGTTATCTGGTTGTCTCCTAACCATTCTTTAACGGAAGAGACGACTTCGCTTGTGCGGTCCTTTCCAGAAGGATCATGAAACTTGTGATCAACTCCCTTAACCGTGCGAAATTCGACGTTATTCCTGTTTTTCATCAGCATTCTCGCTTGATCATAAGCCAGCTTTGGCGAAACACTCTTATCCAGTTCGGACTGAATAATCAGCAAAGGGGCGCTGACACTCAGCAACAGTTCAGTCTGATCTGCAGCCAACATACTCTTCCACCAACGAAAACCGTGCCCACTCATCACAAGAGTCATACTCTCGGAACTTTCGATAGCTCCTTTAAATTCCAGAAACCCCTGTTTTGCCTGTTCAAATTCTTCCGGTGGAAGATCAACGCTCATGCTATAAAAAACGTCATCAACGAAAAATCGGCCTCCGCCATTAAGAGTGATGACCGCACTCACCTTATCACTCCGGGAAGCAACCATTGCTGCAACCAGTGCCCCCTCACTCCCCCCCAGAAGAATAATGTCGTCATATTCAAGTTGCTCATCTAACCATGACATCACTTGCAGATAGTCGTCCGCCCGCTGTCGCGGAGAATCATGCTCATAATACGATGCCGGACACTCCGGACTGTCACCCGAACCGTTCCAGGGAACCGACCGGGTAAGGGCATATTTTTCCACCGTAAGAACATCCGCATCACCGATCACAGCGGCAAAGCGGTCATTAATCACCTTGCTGTGTACCACACTATTGCAATCCGATCCCTGCATCAGCACCAGCAGATGCCGACCTCCTTTCTTGTCCAGATAGAAAGTGATTGCAGACCCATCCGGCCGCATTAAAGGTACTCCCTCTTCTGCAAACCCGTACTGAATGGCAAACAGCAAAAACGCCATGATTATCGCGATAGTTCTATACATGAGTCATTTACCTGGGAAGCGTTAGGCCAGCTTTTTTATTTTCATCCAGGGCACAAGCACACCCTGAATTTGCTTCCTTCGATTCCCACAACCTTAGGAAAGTTCAATCAGGAGGCCATCAGACTTGAGTGTATTATCGACCCTAAAAAGAATAGAAATTCTGAAGAGCAAGGAGCGCCCCTGTTCAATTCGTGGATTCAGCGTATTGGTATTGCCCGTTCCGGGTATGCGGAACGTTCCGCTGAAAACGAGCGACGCATGCAACTTTACGATCTTGCGATCACGTTAGAGCCTCCTGTGATGTACAATATTTCCACATTTTTCTGAGCCACTGACCATGCGTACCTTCGTCCTCCGCGCCCGCGCGGCCTCCACCAACAGCCAGACCTTGCTCGCCAATGTGGGCGGGGATGCCCATAGCGAGATTCTGGCGCATACGTTGATGAATGCGATCTTTGTGGCCCAGTCGCACCGAGACGATGCGGTAGTGCATCTGGTGCTGGAAAGCACTCAGGACTACTCCCGCACCATCACCTTTGTGGCGGCGGAGATGCGGGATATTGGCGGGTTTCATGAGCAGGCGCTGCTGGCCAAGGTGGTGCGGGCGCTGGATGCCTCTGCCGGCATGGGTAAGGAGCAGATGAAGGCCGTGGAGAGCGGAATTACCGTGCGCACGCAGAGCTTTGAAAAACTGGTGAAGGAGCTGGCTGAGGATGGGCATCAGCTGTACATGATGGACCCCAAGGGAGAGAGCACCCGCGAGCTCACCTTTGCCGAGAAACCCTGTTTTCTGCTCACTGATCACATTCCCATGCCGAAGAAGAGCTTCAACAGCCTGAAGCGACTGGGCACGGAGAAGATCAGCCTGGGACCGACCATGCTGTTTGCGTCGCAATGCGTGGTGTTGATTAATAATGAGCTCGATTTGGCGGGGGTATAGTACTGGGTTGAGAAGCGAGTGACGAGTTTCGAGTTGCGAAAGACAAAACAGAACGGGTTTCGGGTTCTGGGGTTCGAAACTCGCTTCTCGTAACTCGAAACGGCTTTTCCTCGCTGTCGCTCGGTTCGCGCCTCAAGATGCGCTCCTACAGCGGCTACGTCAGGTCGGTTTAGGGTTTAGCTATTAATTATTCATTATTAACTATTAATTAACTCTCTAACCACACTTCCCGCGCCCATTGCCAGATGCTGCCCCACACCTCGTCTTCGTTGATGCCGCTACCCGGCTCCCACAGCACCACTTCCCCTTCCTGGGACATGGCGTAGATGCCGTTGGCGGCTTCGCAAACGGGAATCAGATAGCGTGGCAGGCCCTGGTCCCAGGCGTTGGCGGCCATTTCCGGGAGGAAGTTGTGGGCGTAGTCGTCCATCACCGTGGCTGGCTCCAGGCTGCCACAGACGATGTCGCTGGCGTTAAGCAGGAACTCCTTGTAGTCCCCCGGCAGTGAAATCAGCAGCTGCTCTTCAATTTCCACCAACCGGTCTTCGTCTGGCAGTTCCAGAGCCACCAGACCACCGTCATGGCGCTCACGCAGCATGTCTATCACGTCATCCATAAATTCATCTTTGAGGGTTGCGATGGGAATGCATATTCAGCCCCGGCGGAACGGGAACAGGAACTGTTTGACCACCCCTTCCGGCACCTGGGTGCTGGCACGGGTGCCGTACTCGGCGGCCAGGCGATCCGGCATGATCAGGGTGCCGAACAGTTTATCGTAGATGGGCAGGAAGGCGGCGTAGTTTTTGTCTACGGCTTCGTCTTCCGAGGAATGGTGCCAGTGATGAAATTCCGGGGTGGCGATCAGCCAGCGCACGCCCGGGAACCGGAAACGGACATTGGCGTGGATAAAAATGGCGTGGAACGACACGAACACCAGATAGGCATACACCGCCGAGGGGGAGAAGCCGAGGATAAAGATCGGCAGATAGCCAATAAAACGGTTGGCGATGATTTCCACCACATGCAGCCGTGAGGAGGCCAACCAGTCCATCTGGGTGGTGGAATGGTGCACGGCGTGGAATTTCCATAGCCAGGGCACTTCGTGGAAGGCCCGGTGAATCCAGTAGCTGCCCAGATCGATCACAATCAGAATTTCAATAAACTGCAGCCACAGGGGCTGGCTGGCGATGGCCTGCTGGAAGCCGATATCCACCTTGTCGTGCAGCAACACCTGAATAGGAATAATGGTGAAGAAGCTGATCAGCTGCAGGGCCACGTGGCTGAACAGGAAGTACTTCATGTCCGTCACCCAGCCACCGCGCAGGGTCTTCTGTTCCCGGTTCTTCGGGTAGGCGCGCTCCAGCGGAATAAAGACCAGCCCCAGCACCAGCAGTGTCAGGATGAAATAATCCAGGCCGGCATAGAGGCTGCGGCCATCCACCGGTGGCACATCCAGGCGCCCGGAACCGATTAGCGCAGCCATGCAGGCCAGCACCATGCCGATGATGCCGTAACGCCGTTCCTGGTGACGAAACACGCTGAAAAAGCCGCAGGTAAACCCGATACCGATGCCGATAAACAGCAGCAGCCGCAAGATCTCGGCATTATAAAACGCCCTGAATTCAGGCGTGGTAAACAGTTCCGGATAAAGAAAACAGAAACTTCCCAGCAGCGCCAAGAAACCCAGCCCGATGGAGATCGTCGCCGTAATCTTGCCCTGCCCCGGCGTCAGATCCACCTCTTCGTAGCGTTCGCGCAGAAATTCCGACATTACCCCTCCCTTCCTTGTTCTTTCTTGTCCTGTGGCGGCCCTGCCGCCAGCCTTTCTTTGCCAGACCATGCTGCAGCGGCCTGGCGCCAAGTACCAGTACACGCCCGTAACAAGCTGCTACACTGCGCGTTCAATTAGATAGACGCTGCACGCAACACGCGACCCGCTTCAACCGGGACAGGCCGTACTTATCCGGCCCCCATTCTCCCTGCTTAAAGGCCCGGGCGCGAGGCACTGACTCTCACCTCTTGCCATTGTCTCGTTCGCCCGGTGTTGTTGGGTTTGAAGGCTGAGGGTTGCGTGATACGCGTTTCATGACGCCTGGATTTATAAAGTATGCCACTGATTACCCTTCGCGACATTCAACTCAGCTATGGCCAACAACCGCTGCTGGACCACGTCAACCTGTCCATCGACGTGGGTGAGCGCCTGTGTCTGATCGGCCGTAACGGGGCGGGCAAGTCCACCCTGATGAAGGTCATCGCCGAAGAAATTCAGGCCGATGACGGTCAGATCGAAAAGACCCAGGGGCTGAGTGTGGCCCGGCTGGAACAGGAAGTGCCCGATGACCAGGAGCACAGCGTGCACTTCATGGTGGCCGAAGGGCTGGGGGAGCAAGGCGCCCTGCTCAGCGAACACGCCGAACTGGTGCATCACCTGGGTGACGGGGACGACAAGATACTGGCCCGCTTCGAAGAGCTGAGCACCGAGATCGAGGCCCGCGGTGCCTGGCAGCTGTCCCAGCGGGTGGACACCGTGCTTTCCAAGCTCAATCTGGATGGTGACATGTCTTTCGCCGGCCTTTCCGGCGGCATGAAGCGGCGCGTACTGCTGGCCCGTGCTCTGGTACAGGACCCGGACATCCTGCTGCTGGACGAGCCCACTAACCACCTGGACATGGAATCCATCCAGTGGCTGGAAGAGTTCCTGAAAAACTTTGGCACTACCCTGGTCTTTATTTCCCACGACCGGGCCTTCATTCGTTCACTGGCCACCCGCATCATCGAGCTGGATCGCGGCAAGCTGACCAGCTGGCCCGGCAGTTATGAAAAGTACCTGAGTGGCAAACAAGCGGCGCTGGATGCGGAAGAAAGAGCCAATGCCGAGTTCGACAAGAAACTGAGTCAGGAAGAAAAATGGATTCGCCAGGGCATCAAGGCACGCCGCACCCGCAATGAAGGCCGGGTGCGTGCCCTGAAAGCCATGCGCGACGAATTTTCCCAACGCCGCAGCCGCACCGGCACCGCCAGCCTGACCATCCAGAGCAGCGACAACTCCGGCAAGATCGTGGTGGAAGCCGACCAAATCAGCTATGCGGTGGGCGGCAAACAGATTGTCCGCGATTTTTCCGTGGCCCTGATGCGCGGCGACCGGGTGGGCATTCTGGGCCCGAACGGCTGTGGTAAATCCACCCTGATTCGCCTGCTGCTGGATCGCCTGGCCCCGGACAGCGGCACCGTAAAACAGGGCACTCAGCTGCAGGTGGCCTATTTCGACCAGCTGCGCGATACCCTGGACGAAGAAAAAAGCGTGATCGACAACGTGGCGGAAGGCTCCGATGTGATCAACCTGAATGGCCAGAGCAAGCATGTGATCGGCTATCTGCAGGATTTCCTGTTCGACCCCGCCCGGGTTCGCCAGCCGGTGAAATCCCTGTCCGGCGGCGAGCGCAACCGTTTGCTGCTGGCCAAGCTGTTCACCAAGCCCTTCAACCTGCTGGTACTCGATGAGCCCACCAACGATCTGGATGCGGAAACCCTGGAACTCCTGGAGGAACAGCTGATCAACTACCAGGGCACCCTGCTGCTGGTCAGCCACGACCGTGAGTTCATCGACAATGTGGTGACCTCCACGCTGGTCTTCGAGCACGGTGAATTGAACAGCTATGTGGGCGGCTATCAGGACTGGTTACGCCAGCGTCCGGAACCGAAGCGGGAAAAAGCCGTCAAAGCCGCCAAGCCGGCAGCAGTAGCGGAAAAGCCTGCTCCTGCCCGCAAGAAGCTGTCATACAAGGATCAACGGGAACTGGAACAATTACCCGCTCGCATCGAACAGCTGGAAGCGGATCTGGACGCGGTACAGACACGCATGTCCGACCCGGATTTTTACAAGGGTGAGCCGGCTGATATCAGTGCTGCACAAGCCCGGCAAAGTGAGCTGGAGCAGCAACTGGAAGTGGCTTTCTCCCGCTGGGATGAGCTGGACCAACAGGGCTAGCGCGGGCGCGGTGCGCCGCGCCGGCCGTACGGAAAACGACACGCAAGGAGCCGTTTGTGCACAAACGCCTGTCATGGATAACCCTGGGCATCCTGTCATTGCTCACCCTGTCATTGCTTGCCACCTTGGCTCAGCCCGCCTGGGCCACCGAAATGGAAGACGAAGAGCGAGCGCTGGAGCGGCAACAGGAAACCGACGCCGACACCCCCAACAAGCCTCCTCACCGGGCGGACAGCAACCAGAGTGACGCAGACGAAGCGTCTGGCAACGCCGAGGCAGAGCCGGAAAAACCCTCGCCCCTGCCTCTGCTGGGCCAGACAGTGGAACCCGGCACCTTTGCCACCCTGCACTGGACGCCGGATCAGTCTTTCGCGTCCATTGCCACGCCGGTGCCGATACTGGTCGCCCACGGTGACAAACCCGGCCCCAAACTCTGCCTCACCGCCGCCATCCATGGCGATGAGCTGAACGGCATCGAGATGGTCCGCCGCCTGATGTACGAACTGGAACCGGATCAGCTGGCTGGCACGGTGATTGGTGTGCCCATCGTCAACCTGGACGGTTTTCGCAGTGGCACTCGCTACCTGAGCGATCGCCGTGACTTGAACCGTTATTTTCCCGGCAACAAGGATGGCAGCGCGGCCAGTCGCGTCGCCCATTCCCTGTTTGGCAATATCGTCAGCCACTGCGACTATCTGGTCGATCTGCACACCGGCTCCCAGAAGCGGGTCAACCTGCCTCAGCTACGCGCGGATCTGGATAACCAGGACGTGGTCGCCTTCGCCAAGCACTTTGGCGGCATGACAGTGCTGCACAGCCCCGGTGTCAGCGGCATGCTCCGCGATGCGGCGGTTAAAGACGGCATCGTCGCCGTGACCATGGAAGCCGGTGGCCCCAACCGGCTGGAAACCCAGGCAGTGAACTATGGCGTGCAGGCCATTGAAACCCTGCTGGAAAACCTGGAGATGCGTAAGGCCAGCCGTTTCTGGAGCGCTCCACAGCCGGTGTTCTTCGAATCAGAATGGATTCGTGCCAGCCAGGGCGGAATTCTGCTCTCCGAGGTGAAACTCAACGACAAGGTGAAAAAGGGCCAGATCCTCGGCACCGTCACCGACCCTATCAGCAATACGGGCAGCGCCATTATCGCCCCCTACAACGGGCGCGTGCTGGGCATGGCGGTTAACCAGGTGGTCCACGCCGGCTTTGCGGCCTTCCGCATCGGTGAAGAGAAGAGCACCGAGGAAGTGGAAGCCCAGGCAGAAAAAGCCAGCAAGGAAAAAGAAAGCAAAGGAGAGAAAGGCGGGAAAGCGGAAAAACCGGAGGAAAACGGCGAGCCTGTGCCTCCCAAGGCGCCGCGACCTGAACGGGACGTGGATCGTGTCGACGACCTCAGTGTTATCGACCATCAGGATGATGAAGACAACGAACCTCACCCCTGATTCTCTTGCTGAATCGCTGCGCGGGATAGATTTCCCGCGCAGCAATCAGCCCCTGGCGTGCTATTGCACCACGATCTGGTCGCGCATTTTCGCCAGTGTTTTCTCCCCGATACCCTTGATCGCCAGCAGCTGATCCGGACTGGTAAAGCCGCCCTGGCTATCCCGAAAATCGATGATCGCCTGGGCCGTTTTCGGGCCAACCCCGTGCAGTGTTTCCAGTTCGGCCATATCGGCAGTATTCAAATTGACGGCACGGTTCTCTGCCTTCGCCCCAGCCGCTTTGGCGGGTTCTGCGGCGGCGGTTTTGACAGCGTCTGTGCCAGGGGCAGGCTGCAGTTCGACGGCAGCGGCTGGCATTACCAGGGCCATCAGCAGAGGCAGAATCGCAACGTAACAGGGTTTCATATGAGATCTCCGTATTCTTTATTCTGAATGGAAATCTCACTTTAAGGAGCCATAAATACTGCTGTTATCCGCCAGCCACAAACGGTGTTGTAAGCAGATTAGGCCAGACTGTGTAATATAGCGTCGACTACATCCGTAGGTGTGGCGGACTGGGTGATGGGCCGGCCGATTACCATATAGTCCACCCCCGCATCACGAGCCTGTACCGGTGTAAGCACCCGACGCTGATCTCCCGCTTCTGACCCTTCCGGTCGAATCCCCGGGGTCACCAGTTCAAAGGCCGATCCGCAGGCCTGTTTCAGCATTACCGCTTCCTGGGCAGAACAGACCACGCCATCCATGCCTGACGCCTTGGCCAGCTCTGCCAGGCGCTGCACCTGTACCTTGGGCACATCCACCACGCCCACCTGCTGCAGATCGCTGTCATCCATGCTGGTTAGCACAGTCACGGCAATCAGGTGTGGACGCTGGGCGTGATTGGCAATGGCATTGGCCGCGCCTTCCATCATCCGCTGGCCACCACTGGCGTGCACGTTCACCATCCACACGCCCATGTCCGCCGCGGCCGCCACAGCGCCTGCCACGGTATTGGGAATGTCGTGGAATTTCAGGTCCAGAAATACCTCAAAGCCCAGCTTGTGTAGCGATTCCACCACCGCCGGGCCACTGCGGGTAAAAATTTCCTTGCCCACCTTTACCCGCACCTTGGCCGGATCCAGTTGCTTTGCCATGGCCAGAGCCTGGGCTGCATCGGGGTAGTCCAGAGCGACAATAACGGGGCTGGAAATGGGCATGGCAGAGATCCTGGGTGATGGTAGGCGGAGCTATGGTAGGCGCAGGGCTAACCGGGTTCAAGAATTGTCAGTGGCAAGCGTTAATCGTCCTGCGGGCGGTTTTTGCAGGAGCACCACTTGAGGTGCGAACCGAGCGTAGCGAGGCCGAAGGGAGGCCATTCTTTAGAGGCCCGTAGAGCCCGGAAATGCCTGATCGCCCTGCGGTCGATTCCGTGCTTCGCACGGTTCGTCCCACAAGCGGAACTCCTACAGCCGCTTCGTAGAAATGCCGAGGAAATCAGTGCCTTTAGGCCTATACCAATCCAGCCTGGCTTGTCGCTCACAGCTGCTTCTAGACTTCCTTCACCACCGGCTTGATGGTACCCCAGCGTTTGCAGCTTGGGCAGCGCCATTGCATCAATGGGGTTTCAAAGCCACAGCGGCGGCACTTGTAGAGGCTCTTGTCGCTCAGCAGCTTCTCCGACACCTGCTTGAGCATGTCCAGATGCTCACGGGCTTCACCCTCGGCGGTGCTGGCCAGGCTCATATCGATGATGCGGTTGAGCCCCCGCACGGACGGGTTGGCCTTCATGTATTCACGGATAAAGTCCGCCGCTTCCTTGTCGCCATAACGCTCTTTCAACGTTTCAGAGAGCAACAGAATACGCGTGGTGCTGGGTTTCTCTGCACTGTAATCGGCCAGCATCTGGATGAAGTCTTCTTCCTTTTCCTGATGCTGAAAACACTCTCGCAGGCGCTCCAGGGTTTCATCAAAGAAGTCGCTGTCCTGGTTCCAGACCCGTTGAAAGGCATCAATCGCGGCGCCCCAGTTGGATTCCGCCATTTCCAGGTCACCTTCCACCAGGCTGGCGCGCACGCACTGGTTATCGAATGACAACGCCCGGCGCAGCATGCGGCGGGCTGGATTGGTGTCGCCGTCCCGACGCAGGGTTTCCGCTTGCTCACAACAGAACTGGGCCAGTACCGGCGCCAGGTTCGCACGGTTCTTGAGCAGGCGCTCGCCCATGCTGATAGCGTTGACCCAGTCACGCTCCTGTTCGTACAGGCCCATCAACTGTTCGCACACTTCATCCTTGGCCTGGCAATCCTGGTCCAGCATTTCCAGCAGTACCTGTTCGGCCAGATCAAAGATGCCGCTGGCCAGATAATCCTGTGCCAGCTCCAGCTGAATTTCTTCCTGTACCGGCCGACCATAGTCGCCATGTTCAAGCAGATGAGTATGCAACTGCGCGGCACGGTCAAACTCGCCCCGCTTGCGGAACAGCTTGCCCAGGGCCAGATGGGTCTCCAGCCCTTCTTCACTCACGTCCAGGCTGTTGAGCAAGGCCTCAATGCCCTTGTCGGGCTCTTCATTGAGGAAGAAGTTAATACCGGCCACATAGTCCTTGGACAGGGACGCCATGCGGCGGCGTTGGCGACGCTTGCTTTCGCGTCGCCCCATGAAAAAACCGGCAGAAATGGCCACAAAAAACAGCGGAATCAGCCACAACGATTCGCTCATGAAAACAGGCCCTTGATGCCACGCAGGCCAACCCCGGCCAGCAGGCCCAGCAGCAAGCCGATGGCCAGCACGGAGACTACCAGCACACCCAGTGAGACCTGCCACTGCCAGGCATCTACCAAGAGATCGATCATCACCAGATCACGATTGCTGGTAACAAAGAGGAAGGCGACAAGAAAAATGGCCACAACGGCCAGAATTACCAGAATCCGGTAAAGGTTTCGCATCGGGAACGTCCTTTTCTGGCCAGGCTCGAAAG
>OJBB01000062.1_pt1 | contig 42424 bp, 32 predicted proteins | sample 1590401 | NCBI WGS metagenome assembly OJBB01 (sample SAMN05416789, study PRJEB24817) | seawater metagenome | isolation source: Sea water | place: Canada:Atlantic | collected 2013-07 | reverse complement strand
TACTCAGCAGGGCAGATATTGTTGATCTAGTTGATAGCCGAGTACCGTTAAAAAAAGCGGGTAAAAATCATCAAGCCTGCTGCCCATTTCATAATGAAAAATCTCCTTCCTTTACTGTTAGCCAAGATAAACAATTTTATCATTGCTTTGGTTGTGGTGAGCACGGCAATGCTATTTCATTTTTAATGGAATTTGATCGTCTTGATTTTGTCGATGCGGTGGAAGAGCTCGCTTCTCATTGCGGTATGGAAGTCGTCCGAGAAGAAAATACTGCCAGCCCGGCAGAGCAGCGCCGACAGCAACAAATTTACCAGCAAAAACAAGATGACTATGAGTTAATGTCTGAGATTAGTCGTTTTTTTCAGCAGCAATTGAAAGTTGCTAGTGACAAAGATACGGCCATTCAGTATTTAAAAGACAGAGGTCTTAGTGGTGAGGTTGTTAAGCGTTTTGGCATCGGTTACATAAGTAATGCGTGGGACGGCATGATGAATAGCTTCTCACGTAATGGTCAAGCTAACCAGCAACTGATCGATTTAGGTATGGCCATTTCAGGGGACAAAAAACGTCCTTATGATCGTTTTCGTGGTCGTATTATGTTTCCTATTAGTGATAAGCGTGGTCGAGTTATTGGATTTGGCGGCCGGGTTTTAGGTGATGAAAAGCCCAAGTATTTAAACTCGCCGGAAACACGTGTTTATCATAAAGGACAAGAGCTTTATGGACTACATGAAGCCAAACAGGCCAATAAACAACTTAAGCGTTTGATTGTTGTTGAAGGTTATATGGATGTTGTTGCTTTAGCACAGCATGGTGTTGATTATGCTGTTGCTTCGCTAGGAACGGCAACGACTTTTGAACAGTTACAAACCTTATTTCGCACAGTCCCTGACGTTATTTGTTGTTATGACGGAGATCGGGCAGGGCGTGATGCCGCATGGCGTGCAATGGAAAATGCCTTACCTCTCATTCGTGACGGTTTTTCATTAAAGTTTGTCTTTCTTCCTGATGGTGAAGATCCCGATTCTTTAATTGGAACTCAAGGCCAACAAGCTTTTGAAGCCATTATTGATAATGCTATGCCGTTATCCAAGTTTCTCTTTGAGCAACTCATGCAGAAAGTTGATATGAGCTCTCTAGAAGGAAGAGCTGCTTTGGTTGAATCATTTCAGCCTTATTTATCCAAGCTTCCAGATAGTATTTTAAAAGATGCGATGCTTAATGAAATAGCTAATAATTTTGGTACTGGCAGTGAGCAATTTTTAGCCAAGTTTACTAAAAGTATAAAAAGTCCCGCAGTAAAAACTGCAGTTAAAACCAGAACAAAGGTCACCCCTGTAAGATCAGCACTTGCTTTATTGCTAGAGCATCCCCATATAGCAAATAGCTTAGGTGATATTAGTGTTTTGCAACCATTAACTGTGCCAGGAATACCGCTGCTAATGCAAGTGTTAGGTATTTGTCAGCAAAACCCTGAAATTAAATCACAGCAACTGCTTGAATGCTTTCGCGGAACAGAGCAAGGTTCACAATTAGCAAAGTTGATGTGTTGGCAACATCATGTTGAAGCTGATGCAGCAACTGATGTGTTTCTTGATAATATAGAGAAGCTTCTAAACGACTTTGTTGAACAACGCACTGAAGTATTATTACAAAAGGCACGCGCAGGACAAATGACAGTAGAAGAAAAGCAAGAGTTACAAGCGTTACTGAATGCTTAACTGTTAGTTTTAGCTATACTTAGCAAGCATGAAAGAAATTAGCGCTATATATTAGTGTTAAATGTTAACAACGATTAAGACAGGATATTTGCTGGTAACTGATTTAAAAATTCGCTATAATTTCCGGCTTTATTGCGTCATTTATTAGCTTTTACTAATGTTTTCAGCGCATATTTTACATCCCATATTTATAATATACAGGTGGACACTCGTCAATGGAACCAGCCCCTCAATCTAGACTTAAAGACCTGATAACCAAAGGTAAAGAACAAGGTTATTTAACGTTTGCGCAGGTTAATGATCATCTTCCACAAGACATAATCGACTCTGATCAAGTTGAAGATATCGTTAGTATGATCAACGATATGGGTATTCAAGTATTTGAAAATGCGCCGGATCAAGACACCTTGATGATGAGCGAAGGTAATACTGATGAAGATGCAGCTGAAGCAGCAGCACAAGCGCTTGCAACTGTAGAAAGTGAAATTGGTCGTACAACAGACCCTGTACGTATGTATATGCGTGAAATGGGTACTGTTGAGCTTCTAACGCGTAAGGGCGAAATCGTCATTGCTAAGCGTATAGAAGAAGGTATTAAAGAAGTTCAGCGCAGTGTTTCGGAATATCCACCAGCGATAAACTACTTGTTAGATATGTGGGATAATTTTGAAGCGGAAGAAGTTCGCTTAACTGATATTATTATTGGCTTTTTAGATCCAGATGCTGAAGATGATGATGTTGCCGCTGCAGCAACACATGTTGGTAGTGAATTATCTAAAGAAGAGCTTGATAACGAAGATAAAGAAAAAACAGACGGTGATTCTGAAGAAGATGAAGAAGAAGAAGATACTGGTCCAGATCCAGAGCTAGCCCGTGAGAAGTTTACTTTATTACGTGAAGCACACGAGAATGCAACTAAAATAGTTAAGAAGAAAGGCCGAGGTCATAAAGACGCTCAGGAAGCTATTGATGCGGTTGCCGATGTATTTAAAGAATTCCGTTTAATTCCTAAGTTATTTGATCGATTAGTTAAAAACATGCGTGGCATGATGGACAGATTGCGTGTTCAAGAACGTTTGATCATGAAGCACTGTGTTGGTGCTGGTATGCCTAAAACAACATTTATTAAAATATTCCCAGGTAATGAAACCTCAAAGGAATGGTTTGATGCAGAAAAATCAGCAGGAAACCCTTACTCAGATAAATTAAGTAATGTTGAGCATGATGTTGAGCGTTGCATCTACAAACTGAATCAAATTGAAGAAGAAACTCACTTAAATATTCACGGCATTAAAGATATCAACCGTCGTATGTCTATTGGTGAAGCAAAAGCACGTCGTGCGAAGAAAGAAATGGTTGAGGCTAACTTACGTTTAGTTATCTCAATTGCTAAGAAATACACCAACCGTGGCTTACAGTTCCTTGATTTAATCCAGGAAGGTAACATTGGCTTAATGAAAGCTGTTGATAAATTTGAATACCGTCGTGGTTACAAATTTTCAACGTATGCTACCTGGTGGATTCGTCAAGCAATCACTCGTTCTATTGCCGACCAAGCACGTACCATTCGTATTCCTGTGCACATGATTGAAACGATTAACAAGTTAAATCGTGTTTCTCGTCAAATGTTACAAGAAATGGGACGTGAACCAACGCCAGAAGAATTAGCTGAGCGTATGGTAATGCCTGAAGATAAAATTCGTAAAGTATTGAAAATAGCTAAAGAGCCAATTTCAATGGAAACGCCAATCGGTGATGATGAAGATTCACACTTAGGTGACTTTATTGAAGATGGTAGTGGTGAACTTCCAGTTGATTCTGCTACTTCTGAAAACCTTAAAGGTGCGACTCATGAAGTACTTGCAGGTTTAACAGCTCGTGAAGCTAAAGTGCTTAGAATGCGTTTTGGTATTGATATGAATACGGATCATACGCTTGAAGAAGTTGGTAAGCAGTTTGATGTTACACGTGAACGTATTCGTCAAATTGAAGCTAAGGCTTTACGCAAATTGCGTCACCCATCTCGTTCAGAACAGCTGAAAAGCTTCTTAGACGGTGAATAAAACTAAAATATTTGAAATACAGTTTTAAATACACATAATAAAGAGTAAGTTAGTAACACTAGCTTGCTCTTTTTACTTTCTAAGATAAGGAATTTTTATGCGTATTATTTTAGCAATGTGTTGTGTTCTTTCCATCGTATCCATGCCCTCTGTGGCAAAACAAGCATTAGAATTTGAAATTACGCCATTGATTGGTTATCGCTTTGGTGGTGATTTTGACACTAGCCAAGCTGAAATACACAATCGAGTAGAGTTAAATGATGAGACAAGTTACGGCTTATTAACCGCTTGGTCTTACGATAGAACACGACAAGGTGAGTTCTTAATAAGTCATTACAATACCAACTTCTCTGAGTCGAGTGATTTTTCGGCAAGTAATACAGGCCTTGGTATTACTTATGCTCATTTAGGTGGTAATGTCTCTATCTCTGAAGGACCTGTTCCTTTTTATCTTACCGGTGGTCTGGGGTTAACTCACCTCTCTCCTAGTGACAAGCAATTAAGTGATGAGACTCGCTTTTCATTGAATGTTGGCTTGGCTTCTAAAATTGATCTCAGTGAACGACTAAAGTTAAGACTAGATAGTCGTGTCTATGGAACCTTCTTTAACTCTGATAGTGCAATATTTTGTGATGCAGAAGTTTGTGCAATATATATATCGAGTAATATCTGGGTTCAAACTGAGGTGAGTGTCGGATTGACCTACCGATTTTAGTGTGAAGATACCCCTGTTTGTTTAAGAAATAAGCTGTCAGTAAAAAAATACAATTATTTAAAGTTCATTAGGTGACAACAAAATAAAAAATGCTTATACTGCACCCGCTTTGTTAGTTCAGCTAGTTAATTGAATTAATAAACGCATTAGTAAATATCAGGCCAAACATGTGAAAATGGGCCTTTAGCTCAGTTGGTTAGAGCATCCGACTCATAATCGGCAGGTCCGCAGTTCAAGTCTGCGAAGGCCCACCATTTTCATCATGTAGTACAACCCTCTTAGGCCAATTTAGACAAAAATTAATTACCCTATCTCAAACTTCAGATTCATTGCTGGTATCAAACTTTCAAGTGTTGCCCTAATCTCGACGACGGCGACAGAAAAATTAAATTCAAACTACTTCGTCAAAACTCAGCCCCAAAGCTACGAGCCCCAGTCCTAATACACCTTATTGCTCAATCAAACCGCGCCCTCTTAAAAATTTAATTGGTATCAGATGAACTAGGTGATTGGCACTTAACTAAAAAAATTTAAAAATTATACTAACCATTGGAAATAACATTAGCGTTAAGGTTGAGCTGACTCTGTAATTATATATTTAAAAAAACATAACAATATTGGTTTGTAAGGGGTTGAACTATAAGGTTATTTTTGTTTGTTTTTTTAGGGTTTTGTATTTTTTATTTTCCCAAAAGTGTAATACATATTATGAATCAGCTAGTGAATTACCAGACGATGTAACGAATAAGTCTATGAGTGGATAAAACGCAGGTTTATTAAAACTGTAATTTTAAGTTAGTGAGGTTAATTATGAAAAAATCATCAAAAAAACAAATAATAGAAAAAGGCATTGGTGAGCTTTATCAGGAAAACCCAGAAAAAGCAGATAAAGCGATATTTGGCCGTACGACTGATCCCGTTTCTCGTCGGGGATTTCTAACGGGCTTATCTGCAATGGGAGCTATATTAGGCGCAGAAGTTGTTTTTGGGCGATTCATGCCCGGAGGCCTTATTCCTGCAGCACTTGCTGAAACAACTGAAAAATTTCGTATTGCCGGTAAACATGCAGGTCTAATCGTATTAAATGATAGGCCACTAAATGCTGAATTACCTGCTCATTTATTAAATGACTTGATCACTCCGGCGAATAAACTCTTTATTCGCAACAACGGTATTCCTCCTGAAAGTGTTGATGTTGATAACTGGACATTAACCATTGGCGGAGAATCAGTTGAAACAAGTAAAACATATACTTTAGCTGAATTGAAAAATAAATTTAAGCACCATACATATCAACTAACATTAGAGTGTGGTGGTAATGGCCGTTCTGAATTTAATCCTCCAGCAAAAGGAAATCAATGGGGCTTAGGTGCTGTTGGTTGCGCTAAGTGGACAGGCGTGCGTTTAAAAGATGTATTACAAGACTGTGGAATTAAAGATGATGCTGTTTACATTGGCTATCATGCAGCTGATGAACATTTAAGTCGGAATCCGAATAAGGCTGCTATTTCTCGCGGTGTGCCAATGCATAAAGCTTTAGAGAATGAGTCACTTATTGCTTGGTCAGTTAATGATGAAGATATACCTGCAATGAACGGTCATCCTTTACGTTTAGTTTTTGGCGGTTGGCCTGCTTCTACTTCAGGTAAATGGTTAACGGGCATATCGATACGTAACATTGTTCACGATGGTTCTAAAATGACCGGTACCGCGTACCGTAAACCATGTAAGCCTGTAGCTCCGGGCGCTAAGGTCGCTGATGAAGATATGTGCATTATTGAAAGTATGCCTGTTAAGTCACTGGTTACGTTTCCAGAATCAGGCGTTAACCACGCATTAAAAGACGAATTTTTAGCAAATGGACATGCATGGGTTGGTGATAAATCAGTCGCCAAAATGCATGTTTCTATCGATTTTGGCCAAACATGGCAAGAAGTTAACATAACCAAACCTGTTAACCGCAATGCATGGCAACATTGGCAAGCCAAAGTTAGATTTCCACAAACTGGTTATTATGAATTATGGGCAAAAGCTACTGACAGTGATGGTGTATCTCAACCTATGATTTTACCTGGCTGGAACCCTAAAGGTTATTTAAATAACGCTTGCCATAGAATTGCAGTTCAGGTGGTTTAATATGGCTATTTTAAAAAAAACAATATTTATATTAAGTTTGATAGCACTATCTTGTAGTTATGTAAATGCTAAAGATATTCTGGATAAAAACACTGGTTTTGTTATCGATACAGGCTTTGAGTTGGTTAGAGCTAATTGTACTGCCTGCCATTCTTCTGGTTTAGTTATACAAAATAGAATGAATCGTGAGACTTGGTTAGAAACCATTCGCTGGATGCAAAAGACACAGGGTTTATGGCCATTGGGTGATAGTGAAAAAGCAATACTTGATTATTTAGCTAAACATTATAGTCCAACGGCAACAGGTCGACGTAAAAACCTTCCAGCTCACTTGATGCCTGCGTTATTAACGCAGCTTAATTAACCTGAGATCTGCTTAAACCAAACACGCTTTAAGTAGCCATCAGTCGAAACTCATTGGTTTTAGACAAAGTTAAACAACGAACCAAGCGTAATGGTGGAATCAATTTAGCTGGGGTCATAAAACGGTTAAATCCAATGTGATGAGGTTTTGCTAATTACCTTAGTATCACCAATTGTTAACGAGAGCTAAAAGCCTTAGCAGGTTGGCTCAGGTGAAGATTAAGAGCAATGCAGCTAAGGTTGTGGAAGAAGCCGTTAAGGTTACATCGACGATTGAAGCAGTTAGTGAAAAAGCCACCGTTTAAGTTTATCAAGATGAACTCGTGGCGGAATTCACTAAGTCCTTTATCTTGTGTCGCGATGCTCAATTAATGGTTTGAAGAGCTTGATTTATATTCAATAGAAATTGTGAACACTGGATGGCTTGCTCTGTCAGTTTTTAGGACAGCGCGCTAATAGAGTGTGATGAAATACAGTAGCCGTATTCGAGGTCCGTACGTACGGTTCTGTGAGAGGGATGAGACGAGACTATCAGCCTTGATGACTCTTATTATGCGTCCAATAGAGTGCCTTGTGGGAACACCGTGGTTAAAATTTTCATATTTTTTTAACCAACCCAGTTGAACTTCTTCAAATATATTAATCGCTTTCCAACCCTTGGCGGCACATAGAACAGCAGCTATTCTTAATAAAATTATATCTCTTACTGAAATTTTTATTTCTGTCTACTCGGTGATCTTCAATACTTTCAATATATTGAAATAATGACATGGTAAATAACTTTTGTTGAATTTTTGATACTGATCTGATCGTCTTATATCAATAAAGGTCAAAATTTATTTATTATACAGTGTTATTTATTTGAAATGCGCGATCCCGCCCTACGTACCACTGTTGTTGGGCGTGGTTTAATAGTACTTGTTTATTTTCAGACGTATTATTTTCAGACGTATTATTTTCAGGCTGCGGTTTTTCGTGATAAGCATTGAAGTACCATAATGCATTAATAAAATAACAAAACTGTAGATAGGCATTGAGCAATAGCGGGTCGACTTTTACCAAAGATTGAGCCTCGTATTGCTCGATAACTAGTGTGATTTCATTACTATTTAGATAGTTTACTGCAATAAACATCGCTAAATCATATTCAATGGGCGCAGTACAAGCGCATTCATAATCGACTAACCAAGTGATTTGGTCCCGATTGATTAGTATATTACTAAAATTCAAATCACCATGACAACAAACACCGTTTTTACTGTTGTTAAGTGGCGCTACAATACATTTAGCAAGTTGTAATAATGCTGTTTTTTGCAGTGTTGTGTAATGTGAATTATTTAGTAGAGACGTAATAATATCTTCAGATGATAGTTCAGTAGGTATTACCTTAAGCTGATGACATTGCACCATCAGCTTAATAGCATGATTTATTTTATCATGGGTAGCAAATGTACTTAACGCTAAATTGTTAGCGTCAATATAGCTATTGATGAGCCAATCGCTATCATGGTAAATAACGGTCGGGCTAAGGCCAAACTTAGCAGCAGAAATTGTCACTGCTACTTCTGTATTGTCGTTGATGGTTTTAGCAAAATAGACTTTATTATCAGCGTTGACTTTAAAACAGCTTTGACTTAATCCTGAGGTTATTGTTAAAACTTTATCAACTTCAGTAAAGCAAGGCAAAGCGGATAGTGACTCTTTCACCGGAGTTAACCTGTAACTATTGTAGACAAATTAAACTGTTCTACTTTAGAATGTCTATAAATAGCTAGCCACTTAAAGTAACCGTAGGCGGCAATAATGACATAAATGATAAATAACACGGTTGTAGGTATTAAACCTTTTTCTATATAAAGATAAATTGAAAGAGCATCAATAACTACCCAGTATAGCCAGTTCTCCAGTACTTTTTGAGTAACTAAATACGTGGCGAATACTGCGAAAACAGTGGTAAAAGTATCAAGGTAAGGGAAACTTGCAGGGGTGTAATTGGCTATTATATACCCTACAACCAAGGATGTTATTGTTAAGATAAGGCAAATTTTTAAATGTCTGTTACCTGACCAAGAGATAATTGCTAAAGGCGCATTTTTTGTTGACGTGTTTTTTTGCCAAGCCAAATAACCATAAACCGCCATCACTAAGTAATAAATATTTAGTGCGCTGTCCATTAAGAGCAGCACATCATAAAAAATAACCGTGTACAACGCTGTGCTAATAAGAGCGGCAGGCCAACACCACAGTGAACCTTGCGCGGCCAGAATTATATAGGCAAGCGCAAGCAGCATGGCGATAAGCTCTAGCCAAGGGAGAGCGGTGAAGTAATTATCAAAATAAACAAGTAAATCAGACACTAGCTTTCTGCTTCTGCTTCTGAACGGTCACCACTAATAAATTTACAGACAAAAACGGCTGCATTTGTAGTGCTATGAACCCGCTTAATTTCGCGCATGACATTGTTTACTGCTAAATCATAATCGCCAAATACTTGCGTGCTCATACCATTAGTTACAACGTTTAAGCCATCAACCTGACGAAGGCGCTTGATGAAAGCCCATATTTCATCTTTGAAATTATCCATGGCTAATGGATATAAGCTCAATTCAATCGATATTTTCATAATCTTTCCTTAATTGTTCTGATTTACCCAATTTGTTTATCTTACGCTCAAGATAAACAAAAGTTACTTGCCTGTCTGAGCGTGTAAATAAGTCATAAAAGAGTGCTTAAAACTGATAATCCAATGTTACGCCAAAGACTAGTGGCTCAGCTAACTGGGTATACTGTTTAGCAATATAGCCATCTCTTGGATCGTTACCAAAATAAAAGCCACGATTAGCGTAATCTTTATCTGTTAAGTTACGCGCCCAGATTTTAACTTGATAATCATCACTTAAATAACTCACGGAAGCGTTTAGCAAAGCAACAGACTCTGATTTTTCATTGTGACTATCAGAAAAGAAGTATTCATCTTTACCGTCGACAGAAATATTGATTAACCAATGGTTGTTAGGCGTAAGGTTCATGCCTAAGTTAAATTGATAATTTGGTGCATGCGCTTGTTCACGACCACTTAAAGAGTCACCTTCAGCATTGATAAAATCATTAAATTCTGTATCTAATAAACCGACAGATCCATAAAACTCAATTAAATCGTTAATCTGCCAATTAGCTTCTATTTCAACACCCATATTTGAGCCATTAGCGGCATTGCCCAAATAGTCTACGAATTCAGAACTACCGTCTTCACGTGTAATAGTTTGTGAACTTTTTACCTGCACATCTTTTCTGTCCATGTAAAAGATAGCGGTGCGAATAATGGCTGCATTATCGAGTAAAGACACCTTGTAACCTAGTTCATAATTGACTAAGTATTCAGGATCAAAGGTACGTAAGCCATTAGGTAAACTACCATCGGTATTTGCCCCTCCGGCTTTATAACCGCGATTGATTGAGCCATACCAAAAGCTATTGTCATCTTGCTGGTAACTAAGTACTAACTTACCTCCAACCATAGTATCTTTAAGACTATCAATAAAACCGTCCGAATTAACATAATCAGCATCACGTTGTTCAACACGGAGCCCTGTATTTAATGTCCATTGTGCGTTCAGTTGGCTATCAAGCTGACCATAAATAGCGGTTGACTGTGTGTCAAATGTAGAATTGAAGTCGTTGTCTAAATAAGTATATTGACGTTGTAAATCTTCATCATCTTTTTTAAGGTAAAGACCAACAACCCAATTGGTTGAACCGTTGAATAGTTTACTGTTATCGTTTGATAGTGCTCTTAACTCAAACGTTTGTGTTGATTTATCACGAAAATAATAATCTGCAGAGGAGTATTCCCAATAAGCAAAATCTTGGTTATCAATGTTGGCAGGATCGGAAATTCCCACGTAAGCCCAATCTTCATCATATCCATAAGCAAGGTCTGACTCTGCGGTACTAATAAGAGTTATTAACGTAAAATCTTCAAAACCTTGGTAGTTAAAATTAGCAGAAAAAGCTGAAGTTTTTTGACGGTCAGTGCCGGGTTGATCGGAAAGGGTTTCGCGAGTGTTATCAAGTGAAAATGCATCATAACCATTATCGAAATCAAAGTAGGAAGCGGCTAAGTCTATGGTTAACTCTTGGGAAGCTTGTATGGATAGCTTGCCTCTAAGGGTTTTTTCGTCGCGGTTGTTAGTATTTTCTTTATTTAAATGAACATTATCGATAAAGCCATCACTTTTATTTTGATTAGCCACCAAACGATAATTCACAGCGTCAGATGCCGGCCCTGAAAATGCTAAACCTAGGCCATAGCTATCGTAGTTACCCGCATCGACTTTAATTGCACCTTCAAATTCGTCTGTTGGTGCATTAGTCGTAATGTTAATCATACCCGCTAAAGCATTTGCGCCAAAACGTGTGCCTTGAGGGCCACGAAAAATTTCAGCTTGTTGCACGTCAAAAAGGTTTGCAATACTGCCTATACCGGTAAAATCAACGCCATCGATAATCATGCCGACAGAAGGGTTAATAGGCTCTTGAAACTGGCTGCGTTCACCAATGCCGCGAATCTGGTAGTAACGGGCACGTTGTGAACCGCTGGCAAAATTAACGTTGGGACTAACCGTTATTAACTCTTCAAGGTGTCGGGCGCTGCGTTGTTTTATTTCAATATCAGTTAATACTGATAATGAAGTAGGTGTTTTTAGTAAGTTTTGTTGGCGAAAGTCACTGCTGACAGTAATAACTTCAATAGTAGCGTCTGTTGTTGGCTCTTCATTGGCAGTAGCACTTAAACTACAAATTAATGCAGAAGAAACAGCGAGTGTTAGTGTAGATTGAGTAAAATTCATAAAGATCTCATTAGTAAAATATACTATGGAATCCGGCACAGGGAGGTTATTAATTATTGATGTACTAACCATTCCTACGCCAGCAAATTTATTACTGAGTAATAAATTCCTGTACAGGTTTAAAGGGTTCGCCTAATTTATTTGAAATGCGCGATCCTGCCCTACACCTATAATCATAGTTTTCTCTCTTTTGTTACGTTTGTTGTAGTAGCTTATAGGTAAGCGGTTCTTTGGTAGTTTAAAAAATGAATAGCTATCAACATTTTTGTTTGGATGTAATTGTTTCAATGACGACTCTATTCAGTGCCGCCATTGATTCTATATACTGTAATTTTAGCGAGTGATATAAAGTCCAACAGTGACTAATGCCGCAAGAAATACGGTTTCTGTTACCATCAGTACGATAGGACGCCAACCCATAGCTGCTAACTCTTTGAATGAAGCCTTCATTCCTAAGCCAACCATTGCCACAATTAAACACCAACGTGATAGATCAACCATTGCATCAGTGATAACGGGTGGTACATAACCACTACTGTTAGCAAGTACAACTAGAACAAAAGCGATTAAAAAGCCGGGTAAAGCAACAGAAGAACCTTCTTTCTTTTTTTGGCCACTTTGTCTTGCAACCACAATAGAAATAACAAGTACTACAGGTACTAACATCGCAACACGTAATAATTTAGTGAAGGTTGCAACATCCCCAACACTGTCTGAAATCATGTAACCTGCACCGACAACTTGGGCAACATCATGGATAGTTGCCCCTAGGAAAATACCACTTTCTGCTTCACTAAATCCCAGAATCGGCACAAGAAGTGGATAGAGGATCATAGCGACGGTACTTAACCCTGTCACACAGATTACAGTAAATATAAGGTTCTTTTCAGATTCTTTATCTTCTGGTAATACGGCAGAAACAGCTAATGCAGCAGATGCGCCACAAATACCCACAGAGGCGCCGGCTAAGATGCTTTGCGCTTTACCTAATTTTAGCCATCTACCCAGAACGTAGCTGAAGAAAATAGTGGCAGGTACACCAATCAACACAAGAACTATTGGTGTAATGCCGAGGCTCATCAATTGTTCGATAGTGATCCTAGCGCCTAGCAAGGCAATACCAAAGCGCAATACTGATTTAGCTGAAAATTGAATACCAGCAACACAACTTCCCTCGGTTGAAAGGTAATTTAATGCCATTCCCATTAACAATGCGTAAAGAATTGTTGGGCCACCATGATGCTCTGAAATAAACTTGGCAGACATGCCAATAACAAGGCAAAGTAAAAATCCAGGCATTAGTGCAGTAAATTTTTGCACTATTGCTGAGTTTTGGGTTAAAGACTGTTTTTCGGTATGGGCCATTGTTATCTCCGAAATCAAATGGACAAGACTAATTTTTTAACTAGTGATTTATGTACATCCAATTTAATCTAGTAGTGAGAAAGTGAATGGATACAGTGCAACTCAAACGGTTGGTCCAATATAATCAATGGTGTTTAAAGGTTAATTTAGGAGTAGCTAGTGAAATTTTTTTGAAGAAAAACAAGGTGTTTACTTTGCTAGTGCAAAAAAGGTCAATATAAATATCCTAGTCATATCAAACTTTTGAATTATAGCCTTCATCGTTGCACGATAAGGCTCAATGAAACCTTGTGCCGATAGTTAGTTATCCAAATAAAGTGATGCATTAACCTGAATACATGATGCGTATTTCTTTGAAGTTCCATGAGCTGGATAACCATCTACCCACCTTTCAATCAAACAAGAGGATCGTTAGGTGGGCAAAGGTTCAATTTTTATTTAGCGTTTATACCCTTACTATTCAAAATGCATGTTTCAGAGTGCTTGAGCAATTTCAATTCAAGGCGCTGTGATGAAATAATGGTTGTTCCATTATAAGTCACAGCAACGATGGAGTGATGTTGCTCAAGCACTTCTTTGATGGGCTTAAAATCACTTTATACGGCGTTAAATAATCAAACCATAGAATGACTATGCTTAAATTATTTGCCTTGCCTAAAGTGGTTTTAATTCCCACTGAAATCCTGCACTTTGATTGGTAATGGGTATAGATAGCTTATGACTTCCAGTTAACAGCTATGTCATATTTTAAACCAATAGCAAAAGCAACTTCGTCTTCGAAATTGTCATAACTTTTAGTCAGTACTTCGATATGAGTACGGAATTTCGGTGTAAATTGACGTTCAAGCGTTAGGTTAAAACCGTTATTGCTTTCAGATGCCTTTGTAGAAATACCATCGTCAAAGTCATAATAACCCGCTTTAACTTTATATTTATTAGTCAGTTGATAGCCTACAGATACGTCAAGTGTACCAATCTCCTCTTCGTCTTGGTACATAGCAGCTAAATAGAAATCATCAGTAATTTGCTGAGCATAAGAAATGGCAACCGTGTCTGTGTTATCGACAGCACCAGTATCAGTTGATTTGAAACTTACCGCAAAATGCAAACCATTTTTATCGTAGCCTAGACCAGCTATAGATTGCTCTGCATAGTCAACGCCATCACCTTTAGCAAACTTGAAGCCAGCCATAAATGTAATGGTGTCCCAAGTGTTTGCATAAGTTATTTGATTATCAGTGAAAAACGCATCTTTACCTATTTGGTCATAAGCAAAAGGTGATGCACGATGGTTAAAAATATCAACGTGCGTTGCGTGAAGTAAATAATCAATCGCACGGTCTTTACCAAAAGCAATTTTACCGTATCCATCATAAGAAAGGCCTACTGAGGCACGTCTAGCCTTACCAAATTCAGCGTCTCCAGCAATATCAAATCCCCACTCACCATGTGCCATTGCTGTCCAGCCACCGCCTAATTCTGCTTCAGAGTAAAGACCAGCGAATGACAAGAAATCTGTCACTTCAACACGGTTATCATCTTTTACATTAAAGTAAGTCAAGCTTGGGCGAACGGTAGCGTAAAGCTTAGCGCTCATGGCATTATCTGATTCGATCTCTGATTTTTCGGCTAATTTATTTTCTAGCGTTTTAATACGGTCTTCAAGTGATTCAGCTGCCGATGCCATGTTCATTGATGCGCCAAGGGCTGCCGTTATTAATAAGCTCGTACATAATTTTTTGGTAGTTATAGTCACTGTCTTCTCCACTGTATATATAGTTATTAGTTATTAGATTGAGATAACGTGTTTCACTTTATTCCACAAATATTCAGGTTGTTTAATTATTCTCCTTTTATGAAACTTGTTCATATTGTGAAAGTCAGTGCGTTTACGTAAGGTCCAAAATGTTTACATGAGTGAGTCCAAATGATTATTGAAATGTCTGGCATCAAATCTGTTAAAGATCTGGTTCTAACGTGTATTTGTCAATGCGCAGTAATTTAAAGGCATAGACAAGCGAACAGGGCATGTCTGTTTACCGATAAATATTTTGAATGACATAACTAGTCGATGAACATTCAAATTTAAAAGATGAATTTAATGAAGATAATGGTATCTGGATAACATTTCCAGTGCCTATAACCAAATAACTGGATCTTGCGAGGAGATAAATATGACTGATAACACCAATGAATTTGATGCACGAGATGTGATCGACAAAGATCGTAACTATGTTTGGCATCACCTAACACAACATAAGCCATTCGAAGAAAGTGATCCAATGGTAATCGTTAAAGGCGAAGGCATGCGTGTATGGGATGCTAAAGGTAACGAATATCTTGATGCAGTTTCTGGTGCCGTTTGGACTGTTAACGTTGGCTACGGTCGCACAGAAATTGCAGATGCAGTTAGAGATCAACTTGTTACTTTAAACTATTTTGCGCAAACAGCTGGTAATGTACCTGCTGCACAGTTTGCAGAAAAATTGATTGATAAAATGCCAGGCTTGAGCCGTGTTTATTATTCAAATTCTGGCTCAGAAGCTAATGAAAAAGCGTTTAAAATTGTTCGTCAATTAGCGGCGAAGAAAAATGGCGGCCAAAAGCATAAAATCTTATTCCGTGAGCGTGATTATCACGGTACTACAATTACGGCATTAAGTGCGACAGGCCAGTATGAACGTAAAAATCAATACGGTCCGTTTACGCCAGGTTTTGTTGAAGTACCGCACTGTTGTGAATATCGTGCGCAAGAAGAGTCAGATAAAGAAAACTACGGTGTTTGGGCAGCGAACCAAATTGAAAAAGTGATCCTTGCTGAAGGTCCTGAAACTGTTGGTGCATTGTGTTTAGAGCCAATTACCGCTGGTGGTGGTGTAATTGAGCCACCTGCAGGCTATTGGGAACGTGTTCAGGAAATATGTAAACAATACGATATCTTGCTCCATATTGATGAAGTGGTATGTGGTTTAGGTCGTACGGGCACATGGTTTGGCTACCAGCATTACGGTATTAAACCAGATATGGTTACTATGGCTAAAGGCGTTGCATCGGGTTACGCGGCAATTTCATGTACCGTTATGACTGAAGACTTATTTAATCAGTTTAAAGATCCAGAAGATCCACGTATGGATTACTTCCGTGATATCTCTACTTTTGGTGGTTGTACAGCAGGTCCAGCGGCTGCATTGGCCAACATGAAAATCATCGAAGATGAGAAGTTACTGGATAATGTAAACCAACAAGGTGAGCATTTGATGGGGCGTTTGAACCAGTTAATGGAAAAATACGACATTATCGGTGATGTTCGTGGTAAAGGCTTATTTGCTGGTTTTGAAATGGTTAAAGACCGTATTACTAAAGAACCTGTTGATGAGAGTTTAGTGATTGCTATTGGTGGTCACTGTATGAAAAATGGTGTTATTATCGGTCGTACTAACCGTTCATTCAAAGAATACAATAATACTATTTGTTTGAGCCCTGCATTGATCGCAACCCGAGATGATATTGATAATATCGTTGATGCTATTGATAATGCGTTGGCAGAACTGGCACCTAACGTTTAATGTCAATAAATACGTTTGTCATCTTGGCTTGCCAATGTGACAGGCGTATTTTCAATTAATATGTTGTAAAGCGTTTATAAAAATTCCACTCTGCTATTAAATCTTAACCTTGACTACCATCATTTAAATCCTAGACTCATTTTTCTAAGCGTCATTTTTAATACCAATTGAGTTAATGAATTCAATTGGTATTCAGTTGTTGAATTAATGTTGCAGGTCGACTTGATTTTTATATTAGTTTTTCTTGAACGCTGTTGACTTTGTCATACATGGTTTGTTCCCTATCGGTACGAGTGCTAAGTTTCATATGGGAGGTAATACGCACAGCACCAGCTTGATGAAGGTCGTCATGGCAGCGTTTGACTGCGGCCATTACTTCCTCCCATTCGCCTTCCACATTAGTACCAAAGCCATGCATGGTATGAGTGAGTCCAGATTCTTCAAATATCTTCTGGCACATAGCGACATAGGGGGATACGGATGTACCAACGCCTCCGGGTGAAACCATGATATCCATTAATACGTACATTATTGTTGTCCTGTGAAGTAATTTAAATTCTGTGATATTGCAACCTGTATGTCATTTGTAAGTAAGGACCAGTTGGTTTTTTTTCATAGGCCGCAGTCAATTCAGTCAATGGAGCGTGATATTCTTAGTAATCTATGGCTGAGTTGTCCCTGTTTTATCTATGATCATTACCGCAGCTCAGAACAATAGAGCCATTTGGTCACTTCATTTATGGATGACTTTAATTGCTAATTGTTTGATACATTAGTAAAGGTTGCTACATTCATTACACGTATCACTGTTTATTAGCTAAAGCGCTTCTGTCTTTACGGTTTACGTTATATGGGGTAAGTAAAGAGCTTGATGAAATATCAGTTCAAATAAAATCGGTCGTTACTGAAATATTAGGAATAAATAGGCAAAATGACATTTATCAGCGATTAAGTATCATGACAGGCATAGGGCCGATTGTTGCTAACGCTTTTTATGCCGGTATTGGTGATGGTAAAGTGTTTAATAGTGGTCGCCATGTTTAGCTTGGTTGGAATTAGTGCCAAGACGCATTCAATGGGAGGTAAACCAACGTTGTTGGGGATTTCTAAAGGAGGAATACTTACTTAAGAACACAGTTAATCAATGGTGCAATAGCCGCATTAAGACACTGTGAAAATAAAACCGACCAAATGAGTCTTTGGGCAAAACAGTTAAAAGAGCGCAGTAATTATAATAATTCCATCGTTGCTTTAGCGAATAAAATGGCACGAATGGCCTGGTCAATGCTGCACCACCAAGAAGATTACAACTATAAAAACACAATCAATTAACAAGAAAACAGCTTTGAGAAAAAGAACACCGTAAACAATCTTGTAACATTGCTAGATAATAGAAATTGATGGGATACAGTTCAGCACTGCCTTATATGAAACCTTTTCATACTAAGGGCTATCATAAGCCGCGAAATTGATGAGGTGATAGGGGCGGGAATCCATCAGGGCTAGAGGCATCAAATGATACATCGAGCGAAAGCTGAATATATGGTTGCAATGCACTCTATTTCAACGATTTTAATTATCTTGCAATCGGAGAGAGACCATATATGGTATTGAGTATAAATATAAATATAAATATAAATATAAATATAAAGGTAAACTATGTTTCAGTTATTTCATTTGACACCCGGCCAGGGCGGAAGTTTACAGCAGCAATTAAGGGAGCAAATTGCTTCAGCCATACTTAATGGAAATGTTCCACTTGAACAAGCCTTACCATCAAGCCGTAAATTGTCTCAGCAACTTAAAGTTGCTCGTAATACTGTTGTTTTGGCTTATGAGCATTTGTTAGATGATGGTTATTTAATCGCGCGTGAAAGAAGCGGTTACTATGTCAATCCTGATATTTTAACGGGGCAGGTTAAATTAGATTCGCTTAAACAAAAATCCTGTAAAGTCGCTAGCCATACTCCACCTAACTGGGAGCAGCACTTTAAACTCAATCCTAGTAACCAAACCAATATAGTTAAACCACGCGACTGGCAAAAGTACACTTACCCATTTAATTATGGTCAGTTTGATAACTCGATGTTTCCAACGGTAAACTGGCGAGAATGTTGCCGAGATGCGGTGAGCGGTTCGTCAATTAATGAATGGGCTGGAGACCGAATGGATAATGATGATCCATTATTGGTTGAGCAAATAAGAACGCGCTTATTACCAAGACGCGGCGTGTGGGTATCAGAAGATGAAATACTGGTTACTGTTGGCGCTCAACAAGCATTGTATATGCTAGCGCGGTTGTTATTAGATAAAGAAAGCACTATAGGTCTAGAAACACCCGGCTATGTTGATATACACAATATCGCAAAGCTCAATCCATCGATAGTGCGGCCAATCCCGATTGATGAAAATGGCATGCTTGTTGGTGAACACCTTAAAGGCTGTGATTTGGTTTATACCACGCCAAGCCATCAATGCCCAACAACGGCAACAATGCCGATAGAGCGACGTTATCAATTACTTGAACAAGCGGTTAAAGATGATTTTATTATCATTGAAGATGACTATGAAAGTGAAACTAACTTTGAGTCCAACCCGACACCGGCACTTAAAAGCTTAGATACCAATGATCGCGTTCTTTACATTGGCAGTTTATCAAAAACACTCGCGCCGGGTTTACGTGTGGGATATTTGGTGGGACCTGCTGAGCTAATCAAAGAAGTTCGGGCGTTACGAAGACTAATTGTTAGACATCCAGCGGCTAATAATCAGCGTTCAATCGCTTTATTTATTGAACGTGGCTATCACGAGTCATTGATTATGAATATTACTCGTAACTATCAAACACGTTGGCGTGCAATGGATGTTGCCTTACGAAAATATTTGCCAGAATCCCATAATCAACCTACATTTGGCGGTTCTTGTTATTGGGTTAAAGGTCCTGAAGGCCTTGATGCCGATGAATTGCAAAAACGGGCGATGGAGGAAAACATATTGATTGAGTCGGGAACTATCCATTTCCTTGAAGACTCACCACCAAAAAATTATTTCCGCCTAGGTTTTTCTTCAATATCAACTGACCGAATTGATGAGGGAATTAAGAAGTTAGCCGAACTTATTCACTCAATGGTTTAAGCGATAATCCAATTCTAATTGTTACCTAATGATGTTGCCTGCAAATAAGTACTCACTTATGCAGGCAACTTCTTACCTACATAAGTACTCACTTATGCAGGCAATCTCTTACCTACAGTTTTATATTACTCACAACACATAAAAACATCGACTTCTTATTTTTTTAGATCATCTCTGAAGGGAATTACGACGATGATTCACTCCTTTGGGTAAGAAACATCATTGTGATTAGATTGTCTAGATCAATGCAGCTTAAAAATAAAGCGCTGTGTGTGTCTGGAGGTATCTGTTTTATAATTTTGGTCCTATTTTGTAATGCATTGTATTTACTTGTTATTTGTGTGGTTTATTGCTTTTATAATTCTGGCTGTATTAGTGATTATGATCTGGTTCTATTGAGATTAGGACCATCATCCTATCTTGTAATCACGTTTTCTGTTCTTACAACTTAGCTTTATATGCGGGTTTAGGTGGCAGAAAGAAATATCACTTTATTAATAATACAAACAGAAGGTAGGAGCGCTAATATGTTAATCGGTGTACCAAAAGAAATTAAAAATCACGAGTATCGCATTGGTATGGTACCAGCAAGTGTACTAGAACTTACTAGCCGCGGCCATCAGGTTGTTGTTGAAGCTAACGGTGGTGCAGGCATCGGTTTTAGTGATGATGACTATCAGGAAGCGGGTGCAACTATTGCAGCGACTGCAGCAGAAATTTTTGCTGCTGCTGACATGATTGTTAAAGTAAAAGAGCCACTAGCAGTTGAACGTAAAATGTTACGTCCTGGTCAAGTGTTATTCACTTACCTTCATCTTGCCCCTGATCCAGAACAAACTGATGACTTGCAAGCAAGTGGTGCTACTTGTATTGCTTATGAAACAGTTACTTCTGCACGTGGTGGTTTACCGTTACTTGCGCCTATGTCTGAAGTTGCTGGCCGTATGTCAATTCAAGCCGGTGCTGCTTGTCTTGAAAAGTCTAAAGAAGGCCGTGGTATGTTACTTGGCGGCGTTCCAGGTGTTGAACCAGCAAAAGTTACTATTATTGGTGGTGGCGTTGTCGGTAGTAATGCTGCGCGTATGGCAATAGGCATGGGTGCTCAAGTTGTAATATTAGATCGCAGTGTTGATGCATTACGTCGTCTAGTTTCAGAGTTTGGCACGGCTATTCAAACTGTTTATTCAAGTAAAGCTGCTTTAAATGAGCATGTATTGACTGCTGATTTAGTTATTGGTGGTGTATTAATCCCAGGTGCTGCTGCACCGAAACTTGTTACAGCTGACATGGTTGCTCGTATGAAACCTGGTTCTGCTATTGTTGATGTTGCCATTGACCAAGGTGGCTGTTTTGAAACATCCCACGCCACTACTCACCAAGATCCAACATATATTGTTGATGATGTTGTGCATTATTGTGTTGCTAATATGCCTGGCGCTGTTGCTCGTACATCAACATTGTCACTTAACAATGCAACGTTACCGTACATTGTATCTTTAGCTGATTTAGGCTGGGAAGAAGCTATCCAGCGTGATGAGCACTTAGCGAATGGTTTAAATGTTCATGCTGGTAAAATTACCAGTGAAGAAGTTGCGGTTGCATTAGGTCGCGAATTCACCCCTTACAACCCAACTAACGCTTAGTCGTTTAATTGTTATGAGTGGTAACAAGAGTTACCACTTTTTATATAGATAATGAGGAAGAAAATTATGACTCGTATGACCCCAAGTGAAGCAATGGTTGAAACTTTAGTTGCCAATGGCGTAACTGACAGTTTTGGTATCATGGGTAGTGCATTTATGGATGCAATGGACATTTTTACACCAGCAGGTATTCGTTTAATCCCTACAGTACATGAGCAAGGCGCTGGCCACATGGCTGATGGTTACTCTCGTGTATCTGGTCGTCATGGCGTTTGTATTGCACAAAATGGCCCAGGTATTACTAACTTTGTTACTGCGATTGCAGCAGCTTATTGGGCTCACTCGCCAGTAGTTTGTATCACGCCTGAAACTGGTACTAACTCTCAAGGTCTTGGTGGTTTCCAAGAAGCAGAACAATTACCATTCTTTGAAACAATCACTAAATACCAAGTAAGTGTTGTAAACAATACGCGTATGGCTGAGCTAACTGCTCGTTGTTTTGACCGTGCGATGTTAGAAAATGGACCTACGCAATTAAACATCCCTCGTGACCAATTTTACGGTGATATCGAATGTGAAATTCCTACGCCAATTCGCATTGAGCGTTCAGCTGGTGGAGCATTATCACTTCAAGAAGCTGCTGAATTATTAGCAAGCGCTGAGTTCCCTGTAATGGTTTCTGGTGGCGGTGTTGTTCAAGGCGATGCATATGAAGAAGCAATCGCAATCTCTGACATGCTTGGCATGCCAGTAGTAAACAGCTACTTACACAATGATTCATTCCCAGCATCTCACCCAATGTGGTGTGGTCCTTTAGGTTATCAAGGTTCTAAAGCTGGCATGAATACTATTGCTAAAGCTGATGTTGTATTAGCTCTTGGTACACGCTTAGGGCCATTTGGTACTTTGCCACAACACGGTATTGATTACTGGCCAAAGAATGCCAAAATAATCCAAGTTGATTGTGATCCAAAAATGCTTGGTTTAGTTAAGAAAGTTGATGTAGCTATCTGTGGTGATGCAAAAGCAGCAGCACAAGCAATCATGAAATTATTAGCTGATTTAAAACCTAAGTGTCTTGAGAACAAAGCTGAACGTGCAACTGCTATTGCTGCTGAAAAAGCTGCATGGGAACTTGAGCTTGACGAGTGGATTCATGAGAAAGATGAATACTCACTAGAAATGATCAACGAGCAAAACGCTGAAGAAGAAAACTGGTTACACCCACGTCAAGTATTACGTGAACTTGAAAAAGCAATGCCAGAAGATGTAATGGTTTCTACTGATATCGGTAACATCAACTCTGTATCTAACAGCTACTTACGTTTTGAACGTCCTCGTTCATTCTTCGCAGCAATGTCATTTGGTAACTGTGGTTATGCACTTCCAACAATGATTGGTGCTAAAGTTGCTGCACCTGAACGTCCAGGTATCTCATATGCTGGTGACGGTGCCTGGGGCATGTCAATGATGGAAATTATGACTTGTGTACGTGAAGACATTCCGATGACTTCAATAGTATTTCATAACCGTCAATGGGGCGCAGAGAAGAAAAACCAAGTTGATTTCTACAACCGTCGTTTTGTTGCTGGTGAACTTGAAAATCAAAGCTTTGCTGGTATTGCACGTTCAATGGGAGCACTAGGTGTTACCGTTGATAAGTTAGAAGATATCGGTCCTGCTCTTAAAGAAGCTATCCATCAACAAATGGTAGAACGTAAGACAACTGTTATCGAGATCATGTGTACACGTGAATTGGGCGACCCGTTCCGTCGTGATGCACTTGCAAAACCTATCCGTCATCTTGAGAAATATAAAGATTTCGTATAAGTCATTTTAATCTGACTTACTAATCCGAAGGCTTCAAAGCCTTCGGATTTTATCTAACACTGTAATTAAGAACGTTTTGACTAGGTTGCTGAGTGACAGTACTTTATTCAAAACGATTTTGCTATCAACCTATTAGGTTAATAATTAATGAAAGCACTCAACAATATATTTAAACGTGCAAGTGAAGCACCACGCCAGATTGTTCTCGCAGAAGGTGAAGATCCGCGTATTATTACAGCGGCTCAGGAGGCGACAAGCAAAGGCATTGCCAGCATTATTTTACTGGGCGATGTGGCTAAGATTAACGCGAAGGCAGCAGAATTAAACATCACGTTAGCATCGGTTACCTTGATTGATCCAAGTGATTCGCCAAAAGCGAGTCGTTATGCAAAAGAACTGTTTGCACTGCGCCAAGCGAAAGGCATGACAGAAGGGAAAGCAGCAGAGCTGATTAAAGATCCACTTTATTATGCGCAAATGATGGTGCATCTTGGTGATGCTGATGGCTCGGTAAACGGTGCAGTATATACCACAGGTGATGTAGTACGCAGTGCTCTTCAGATCATTGGTATGGATAAATCGGCCAGCATGGTATCGAGTTTCTTCCTGATGATGTTATGCCAGCCTTTTCATGACCTAAAGGGTGGGGTGATATTTTCAGACTGTGGTCTAGTGATTGACCCTGACAGCGAACAATTGGCACAAATAGCCTTATCAGCAGCCCGTAGTGCCAAGACACTATTAAACGAAGATCCTCGTGTTGCCATGTTATCGTTTTCAACCAGTGGTAGCGCAAAACACGCCTCGGTTGATAAAGTTGTTTCTGCCACCCAGCAGGTAAAAGCGATAATGCCTGAATTAGCCATTGATGGTGATGTTCAGCTGGATGCGGCTATTGTAGCCGCCATCTCTGATAATAAAGTAGAAAACTCTGCCACCCATGGCCGTGCCAACGTGCTAGTTTTTCCTAACTTAGAAGCAGGTAATATTGGCTATAAATTGGCAGAGCGTATTGGCAAGGCAGATGCTATTGGTCCTATTTTACAAGGGCTCAGAAAACCTGCCAATGACCTTTCTCGTGGTTGCGATATTAAGGATATTGTTAACGTGATCGCAATCACTGTGGTGCAATCACAGACCTTAGTAAAATAAATTTTTTACACTGTACTTGCTGTGTTTTTTTGAGCACCACGAGTCAGTTTACGAGTTCCCCTTTTAGCTTCTAAAATGCTAAACCTGCCCTGTAGTAAACTACAGGGCATTTTTTTATTTAAAATAAAGGCAATTAATTTGTGGTAGTGATAAATAGCAGCATGAGGCTGATATTTATCAGAGTTATGATGTAAATATTAAGCCAACGCATAACGTAATTATTTACTTAACCTGAACTCTGGATAATGAGTGCTTGATGTTTAAGTAAAATCAAAAACTTAGATTGTTACGTATAAGAAGTAATGCAATTAAAGTAGCTATAAGCTTTATCAATGTTTCTTTTTATTCAATTATCAAGGCAAAACGTTTATGAATAGCTGGCTATTTATCGACGCTTTAACGCTGAGAATTGGATAAAGAGGAATGTTGAGCAAGTGCTGCTTATCCAGAGTTCAGGTTACTTAACACAAAGATAAACAGACCCCAATTACATTAATTAATTGAACAGTTCAGTCCAATCCTTAATCCATAAATTTTTAACTCTTAATTTATCCCTCTAAAATTATTCCAAATACGGCTGCATTGCTCAACAATATCATCCTAACCATTAAACCATTAAACCATTAAACCATTAAACCATTAAACAGTTATTAGTTAACTCGTTTTGCCTCGTCCATTACCACACTTGCTCCACTTTATTCAACTCTGGTGAATAAGGTGGAGGCTTAATGTTTGATACATTATCAAGCACCGCTGTTGTGTGTTTTTGATGACAGTCTGCACCATCCATAATGACAACTGCATGGCGACCAGTCATCGTTCTTTTGGTGTGGGAGTCATATGTTCAACCATGGCTTCACTATGGCTAAAGGAACAGCAATGATAAAGTGATGTTGCTCAAGCGCTGCTTCGATGGGTTTTAAATCACTTTATACGGCGTTAAATAATAAAACCATAGAATAACTATGCTTAAATTATTTGCCTTGCCTAAAGTCTTTTTAATTCCCACTGAAATACTGCTCTTTGAATAGTAACGGGTATAGTCATTCTATATCTAACAAAATTGTGCAGTTATTGCTTTTCTGACAAGCTCCCAAAGGCGAATTTACAAGGCTTACATACATCGTTATTGATTTTGACAATAGAACAACTGTTCTCTTCAATCAATGCCTTACTTCTAAGCCTTTTAATTCTCGCTGAGTGGGAAATAACTTTATGGACTTGGTAAAACTACCCGTGCTCTTGTTCCTTTTGTATCTCACACTCTTATTGTTGCCCATTCCAGGCTTCATCTTGAAACCAAACATTGACCTCATCTAAAGCAACATGCCTAGAAGTGTTAAGGAACGGTACCATCTGCAAGCTTTTTAAACAGCATTGGAACTACATTAGAAAGTCTTTTGGTTCTAATTTAGTAATGCTAATCAGTTTTTAATATGATTCATAAAAGTAATAACAACTCAATAGTGGGAGCTAATTATGGCATTACAGAGATATGGTTTTATTGTAAAAAGTGCTGACCTAGAAATGTTTAAGCATCACTCTCGTCTGGCAAGCGAAAACTTTGATATGTCTATTTCTGGCGTTCAAGATGTCGCTCAGGCTGAGTTGGTTGCTCAGGAAATGATTACTAAAGGTATTCAGTTAATTGAGCTGTGTGGTGGTTTTTCTGCTGAAGATGCTCAGAGTATTCGTGATGCAATTAATGACCACATCCCGGTGGGTTATGTGCAATATACGGATGACGAACGTAAGCGTTTACAGCGTGAGTTAAGCTAAAACCCCATGTTATCTCAAAATGTGAGTTTGATGGGTCTATACCTGTTTTACCTCAAGTTGAAATTTTAGAGCTCAGCTGATCCAAGGTTGATTGAGTTTTTAGGAGTAAAATGATGTCCATTACATTTGATATTAAATCTGCTTGTAATATTGATTATGCTAATTCGTGTGCGGCTATGCTAGACGCTATAGCACATAACCAGCCACGTGTTCAGTGTATTACCAATAGCGTCGCTATGGATTTCAGTTCTGATGTGTTGTTGGCTGTCGGGGCGCGTGTTTCTTTGACGTTAGGGAAAGGCGAAATCCAAGAGTTTGTCGCTAAATGTGATAGCCTTAGTGTCAATATCGGTACGCTAGATATTGCTCGAAAAACCGTGATTGAACCCACTATTGAAACTGCATTGTATTATCATCATCCATGGGTGTTTGATCCTGTTTCGGTGCATATATCAAAAACCCGTTGTCAATATGCTCGTACATTACTTGAATATAACCCAACAGTTATTCGTGGTAATGCTGCTGAAATTAAAGCACTAGTTGGGCAAAATACGCCCGATGCCCCCTGGCTGTTAGCACAACAGACAGGCGCTATTGTTGCCCAGACAGGAGAGTCCGATATTATTACAGATGGTAATCAAGCGTTGATGATTGCTAACGGACATTCGATGCAAACTCGCGTTACGGCGATGGGGTGTGCCGCAACGGCTTTAGTTGCCGCTTTTATTGCCGTTAATCCCCGCCCATTTGAGGCGACAGTACAAGCATTACTGGCTTATTCAATTGCCGGAGAACTCGCGGTTAAAAAATCACAAGGCCCTGGTAGCTTACACACACATATTCTAGACACCCTGTATAGTTTAGATAAGAAAACCCTTGAACAAAATGCACAAATCCTAACCTGCTCTGAAGTGGGTTAATTTATCCATCTCTGCTGGATTTACATCCTTATAAAATTTGGGTATATACCCAATTAACCTAGAGGTACTTAGTTGAACAGATGAAAGTTGTCATTGATCCTACCATCCCAATTAGCACCAACATTTGACAAAATAACAGCAAAAAACTTATCTATATTTCGCTTGAGTTCCTTTATTGTGGAAAAGTGGTTGTAAGGCGGTAGATAATGAAGCGTAATACCCAATATTCCGCTTTATCTTTAACGTCTTGAGAGCGATGATATCTCGCACCATCCAAGACTAAGTTAATTTTGTCCTTATCTGCATAAAACGCTTTGATTTGCTCAAAAAATCCATGATTGAATCGCTATTGACCGTTTTATATTGTGCTGTGAGCGTTTCTGATAGATGACCTAGCCTAATTGCATCAACAATATTTAATCGTGTTCGACTTCCTTTGGTTTTAATCATTTTATCAACCCCGTTTGTATCCATCCCTAACTTAGCTTCGTGGCTTGTGTTGGGGGAACGGCATCGATAAACAATAAAACTGATGAACTATATTCTAGAGGAGTTTTATTTTTCAAAAGCAATTGTTGCCTTACTACATCAGATACAGAGTTAAAAAATGAAATGCTTAGTCAAACTATGTTGAACTCGTGATATTTCCAATAATTTATCACTACTAAGTGTCGCCTCTTTAGCACCAATTGCCGTACGTTCGGCGGCTTGATTAATCTCATCAATATGTTGATTCACTTCTAGGACGGTTTCTGATTGTTCTTCAGTAATAGCATCAATGTCTGTACTCATTTGATGTATTGTTGTCATGGACTCTTGTAATGACTTAAGTGATTTCCCTGAGGCATTGGCCATCTCTACACAATTACTTACTTTAGTGTGAGTAGATTGTAATGAACGATAAACATTGGCTATTTGTCTTTTCATCATTTCAACTGTTTCTTGAATTTCAGCGGTGGAGTTCTGAGTGCGACTCGCCAGTGCACGTACTTCATCAGCCACAACAGCGAACCCTCGGCCGTGTTCCCCTGCTCGTGCCGCTTCTATGGCTGCATTTAAGGCCAATAAATTAGTTTGTTCGGCTATTGCGTTAATAGTAACTAGAATCACATCTATTTGTTTACTGTTTGCTTCTAATTGTTGAGATTCTTCAACTACGCTAGCTATCTCTTTCGCTTGGATGATTATGCTATCACTGGTTTGGCTTACATCTTTGTCTGCTTGAACGGTCAACGAATGGCAGTGCGTTACTGCTTGCAAAGTTGAGCTAACTTGTTCAGAAACCTTTTCAACACTCAACTTTAAGAGTTCCGCTGATTGAGACGTTGCTGCTAACTTTTCACTTTGTTGACGCATAGCAGACGTGGTCTCATGACTTATATTGCTATTAGTGTGTGCGGTTTCTTCTAGTTCTGTCGATTTATTTACAACCTGTTGTAACAAATCATGCAAACTTTTAACTAATTTATTGAGATCTTTACCCAGTAAACCAAATTCATCATTGTTATGAACGTCAAATACTACCGACATATCTCCTTTCCCAAAATCATTAAGCAACTTACTAATACGCTTCAATGGCCTTTGAATAGTATGATATATGGTATAACCAGTCACTGCTGCAACAATTAATGAAATACATATCAGCACTAAAATTAAGGTCCGTGTTGTAGTGAATACTTGATTACTTTCTTCACGACTTGTCTGAGCCGTAATGATGGCTTGGTCCACGAGCGTTTGGGAATTACGTTGGGCTATTGCCAATTGTTCTTTGGCACCAATAATTTGTATATTTAAGTCTTTTTCCAATTGATAAGATGTTGCATAGCTAAGTAACAACCCTTTGTTGGGATCTAGTAATACAAGTAATCCGTCAATATGTTGTTTTAAAAATTTGGCTTTCTTTTCTAAGTTTTCAAACGCTTTGAATTCGGTTTTAATTTGGCCGTTCAATCTATGGCCTTGACTTTCTAAACGTACAATATCACCATCTAGCTGATACTGCCGAAATGCAAGTCTTATCTGATTGGTAGACGTTATCAATTTCCGTAATGCCTGAATAGCTGGAGGATTATTACTGATTAATGGACTTATTGTTTGACTAAATTTATTGATCGTTTCAAGTTTGCCCTGCAGTTTTTGTAACTGCTCTGTTATTTGATAATCAAAAACAAGCTCTTCCTTGTGATTTGATATCACTTTCTTTGCATGTTTATAGTAAATGTTAGAGGATATTTTTACTTTTTCAATAATGGCCTTTGTTTGAACCGTTTCAACTAAAGCGTTAGGTTCAGTAATCATTTTCTCAAAAAGAGAGAACTTATCTTCAAATATTTCTACCTGACTCTTCATTTTCTCCTCTTCATCTGCTTGTAGATAAATTAGAAGTGCTTCATTTGCTTGAGAGATACTTAAACTTTGATTAAAACGTAAAGACAGCTCGGGCATATTACTATCGGTTATTTTCTGAACCTGTTGATTTAATTCATTAATACTGTTAAGTCCACCAACACCGACAATAACAATAACAAAGGCTAATAAAACAAATCCTGCAAGTGTTTTGAAAGCGACAGAAAACTGAAATGACATATTAAACCTCAATAATTTTTATTAATTTTAATCCTAAAAATACATTTATATTGATTTTTTAAGATTGTTTCATTTTAGTAAAAACTTAACTAAGTCAGTAATAGTTGATGATTTAAAAGCTGCTTTCTAAGTAACCTGAACTCTGGATAAGCAGCACTTGCTCAACATTCCTCTTCATCCAATTCTCAGCGTTAAAACGTCGATAAATAGCCAGCTATTCATAAACGTTTTGCCTTGATAATTGAATAAAATGAAACATTGATAAAGCTCATAACTACTTTAAATTATTACTTTTTATATGTAACAATCTAGGTTGTTGATTTTACTAAAACATCAAGCACTCATTATCCAGAGTTCAGGTTAAGTAATGATAACAAAGACAAATATCAACAAAAAAATATCATTATTCAATGTAGTTAATTGAACTGTATTATTCATTCCCACTTGCTTATCTTTAGTGGTTCCACTACTTATTCAAGTATAAATAGCCATAAATAGTGTTTTAAAATCATGAACATCATTGGTTAAAGATGTTTTTAAATACTAATTTCTTCAATGTTTTTTAACCATAATCTTATTTTATTAAACCTGCGCGCTTGTTAATGGGTATGTTGTTTAAATTTGGTCTTATGATTCCAAAATCAACAAATAATGCAGGAAACAATGACGTTTCCACCAATCACTGTTCATCAGTATCGAGTTAACTATGGCTTGCTCTTTTGCATTGCCATAGCTTGCTGTGGGTTGTGCACAGTAGATCAGTGGCTGTAATTTCTCATATAACGCTTGAGCGGACACTTGGTAGTCTTGATAGCAATCTATTGCTTGATAAGGCTTATCAGAAGGTGTTACCGCATTATTTTGAATAAGCGCATAATGTAAATGGTCACTTATTGGAAATATTGGCAGTTGTGGGCATAGATAAAATAACAGCCAACTAGCGGCTTGCGCTTGATGACGACTACCAAAAAGGGTACTCGCGGCGATATTGATCAATCGGATTGTAATCTTTTGTTTTTTTACAATATTCATTTTATCTATATCTGCCCAGATTGGCTGAAGATTCGCTCGGACAAAGAGCTCTAGTTGTAAAGCAATATCATGATGGGTAACGCCGATAACAGGTAACTGCTTAGCCTGGAAAAGTAGTTTAATATAGGTTTTATCAACCAGAGTGCGTCCTGCGTTTAACCAGTTGAAATGATGTGCTCGTTCTAAGCTGCCATACATAATAGCCAGTAGTCCATTGTTGCTGCTTCGACGGTCAAAGCCGGTACCAACCTTTGTGTTAGCACTATACCAATCGGTATGAATATCAATTTGATTCATGTTCTATTACCAATTCTATTTAATTTATTCTCACTTCAGAGCTATATCAGTGGTTCAATAACAAGTTAAATTCATTTGGATCTAATTAGTTCTAAATCGAATGGACTCTGTGCTGTTAGTGGACCACTGACAAGCTCCCGAAGAGAGAGTTTTAACAATTTACAACCACGTTATTGATTTTGATAAGGACGCTACATGGATAGTGTTATTAGAGAATGTAGGTGCATATACCTCTTAAAAACCATTCTCTTCAATCAATGCCTTGCCGCTAAAATTTTTAACTCACACCGAGCGAAAAAACTTAATATGCTTGGAATAAAATATCATAGTGAGTGTCAGCTTGAGTTTTCGGTAGCCATGTTGGATGACTACCTAATATCGCTACCCCTCTTTTAGGGGTAAAGGGACAATTAACATAGGAATATGCGAACGGCTCAGCACGTTTTTAGCTACGCTGCCAAGAAAACTGTGTAACATACCTTTTTCATGCGTACCCATGACAATTAAATCGACATCTAGTTTGATAGATGTTTTAAGAATAGTTTCTGCCGGATAGGCCTCAACAATTTGAATAGATTTAATTTGATGACGAACAGCGCACTCATCATCATCTAATTTATTCCAGAAGTATTCTTGGCGTTCTTCAAGTTTCTTTTTAGCCAAAGCAGTGCGCTCTTGCAGTAATGACTTTCGACTTGTTGAATCCATAACATAGGACTCTAAAGTTATCTTTGCGTCACTAGAGAGTTTTTCTACGACATGTAGGATATGAATGTCGGCATTGGTTTTTTTAGCTAAATAAATAACCTGTTCAAATACGGTTGTGGAGCTTTTAGAAAGGTCTGTACTATAAAGAATTTTTTTTATTTCAGGTAGCATATCTAAGTCCTTTGATATTATTTGGCTAACACCCCTGAACGCGGATGTTAGCCAATATTAGTTTGCTAATGGTTAGTTACGGTTATCTTAGTAGCCAAATAAACGTGGTAAGAACAGTGAAATATCAGGAATAAAAGCAATAATGAATACTGCAATCGTTGAGACAAACGCAAAAGGTAATGCCTTAACGGTGACTTCTTCTAGCGATATATTTGAAATACCGGAGGCAACAAATAAATTTTCCCCTAACGGTGGTGTTGAGAAACCAATGGAAAGACTACACACCATCACTATACCAAAGTGCACTGGGTCAATACCTAAACTATACGTAACGGGCAGCAATACTGGCGTCAGGATCATAATCGCTGCTAAGGTTTCCATAAACATGCCAACAAAGAGCAAGAATACAATTATCAGTAGCCAAATTAGATAAATATTATCGGTGACGCTAAGCATAGATTCCGCAACAATACCTGGTATATTGTTTTCAACAAGTAAACGTCCGAACACTGTTGCTGTGAATAGAATCAATAAGACACGACCAGATAACCATGTGGTCGTTTCTAATGATCTAAATAAATCTTTCCACGTTAGTTCTTTGTGCACAAAGGCACCGATAAACAAGGTATAAAAAATAGCAACAATTGCCGATTCTGTTGGTGTAAAGAAACCTGAATAAATACCACCTAAAATAACTAAAGGTGCTAGTACCGACCAAATACCTGTTCTTAACGCTGAACGGATATGTTTAAAGTCCCAACCTTCACCAGTGCCGCCATAACCTAAACGGCGACAACGAAAATAGTTTAACGTTAACAAACTTATTGAAATCACTAAGCCAGGTAATACACCGGCAACGAACATTTTGGTAATCGATACTGACTGGAATACTCCATGTTCAGCGATAGCTGCTTCAGGTACCGTTAAGCCAATAGCTGAAATACCAAAAATAACCATAGGGATAGACGGCGGAATAACAATACCTAGTCCACCAGAAGAGGCCGTGATTGCTGATGCGTAACCTTTATCATAACCACGTTTGACCATAGCAGGAATCATTAACATTCCTACCGCTGCCGTAGTAGCAGGGCCTGAGCCAGATATTGCGCCAAAAAACATGCAGGCAAGTACAGTCGCTGCCGAGATGCCGCCAGTAACAGGACCAGCAAAACTTTCAGCGATGGTAACGAGCCGTTTCGATATGCCTGATGCTTCCATTAAAGCCCCTGCCAAGATAAACGCAGGTAATGCCATTAACGGAAATGAGCCAACCGAGGTAAATGCAATTTGTACTAATTTAATTGGGTTTTGATCAAGATAGAGAAACGTCGAAAGTGCAGCGACGCCAAGTGATACGGTAACGGGAGCTCCCATTACTAACAGAACTAAAAAAGTTCCGAATAGTACTAATATAATGCTTGATTCTGCCATGAATTGCTCCTGAATTATTTGGCGACTTTATCGTTATCGTTGCTTTCGTCGATACCGATATCGAGTTCAGTCAATTCTTCGAGTTCCTGAGATTCAGGGTCACGCACGTCAATGCCCTTGACAAATTTATAGTAATTCACTTGAATTATGCGAAAAGTCATTAAAGAAAAGGCAATGGGTAAAACCATGTAAATGTATTTCATGGGGATGCCCAGAGTTTGTGATTTCCAAAACAAATTCATTTTATTAAAAACAAAATCGTAAGAGAGATAAATAAAATAACAGTTAAAAGCAATCCAAATAATATCTGATAATACTTCTAATGTAGCGGCCAGTTTAGCTGGCATTAATTTGTACTGAAAAGTCACTCGGTTATGGGCTGCTAATTTGGCGGCATAACTGGCACCAAAGAAAACAAACCAAACAAACATATATACTGATAACTCTTCACTCCATGAGAAAGAGTATCCGAATAATTGCCTTGAAATTATTTGTGCGAACAAAATGGTGACAAAAACAGCCAACAATGTTCGACAAATGTAGCTTTCAATATTATCGAGAAACTTTAAGATCGTGCGACCCATGACTGCGCCCTCTTAGGTAATGTGTGCACTTGATAGAATCCCAAACAAGCGCACACGGTTTTAAAGTGATAAATATTTGCCTAAGTGTGTCGCTTAAACTTTATCACGCCCTAATATAGTCAATGCATCGTTTACTTTGTCTTTACCGCCAACACTTTTGTAGAATTTAGGCCATACTGCTTTAGTGGCTTTTTCTATCCATTCTTTTTCGCCGTTCGCAGGGTCAGTAATTTCCATGCCACGCTTAGTTAACTCTGCTTTGATTTTAGCTTCGCCAGAAACAAGGCTTTTTGCGCTGAAGGCTGTTGCTGCTTTACCTGCTGCTAAGATAGCGGCTTGCGTTGCTTTGTTTTGGTCTTGGAACACGGATTCACTGACAATAAGTGGCTCAATTGAGAACAAGTAACGTACGTTAGTAATATACTTTTGTACTTCATCAAACTTCATTGCGTAAATCGTGATGTATGGATTGTCTTGACCGTCGATGACGCCTTGTTGTAAACCAGTAAATGTTTCAGACCACGCCATCGGTGTTGGGTTAACACCCCATGATTTATAGGTTTCAATCATGATTTCATTTTTTGGTACGCGAACCACTAAGCCTTTCAAATCGGCTAATGTTTTAATCGGACGTTTCGAGTTACTTAACACACGAAAACCAGAGTAAGCCCAACCAATAATACGCACACCGGCATCACGCTTAGTGTTTTCGATTAATTCTTTGCCCAACTTTCCTTGTGTTAAGGTAATTGCATCGTCCAAGCTCTGGATCATGTAAGGCAGTGTTAACACACCAACAGAAGGAGAGAAAGGCGTCACGTTATTGATTGCTAAAATCGAAAAATCTAACGTACCAATAGCCGCATCGTTAATGGTATCTTGTTCACTACCTAACTGGCCATTAAGGAACAATTTAGCTGAGTGATTGGTGTTAGCAGTAAATTCTTCTATAAATTTCTTACCAAGGGCTTCTTGTGTGCCACCGCCGCCATCGCCTACGGCAATATTAAATTTGGCAGCACTCGCTGTATTTGCTGTTAAGATCAGGCTTGACGCCAGGATAAGTGCTTTCGCTATTCTATTATTTATACTCATCAATTTCTCCAGAATTTATGTTGTTGCTCCCCTCGCGGGGGCCATTTTAGTCGATTATCATAAAAAAAATAATTTAATTATGTAAAAGGCTATTATTGTCAGGTTAGAAATTTTAGATAAAATTTAATCTGTAGTAGCACAATTTTTTCTTAAAATGTCATTATTTGTTAACTGAACAATACCCATATATAGTTAACTTAGGAGGTCATGTTTATTAGGGCCAGCCTATTAATCTTGTTAGTACCAAGTTAAAAACCACTGTTTTAGAGGCATGTAGAACAATAGATAGTGATTGAAAGGGCCTAATTTTTATCTCAAACAATAAATAAGTTCATAGTTGGAAAACCAACCGGTTGAAATAGCAATTAATTGCTACATAAATTTTTCCATAACATTAAATCAGTGCGAAGCTTGTATTACAAACAATGAGTTGCTTTACTTCGAACATTCAGTCCGCGGCCTTCTCTCTTGGCCTTTTGGGTTTTGCCAATAAAGTAGAATGCTAAGCAGAAATGGTTTGGCTATTTTGGACAAGAACATATCAGTGTAGTGACTAAATGATGCTGGGCACTACACTGGTATAGTTATTTTTAATAACTATAATAACGCTTAGTAAACGTCAACAAAGATTAGCTAGCAACGCAGCTTCTAACGTTTGCATCAGCTGGTTTGGCGGCAGTATTGCTACCTTTGGGATTAACTACGCGTACGGTTGCTACTTTACTTTGGGTAAAGAAGTCGATGGCATCTTTACCTTGTACTTTGTTATTACCGATCAATGAACCTTTGATTCCACCAAAAGGTAAATAAGGATGTGGTGCGCAAACGCCAACATTAACACCAACCATGCCGACATCGGCTTCACTAATGAACTTTTCAGTATAGTAGCTGTTTTGCGTAAATATACAGGCGCCGTTACCCATATCATGATTACGGATCATCCGCAGGGCACCATCGATACAGCCAACTTTGATAATACTTAGTACGGGACCAAAAATTTCTTCCTTGGCGATACGCATGCAAGGGGTAACATCAGTGAATACGGTCGGAGCAACAAAATAACCATCATGATTTTCTGCTGGCAGTTTAGGGTTGCGACCATCGAGTGCTAGCGTGGCGCCTTCTTTCTGACCAATATCAATATAGTTAAGAATGCGTTCTTTGGCCGTCGATGAGATCACTGGCCCCATAAATATATCAGGGTTGAGCGCATCCCCCAAAGTAACCTTACGTGAGGCTTCAAGTAAGCGTTCGACAAACTCGTCGTAGATCTCTGGTACTACAGCGATGTTGGAAACAGCTAAGCAGCGTTGTCCAGCAGAGCCATAACCAGACATCAAAATATTGTCAATCAACAGGTCCATCGGAGCGTCTTCCATCGCTACTAAGAAGTTTTTGGCACCACCAAGTAGCATGGCTTTTTTACCACCACGGCCACAACCTTCGGCAATGGCTTTAGCTGTTGGTGTTGAGCCGACTAAGCAAACACCGTTGACATTGTCGTCTTCATACCAAGCTTCTACAACTTCGCGGTCGCCATGAACTAGATTTACAACACCTTTAGGTAGTCCGATGTCTACCAGTAATTGCATCATTTTTTGCATAAATAGTGGTGACTCAGTCGATGGTTTATAGACAAAAGTATTACCTGTACCTATGGCAAAAGGAATAAACCAGCCGAATACCAGTGCCGGAAAGTTGAAAGGGGCAACGCCACAAAATACGCCTAGCGGCGCTTTGATCAGACGACCGTTAATGTTATTAGCTATGCCTTGTACAGTTTCCCCCTGAATCAGTGCTGGAATAGAGCAAGCCATTTGCAAAATTTCGATAACACGACTTACTTCACCACGCGCTTCTGCAATATGCTTGGCTTGATCGATAGCGATAGCTTGTGCAAGCATCTCTAGATTATCTTCCACCGCACGGTGGATTTTAAAGATGTAGTCCATACGTTTAGGAAGAGGCAGAGAGCTCCAAGCTGGATATGCAGCTGCCGCTGCTGCTGTCGCTTGGCGGGAAGTCTCTTGACAGGAAATAGGCACTTCACCGATAACAGCTCCAGTTGATGGGTTACGCAAAGGTTCGTACTGGCCGTTACTTGTTTCAAGCCATTCGCCGTCAATATGGTTTTTTATTTTGATGTATTGAGCATTCATCTATGGAACTCCTACGTTATAAAATATGTGCCTCCCATCTGCGCCCTTAACTTGGTTACTTTGGGAAGACTCTCTCATGAAGGGCTTATGCCCTTCTGGATGATTTAACTATAGGATAGAGGCAGTTGGTGCTATAGACCCAATGCCGTTGCATTTTTTAGATCCAGTTGAAAACTGGTTGTTTGGTGTTGGATTTCAGGCTAGTCAGGTGATTTTTTTAATAATTTCGGCTATTCGTTCAATTCCCGGGCGAATACGTTCGGTTGAGATGGATGAGTAGCCGAGCCTGAAATAATTGAGCGGAGCAGGACGGTAAAAATAAATATCCCCCGACTCGAGTACAACACCTCTATCTAATGCCAAACGTTTAAGTTCTCTGGTATCAAGTCCCTCAGGTCCTTTGACCCAATAAGATGAACCACCGAATATTGGCGGTTTAGCGGACTCAGGCAGATATTCTTCAAGGGCATCTCTTACTTCTTTCCAGCGTGCCTCGTAAACTTGAACCAAGCTGCGAATGAGCGAGTCTTGATAACCTCTAGCCAGAAATAATCCCACGGCACGTTGGTTGTTCATTGGTGGGTGGCGTAGCATCATGCGACGGTATTCTCGTATCTCACGGATTAGTTCTTTGGGTCCAACCATATAACCAAGACGAAGCCCAGGAGAGAGAGTTTTTGATAAGCTGCCTAAGTAGATTACTCGATCACTATGATCCAAGCTTTTGAGTGCAGGTGTCGGATTGGCAGCAAATGTTGTTTCGCATTCATAGTCATCTTCAATGATCAAAAAATTATTAGTAGAAGCTCGCTCAAGTAATGCCAATCTGCGTTCCATTGGCATTGTTACTGTTGTGGGGAACTGATGACTAGGCGTGGTAAAAACAAGATTGCAATCATCGAGCTGCTCATTAATCACTAAACCTTCGTCATCGACTTTAAGTGGGCGGATCTTAGCACCAGTACAGCCAGCAATTCGGGTTAGATCTGGGTAACCGGGTTCTTCTAGCCCGAAGGTTGATTTGTGATCCAGTAATAAACGCAAGGTCATATAAAGGGCATGCTGAGCGCCTACTGTGATCAGTATTTCTTCTGGATCGGCCCAAACACCTCTTCTTGGTAATACACGGGTATGAATTTGTTCGATTAATAGGGCATCATCATCATCGTAACGATCGCCAGACCAGTCATGTATCGACTGTACAGAGACCGACTCTCTACAACATTCACGCCAGTGATTTGTCGGAAACATTTTAGGATCTAGCTGGCCATAGATAAATGGGTAAGGATAATCCCGCCAGCGGTGGAGTTTATTGAGTTTATCTTTACAAGGACTAAATTTGAGACTTTGCTCCCAGTCAGGAGGGGTACCAGTGACAATTTCAATCTCGAGCTCATCGTTAACACTATTATTAATAATTTCGTGGTTTACATAAAAACCCGCCCGCTCTTTAGAGATTAGATAACCATCGTCGATTAGATGTTCATAGGCATAGATTACGGTGTTGCGAGAAACCCCTAACATCTCGGCCAATTTACGTGTGGAGGGTAAAGCGAGGTTGAGCGGAATATGGCCATCTATAATAGCCTTACTTATTTGTTCTCTAATTTGTTGCTGCAAGCTTGAATTACTGTCAGGAACCAGATGAAAGAGGTGATTTTGCATAGTATCGCTTTCTCTATTTTTATTTTCTCACAGGAATCTATTTTCTATATTACGGGGGCCAAGGAACTCTATGTTAGTGCCAGTAATGATTACGACACTGTGCCACGGCATACGGCATACTATATTTTTATTGACTATTTTGAATAAATTGAAGGAGGGTAACGAAAAAGCCCGCGTTATTAACACGGGCAAGTAATTAGCGCAGGGATAGTATTAAACTTCATCTCGTCCTAGTGAGCGTAAAAGTGAGTTTACTTTGTCTTTGCCACCAACGCTTTTATAGAACTTTGGCCATACCGCTTTTTGAGCACGCTTAGCCCATTCCTTTTCGTCTTGCAGGGTATCTATTTTTATTCCATATTTATTAACCAATTCATTTTTAATCACTAACTCTTGATCTTTGAGCCATTGCACGCTGTAAGTAGTTGCCTCTTTACCTGCCTCAATGATTGCCTTTTGGGTTGCTTTATCTTGATCTTGAAATAATGATTCAGAGATAATCAATGGCTCCAACAGGAAGGAATAGTGCAAATCTGCGATATAGTTTTGAACTTCACCAAATTTCATTGCGTAAATAGTAGTGTATGGTGTGTCTTGACCATCAACAACACCCTGTTGCAATCCGGTAAAGGTTTCCGACCACGACATTGGTGTTGGGTTAATTCCCCATGATCTATATGTTTCAATCATGATCTCATTTTTTGGTACTCGAACAACAAGACCTTCTAGATCTGCTAATTGTTTAACTGGTTTTTTAGAGTTGCTAAGCACGCGAAACCCAGTGTAAGTCCAGCCAATAATTCGTGAGCCAGCGTCTCGAATAGTATTTTTAACGAGTTCTGCTTGAGTTGGTCCTGCTATCATTGTTTGTGCTTGTTCAAAACTTTCAAATATATAAGGCAGTGACAAGATGCCCACCGTTGGTGAGAAAGGAGTTAAATTGTTACTTGCTAGAATAGAGAAATCTAATGTACCTATTGCCACATCATTAACGGTATCTTGTTCTGAGCCTAGTTGACCGTTTAAAAATAATTTAGTGGAGTGCTTACCATTTGTTTTTTTATTAAGCAATTCAGAAAATTTAAGACCTAATGCTTCTTGGGCACTGCCGCCGCCATCACCAACCGCAATATTCCATTTAGCGGCAACCGAGCTGGCGCAAAATACCATGCTGGCGCTTAATACAAATACTTTTGCAATCTTATTGTTTATATCTTTCATAAGTAACTCCTAATTTAGTTCGTTGCTCCCATCATATCAATATCGATAAAGGGATTCATGTAGTTCCAAACAGCGAACCGACTAATGAATTTTAATAATTGATGATCAGTAAATAGATCACAATTTTGAGGTTCTTAACGCCATTGTCATAGATTATAAATTGTTAATATAATCGGGAAAGATAAAGCTAATTCCCGCTGTGACAAGGTAATATATAGTTGATTAATAAAATTTTATTACTTAGGTCCATCGTATTATAAATGTTAGATCCAACGCGTTATATCTCGTTAACATAAGGGATACAGCCATGATAACTATCCCTTATGCAAGATATTTAAAGAGGAAATTATCATGGCTAATTTTCATTGGTACCAATCTATCTTATCAATGTGGCTCTATGATGCTTATAGAGAAATACTTATGTTAAATGCTGACTTGATACGTTGAAATAAAATGAAGCTGTAGAAAAAAGCTCATTAAAATGATAATTCTGATCATAAACAAAATATTGCAGTTTCATCTCAACAGTTAACCACCGTAGTTTTTATAGAGAGATATATGACAATAGAACTTAAAGATCCCAGTCTTTTCAAAACGCAGGCTTTTATCAGCGGCCAGTGGGTTGATAGTGATAATGGTGAAACATTTCCCGTCTATAATCCTGCTACAGGAGCACTTTTAGCGGAAGTAGCCAGCGTTGGGTTAAATGAAACTCAACGTGCAATTACTGGAGCACAGACCGCAATGGCGAGTTGGCGAGAACTGCCAGCCAAAACTCGCTGTGATATTTTAGAGCGTTGGTACAACTTAATACTTGAAAATGTTGAAGATTTGGCGCTATTGATGACTGTTGAACAAGGTAAGCCTTTATTTGAGTCGCGTGGTGAGATCGGATACGGGGCTTCATTCATTAAATGGTTTGCCGAAGAAGGAAAACGCGTCTATGGCGATACGATTCCTGCGACAAATGATCGACGCAGTATTGCTATTAAACAGCCGATAGGGGTTGTAGCAGCAATTACACCGTGGAATTTTCCTAATGCAATGATAGCGCGCAAAGTGGCGCCTGCGCTTGCGGTTGGTTGTGCCATGGTATTAAAACCAGCAGCAGAAACACCCCTATCAGCTTTAGCATTGGTCGAGTTGGCAAACCGAGCAGGTTTACCACCAGGCTTATTTAGCGTGGTACCAACAAGTAATGCCGCAATAGTTGGCGCTGAAATGACCTCAAACCCAATCGTTAAAAAAGTTACCTTCACCGGTTCAACACAGGTTGGTAAGCTGTTGATGAAGCAATGTGCCGATACGGTAAAACGCACCTCAATGGAGCTAGGCGGCAATGCACCCGTCATTATCTTTGATGATGCTGATCTTGATATAGCGGTTGCTGGCGCACTCGTATCAAAATACCGTAACTCCGGTCAAACCTGTATTTGCGCGAATAGAATTATCGTACAAGAAGGCATTTATGATGCGTTTGTCGAAAAATTTGTCGCAGCGGTAAATGAATTTAATATCGGTAATGGGTTGGACGATAATTCAAGTCACGGACCGGTGATCACGCCAAAAGCTGCGGTTGAAATTCATGCGAAGGTGCAAAGCGCCATCGCAGAAGGTGCAACGGTAGCAACCGGTGGAAATTTCAGTGAACTGGGCGAGTGTTTTTATCAACCGACAGTGCTAACAAATGTCAGTGATAAAATGCGTGTTTTCCGAGAAGAAATTTTTGGTCCTGTTGCACCTATTTTCAAGTTTGCTACTGAAAAAGAAGCAATATCGATGGCTAATGACACTCAGTTTGGCTTAGCTGCCTATTTTTATACTGAGCATATGGGCCGAAGCTGGCGCGTATCCGAAGCGCTAGAATATGGCATGGTTGGTGTTAATGAGACAGCGATAAGCTCTGAAGTTATTCCGTTTGGTGGAGTAAAAGAATCGGGGCAGGGTAGAGAAGGCTCTAAATACGGGTTAGATGACTATTTAGAAATTAAATATATCTGTATGGGCGGTCTGCAACGCTAATTTAGTCGTATAAAATAACAGGCATAATAATGAATAACCTTATACGTTATCCTAACGAAATAAGCGTAAATTAATATGCCTGCTCTTTTTTGTAATATCCCAAGTATAAGTAACCTGAACTCTGGATAAGCAGAGCTTGCTCAACATTCCTCTTTATCCGATTCTCAGCGTTAAAACGTCGATAAATAGCCAGCTATTCATAAACGTTTTGCCTT
>OJBB01000052.1_pt1 | contig 50467 bp, 56 predicted proteins | sample 1590401 | NCBI WGS metagenome assembly OJBB01 (sample SAMN05416789, study PRJEB24817) | seawater metagenome | isolation source: Sea water | place: Canada:Atlantic | collected 2013-07 | reverse complement strand
GAGATTCGCCTTAGTCTCGTGGGCTCGGAGATGTGTATAAGAGACAGGTGGTAACTACGCAAGGTTACGACTTAGGTGTGGTGAAAGAAGTATTTAATACAGGTGCCAATGACGTGGTTCACGTTAAAGCAAATGTAGGCGATGCTTTTGGTCAAAAAGAAAGATTAATACCTTTTGTGTTCGACGACGTTGTACAAGAGGTTGATCGGGAAGCGAAGGTCATTAAAGTTGACTGGGATCCGGGGTTTTAAGTGACACCGGAAAAATGGTTCGGGGTAGTTAGCCTGTTTCCAGATATGTTTGCGCCATTCACCCAGCAGGGTGTAATCGGCAGGGCAGTTAAGTCTGGTAAATTATCGGTTGATACCTTTAACCCCCGCGACTTTACTCACGACCGCCATCGCACAGTTGACGATCGCCCCTATGGTGGCGGACCCGGCATGCTGATGATGGTTAAACCGCTTACCGATGCTATACAAGCTGCCAAGAAAGTTGGTGGCGAAAACAGTAGCGTGATCTACTTATCACCTCAAGGGAAACCCCTTGACCAAGCAGGCGTTCAACGTCTTGCTGGCATTGACCGTACGATTTTAATCTGTGGTCGATATGAAGGAATTGATGAGCGCGTAATCGAAAGCCATGTAGATGAAGAAGTCTCCATCGGTGATTACGTTCTGAGTGGCGGTGAACTGCCGGCAATGGTCTTAATGGACGCAGTTGCCAGATTAGTTCCCGGCGTGTTGGGGCATAAAGCTTCAGCAGTTGAAGATTCCTTTACCGATGGTCTTCTGGATTGTCCGCATTATACGCGGCCAGAAGTACTAGATGGTCAATCGGTACCTGACGTGTTGTTAAGTGGTGATCATGAAAAAATTAGGCAGTGGCGATTAATGCAGTCTTTGGGTAGAACCTTACTGCGTCGCCCTGATTTGTTAAATCACCTAGCTCTGACTGAGGAGCAGCAGCGGTTATTGGAAATATTCCAAACGCAGTTGCAGCGAGATGACAGTTAACTAGGACGAGAGGATATGATGAGCAAAGTCAGTCAAGATATCATCAAGAAAATTGAGCAAGCACAGCTTAAATCTGATGTTCCAGGGTTCGGCCCGGGTGACACAGTAGTTGTTAAAGTTCGCGTTACCGAAGGTGACAAAGAGCGTCTTCAGGCTTATGAAGGTGTTGTTATCGCTAAGCGTAACCGTGGTCTGCACTCGTCTTTTACCGTACGTAAGATTTCTAGCGGCGAAGGCGTTGAGCGTGTGTTCCAAACACACAGCCCGGCTATCTCTTCAATTGAAGTTAAACGCCGCGGTGCGGTTCGTCGTGCTAAGCTTTACTATCTTCGTGAACGTTCAGGTAAATCTGCACGTATCAAAGAAAAGCTTAACTAAGATTACTAATCCTTGCGTTATTGTTAACTTCGAAAGAGCCCGCTTATTAGCGGGCTTTTTTGTGCCTGCAAAAAATGTTTTGGGAAGGGATGTGGTGTTAGGCTCTCTGACTCGCCGTAAACCCATCCATGGGGGCTCTGCCAGCGCGTCCTGCGCTGGAAGGTCAGCGAGCCCAACACCACATCCCTCCGGTCGCACTTTATAGCGTGAGTTGGTGAGGTGAAGGCTGATACCGATGACTCGCCGTAAACCCATCGGTGGGGGTTCTGCCAGCGCGTCCTGCGCTGGAAGGTCAGCGAGTCCAACACCACATCCCTCCGGTCGCACTTTATAGCATGAGTTGGTTAGGTGAAGGGAAAGGGCTTTGTGTGCCTCTGAAACCCGGCGTAAACCCATCCATGGGGCCTTCGCTACAGCATCCATGCTGTAGAGAGTTTCCGAGGCGCACAAAGCCCTTCCTTCTGAACAGCCGGTTAAGGCTCACCATTGAATATTAATATTAGTCGCCAGTAGAAGCCCACGTGAAACGCGGCGTGAATCCATCTTTGGCGTTTTCGCAATAGCTCTATGTTGTGGAAGGCTTCTGATGGGGCGACTCCCTCTCCTATAAACGCTGACCCGTACCATGGAGTAGTGCGGCATAAACCCATCCGTGGGCGCTATGTCAGCGCATCAATGCGCTGGAAGGTCACTGCCAACTACGTAGCATTCCGGAATGTATTCCTTGGTGTTGGCACAATTGCTCAATGCAAGTTTGCGAGATAAGATGTTGAAAATAGATAATTAAAACAATGAGTGGCCCCATGCGATTGCGTTTTTTCTGGGTAATAACGGTGTTTGTCTTTAGTGCTATGGCTAGTACCGTGGCAAATGCTGACGTTGAATTCAAAATACCTAGAAGTACTGTTGTGGAGCTTCAAGACACTACATCTAGCCGAACTTACCCCATTTTTATCAAGTTGCCGAAAAGCTACCGAGCTAATACCAAAGCATCTTATCCTGTCATTTATTTGTTGGATGGTTCTTATGCATTTCAGGTTGTGTCCGGGGCAACACGTTTTCCTATGAACAGCGGCGTAATGGAGCAGGCTATCATAGTGGCCATATCCTATTCGAAAGGGTCTAAGGGTGCCTCTAGTCGCGTTCGCGACTATACCCCTTACCTTGCTGAAGATTGGAAGCTTGAAACTGGCAAAGCGGGGCAACATGCTGACTTTATCAATGACACGGTATTTACCTACATAGAGAATAACTATCGCGTGAAGGGAATGCCTAGAACGCTAGTGGGAAATTCTTTAGGTGGGTTGTTTAGTGCCTATGTGCTTTTTACTCGTCCAAATATGTTTAGTAGTTACATTATTGGTAGCCCATCGGTATGGTTTCGCGACCATGCTGTTTTGTCTGAACCGGTTGTTAAACCTAAAACGCCAATTAAGGTCTTTCTTGCCGTGGGCGAATTAGAACGCCCCGAATATGGTGAAAGGCAAGATATGGTGGAAGGAGCACAAAAACTGGCTCAAAAAATAACGCAGCAGAATGATAATAAGGTAAATCTGAAGTTCACTCTCATTGGTGAGGCCACTCACGCTACTGCGTTTCCTACCACCGCTATTCAGGGGGTAGATTGGCTTTATGCAAACAAACCACATGGGAAGGTGCAGCAGTAAGCATGAGTGCTATTGTGCGTTTTGGGGGCCTGATTCACTAATCCAACGTTTTAGCGGTATTACCCATTCATCCATAGGACGATAGAACGCACCATGTTCTTTTCCTGTAGTGATGGCTATCTCTTTAAACTCTTTAAGTTTGCGGCTTCGTGCTTCTAAAAGGTTGCATGAGCCAACGTCGTCAGAAGTTTCATAAATAGAAAGCACACGGCCGTATAGCTGAATATCGCGCTTACGATTAATTAATCCTGCACAGCCCGCTAAAATCACAACATTAACTCGAGCGTTTTTTAATTCGTTTGACGCGAGTATTGTAATCACGCCGCCCCGTGAAAACCCGGTAAGGGTAATGTTCTGTGGGGGAACACCTGCGGTGATAAGTTGTTTAACTTCTCCAGCAAGACGTTTAGCGTAGTCGATAGGACTCACACCTTCTGGTCTGTGGTGAGCTACTAAAACATAGCTTTCGTCTTCAAGTGCTTTTAGAACGCTAGGAAAATCATAAACACCCCACCTAGGGTGTATGGGCGTTCGCTCTTCCCCTTCTACAATAAAGCCATGTGAATAGAACACGTAGCGTTTGGCTGGGTCTATACTATTTGGAAACGCATATTCGCTAGACGCTGCCTGAGCGTTAACAGTAGTAACAACAAAGAATAAAATGAGTATAAATTTCATCTATAAAATAGGTTTGCATGTTTAAGACAATAATATTGACACGAAATTCGTAAATTAACGATCTGTACTCGACTATTTTCAGAATAAACCTATAACCAATGTGCGAGTGAGACAGGGATGACGGCAGATTACTTTCTTTTTTTAGGGCTATTTGGGGTGGCGTTCTTTGCGGTATCGGGCGCACTTATGGGGCATGAGAAAAGTATTAATGGTTTTGGCGTGGTTGTAGTGGCCTCGGTCACTGCACTAGGCGGTGGAACCATCAGAGACTTGTTGCTTACCCAACCTATTTTTTGGGTAGAAACGCCTTCTTATTTATATTCTGCCTATGGCGCAGTAATACTCACAGTAATATCCATTCGCTATCTACCGCCATTATCCAACTATTACTTTATTTTGATGGATGCCGCAGGGCTTGCCATTTTTAACATCATGGGCATGGAAAAAGCGCTGATAGAAGGTACAGGTATGATAGTGGCGCTAACGATGGGCATGACCACAGGGATATTTGGAGGTTTACTCAGGGATGTGATTTGCCGAGAGGTTCCATTAGTAATGCGTGGTGACCTTTATGCTACAGCATGTCTTTCTGGAGGTTTGGCGTATGCTGCCTTGTTTACGTTAGATGCGCCCTATGCATGGTGTATTTTGGGTTCACTGATAACAACCGTATTTATTCGTCTAGGTTCGCTACATTGGGGCTGGAAACCAAATATATTTAAGAAGGGCTACACGCCGAAAAGCTAAATTCACCATTGATTGAAAAGTAAACTAATCAAGCATGAACTTAACCGATCGTCATGTAAAAAACATATTTGTTGGACTTAAAGCAAAGTATTATACTTAAAAGCTTGCGTGCTTATTCGTTTGTTGTTAAAAAGTCAATGACGTTAAAGAAAATTAGAAAATGCCTGTTGTACATATAAGTTTACACGCGAAAATATACTCTTTTGACGTTTTATTTTTTCCCGTTTTTTAGTAGTTAAGAGAGCCCCATGATCAAGGACACTGTAAATAATATCCACGTAAGTGCAGAAGATGTGCTTATTACCCCAGAAGCATTAAGTGCTGAGTTGCCTGCCTCAGAAAAAGCACTTGCTGCCATTTCAGAATCTCGCAAAATTGTTTCTGATATCATTCACCGTCGCGACCATCGTATGTTGGTGGTATGTGGACCATGTTCTATTCACGATGTTGAAGCAGCTAAAGAGTACGCGCTGAAGTTAAAAGAGCTGCATGAATCGTGCAAAGATACCTTATTCATTGTGATGCGTGTTTACTTTGAAAAGCCTCGAACCACCACGGGTTGGAAAGGGTTAATTAACGACCCTCATATTAACGACACATTCGATATTGAAGCTGGACTACGTAAAGCCCGTGAACTATTAATTTGGTTGGCTGAACTTGAATTACCGGTAGCTACTGAAGCACTAGATCCAATTAGCCCTCAGTACTTGGCCGAATTATTCAGCTGGTCTGCAATTGGTGCTCGTACCTCAGAATCACAAACTCACCGTGAAATGGCCAGTGGTCTATCAATGCCAGTAGGCTTTAAAAATGGTACTGATGGCAGCTTAGATATTGCCCTAAATGCGCTTAAATCAGCAGCGTCAGGTCACCGTTTCATGGGTATTAATAAGCAAGGCCAAGTGAGTGTTATTGCCACCAGTGGTAATCCAGATGGCCATATTATTCTACGTGGTGGTAAACAACCAAACTACGATTCAGTGTGTGTGTCCGAGTGTGAAGTTGAAATGCAAGAAGCAGGGCTAACAGCTGGCTTAGTGGTGGACTGTAGTCATGCGAACTCTTCAAAAGATTACCGTCGTCAGCCTCTGGTTGCACAAAACGTAGTAAATCAAATACTCGAAGGTAACCAGTCTATTATTGGCGTGATGTTAGAAAGCCACTTAAAAGCGGGTAACCAAAAATCCGATGGGAAAAAGCTAAGCGAAATGGAATACGGTGTGTCTATCACCGACGGCTGTATTGACTGGGAAACTACAGAATCGCTTATTGCTCAAACCAGAGATAAATTAATAACTGTGCTACCCTTACGCCAAAATAAGCGCACCGATGTTGCCTAATAGGTGAGGTAGTCAGTGCCATTTGATTTGAGGGACACACTGAATGGCCGATTTTTCGCAGCAATTAAATACGCTGCGTGAAGGAATTGACGAGCTGGATACCCAGCTCGTTGAACTTCTCGCAAAACGCAACGCACTTACTACACAAGTGGGTCAGGTAAAAGCCGAAGCTGGCATGCCTGTTTATGTACCTTCCAGAGAAAAAGAACTCATTGCTTCACGACGAGCGCAAGCTGAAGCGTTAGGCGTTTCCCCTGATCTTACTGAAGACTTATTACGCCGTATCATGCGTGAGTCTTACCATACGCAAAATAATCGATACCTTGGGGTAAATGCTGACGTTGGTACCATTGTGGTTATTGGTGGGGCGGGGGCACTGGGTAAAATATTCGTAAGCTTGTTCGAGCGAAGCGGCTATTCAGTCTCTGTCGTCGAGAGAGAAGACTGGGAGAATGGTCATGCTGAAAACGTGCTTTCAGCCGCTGCATTAGTGGTAGTGGCTGTGCCTATTAACCTCACTGAACAGGTAATAGGTCAGCTCTCAATGTTACCCGAAAGCTGTATTTTAGCTGATATCACGAGTATCAAGGTCAAGCCCATTGAGGCCATGATGGCAGTGCATAAGGGGCCCGTGGTTGGCTTACACCCTATGTTTGGGCCCGATGCACCAGGTATGATTAAACAGGTCGTGGTGGTGTGTGAGGGGCGCGAAAAAAGCGCTTATGGCTGGCTTATCGATCAAATGAAAATCTGGGGTGCAACTATTCACAACAGCACCGCCGAAGAGCATGATAAATCTATGGCTTATATTCAGGTAATGCGCCACTTCAATACCTTTGTGTATGGTGAGCATTTACGTGGAGAAGATCCTGATCTTGAATCCCTCACTATGTTTAGCTCACCTATTTATCGGTTAGAGTTAGCGATGGTTGGGCGGTTATTCGCGCAAGCCCCCGAATTGTACGCGGATATTATTTTTAATAATCCTGATAACTTCGCCTTGCTTCGACGATTCTATGACCGTTTCGGTCTAGCCTTAAACTTGTTGGAAAAGGGAGATAAAAAAGCGTTTATCAAACAGTTTCTAACTATAGGAAACTGGTTTGGCAGTTACGCAAAAAACTGTCTGGTTGATAGTAAACAATTGTTGTTAAAGGCCGATGATGGCCAGCTATTGCGTAAAAAATAATAAGGTATGTTTTCTTTAAACTAGCAACAAAAAACGGTACTTCGATGGCCATTAACCCCGCAGTACCGCTCGTATAGCTGGTTTATATTATTCCGCCAATGCACTTGCCGCAGCGACTTTGGTAGGGCTAATTTCTTCGCTAGGGTAACAACCAAGTATCTTCAAATAACGGGTTATACTGCGTAGCGATTCAATTGCTTTTTGCACTGGCCCATCTTCTACATTGCCTTTCACATCAATATAAAACATTTCTTCCCAGGGGTTACCAGGAATAGGACGAGACTCTAGTTTCGTCATATTAATGTTGTTTTCACTTAGCACTAAAAGCGCTTCAACTAATGCGCCAGGCTTTTGAACCGTTGACATAACCAGTGTGGTTTTGGCCGGAACTTGAAGTGGCACGACTACCGCTTTACGAGCAACAACAATGAAACGACTGTGGTTTTCTTTTTGGTTGGCCAAGTTGCTTTTTATTGCAGTAAGACCATAAAGGTTTCCACCAGCCTCACTGCCAATAGCCGCAATGTCATCTCGTTGTAACTCACTTACTGTCAACATGGCCGATGACGTACTGTCCATAGTTTTCACTTCAATATTGCCAAGCTCAGCTAAGAAATGACTGCACTGCGTGAATACTTGTGGATGCGCGTACACGGTTTTAATTTTATCTACGGTAGTGTCTGCGCCAACAAGCAAGGTGTGACGAATAGGGTGAGTAAGTTCGCCTATAATGCTCAAGTGAGTATGTTGAAGTTGGTCATAAACTTCATTAATGCTGCCTGAAGTTGTATTTTCAATAGGTAGAACCGCATAGTCGGCTTCTGCATTCTCTACTTTCTGAATAATTTCACTAAAGCTCTGACAACCTATCTCCAGTAATTCTCCAGGACGTCTAGAAAAGTATTTCTGGGTAGCAAGGTACGAATAAGAGCCTTTGTCGCCCAAGAAAGCCACACGATTAAGAGGAAGAGTACTACCTGGATTGGCACGTTCAGCAAGCATTGCTTGCTGATTTAATACTGAGTCTTCAATGATGACGTGAAATATTTGGGTAACGTAGTGAGGGTCAAGGCCAGCGTCCTTACCTTCTTTAATCAGGCGAACAAGGAGTTGCTCTTCACGCTTCTGATCCCGAACTGGAATATGGTGCTTAATTTTAGTTTCAGCGACTTCATTGGTAAGCACACGGCGCTCTGCCAATAAGGTTAAAAGTTCGCTATCTAAAGATGTTATGCGCTCTCTTACAGCATCTAAGGCGTTGTCAGACATAGTTTTCCACTTATCGTATTAGCTAAAAAAAAACCTCCCTTGAGGGAGGTTTTTATGCATGTAGCTGCGCCTCCCTATTTAAAGAGCATAAACGCAAAAAAGATAGCCACTGCATGTATATTATTCTGTTTCATACGCCTGACTTTATGCGTACAGCGTTTCAGTGTCAACCTGTTTTTACATTGGTTTTAATTTTTATAACATTGGTTTTAATTTTTATAGTGGGAAAGCTTGATAGATTTTAGTAGAAGGAGTAGGGCAAATAGCGAATTTGCCTTAAAGCAATAAACAGGCACCATGGTGCCTGTTTGTTGCTTTAATTAACTGTAGGCGTCTTTTGGAACTTCGTAATGTTAGTTACCTAATAAGGCCGCTAGCATTTGTCGAACCTCCGTAGGTTCGAAGGGCTTATCACATAGCGCATTCACACCGGTCTGTTGAATATTGGCCATATGGGCGCTATCGGCCGCTTCAGACGTTACCATGATGATAGGAATATGCGTAGTTTCGGGGTTGAAACGGATAAACTCAGATAGCTCTCGGCCATCCATTTCTGGCATATTGTAGTCGGTAACGACTAAATCAAAGGCTTCATCTTTTATAAAGGTAAGTGCCATTGCGCCGTTCTCGGCTTCTTTTATACGCTGCAATCCCATGCCTTCAAGTACACGACGAATGTGATTACGCGCTAATTTACTGTCGTCAACCAGCAGCACCCTAACATCGTGAATATCAAATAGCTCGAGTTCAAGTTCGTCGTGATTGATTAAATCAAGGCTAGCATTGAGCGCGCGAGACAAATGAAGGGGCTCGAAAGGTTTAGGAAGAATGGCTGAAACGCCCGCTTGTTTGAACTCTTCCAACTTGCTTATTCTGTTCTCACTTGAAACCAACATGAACGGAATAGATTTAAATTCGTCATTTTCTTTGATGAACTTGATCAAATCTAATGCTGTGCCATCTTCGAAATACATCGCGCTAACAATCAGGTCTGCACCATGCGCTTTAACCGCCGAGATAGCTTCAGAAAGGGTACTTACAGGATCAATTTCCCTAACCTTTTCTTTCAACAATAGGGTAGTAATAATCTTCCTCTGTGTATCAGAGGGTTCAACTAATATGATATGTAAATCAGAAATTGACAGCTTTTCCATTCCGTTCTCTTTTTGGTATTTTAAGGAAAGTAGGAGGGTGAATTAACCCCCAGCAATTTTAGCGCTAAAGCCCTTATCTTGCAGCAAAGCTTTTAGCTTCTCACGGTCATCCGTTTGAACTTCAATTTGTCCATCTTTAACCGCGCCACCACAGCCGCACTTCTTTTTTAATTCAGTGCCTAGCTTTTTTAATGCATCGGGGGCTAAATCGAGCCCTTTTATTATAGACACGCCTTTTCCTTTGCGGCCTTTTGTTTCTCTATGTATGCGAACAATACCATCGTCGGAAGTGGAACGCTTTGCTTCTTTAGGCGAAGGTTTAACTTTACCTTTATCGGTACTGTACACCAGCAGTGCATCTTGCCAATCTTGCATTTTATCCTCTGATTACTTTTCCTGTACGTTAAAAGCGCCATATTTAGGCTTGTCTACAATTGTAGCATGGCAGGCTGAAATATCTGCGCTAGAATAAATTCAGTAAAGCCTAATTATACGCTGTGTTTTTCTCTGGAGAACAAAGTAACCAGTGTAGTCCACGTAGAAGGAGTCGTTAAATGAATGTCTCAATGGATAAAGTTAATCAACAACAGACTTTAATAATAGAAATGGGCGAAAAGTTTGATTTTAGTAAAGTGGAAGCCTTTCGCTCAGCCTATCAAGATTTAGACTCTGACGTGAAACACATCACCGTAGACTTGGCTAAAACAGAATATATGGATAGTTCAGCCTTAGGTATGTTGCTAAATATGCAAAAAGTATTATCACAACGAACGCTTACATTCAGTATTGAAAATAGCCGACCACCCGTGGAGCGAATACTAAAAATATCGCGTTTTGACAAAAAATTTATTATTCGTTGAGACGCAGAAGTAGGCAAGCCATAGGCGAAAAAATCAAATGAAAATTCTTATCGTTGATGATGAGCCAATTAATCGCGCTATGTTAGTTAGTATGCTAAGTGAGGCGGGGTTCACTGATTGTGTTGAGGCTTCGTGCGGCAACGATGCGTTAGCGATAGTTGAACAAGCGATACCCGATTTAGTGCTACTTGATGTGGTGATGCCGGGGATGAGTGGTTTTGAGGTTGCCCCCCAAATTAGAAATTTAGCCGATGGCCGATACTTACCTATTTTATTCATCACCGCATTGGATGACAAAGAAAGCCTAATGAAGTGTTTAGAGGTAGGGGGCAATGATTTTGCAACAAAACCTTTCGACAAGCATATATTAACCGCCAAAATCCGCGCTCATGAAAAAATTCGTAACCTAAGCGCGCATATCGAACAGCAAAATGAAGAGCTTAGATTTTATCAGCAACGGGTAGCAAGAGAGCATGCCATTGTTGAGCATATTTTCAGTCATGCCATTGTTAATAAAAGCCACATTCTTAAATATTTTGATCACGCATTAACGCCAGCTGAAACATTTAATGGGGATGTATTTGTGTGTGAGGCTAGCCCAAGTGGCGGCCTGTACTTTTTAGTGGGAGATTTTACTGGGCACGGGCTTGCTTCAGCCATAGGTGCATTGCCGGTAACGCGCGCATTTCAAGAGATGTCTTTAAAAGGGTTATCGGTAAATGAAATGGCGACAGAGTTTAATAAAATACTTCTGCGATTTTTACCCAGCGATATGTTTATGGCGGCGGTTATCGGCGAGGTTGGCTCTGATGGTTCTCGTATTACCCTTTGGCAAGGTGGCATGCCGCAGATGCTGGTGGTGTCAGACAAACGGAAATTTATTAAAACTATTTCTTCTCCCCATATGGCGCTAGGTATTCTTGAGCAGCTCGAGTTTGACAGTGAATGCGAAATTTTTGAGATGTTGGCGAATGACAAGTTAATTATCTATTCCGATGGGTTAACAGAAGCGGTTGATGCACAAGGAAATATGCTAACCGAAGAGGGGATAAAGCAATGGTGTGCTGAGGTCAAGGATATTACCGCCGAAGGAATTTTTGATCACGCTAAAGCATTTTCGGCTACGCCTACTTTTGACGACGATGTGTCTATCGTTGTTTTTAAAAGTCAGGCTTTAGAAGGGATTAAGCCTTATAAAGCTACCGATGATATCCCATTGAATATCACCATCACCTTAAGTGCTAAACATTTAAAGCAGCCTGACATTCAAACTCGCATGCTCCATCAAACCTCTCAGTGTAGTGGAATTGAACATGTTCGCTCAGTGCTTTTTACCGTGGTTTCCGAAATGTTTAGCAACGCCTTAGAGCACGGGATTTTGAACATGGATTCACGTTTAAAGCACTCACCAGAAGGCTTTCAACTATATTATGAGCAGCGAGAAAAGCTGCTTAGTGCCCTAGATAAAGGGACGATTATTATTAATATTGAGTCGGATCCTGCAAAAGAAATCGTCTTCCTTTCTATAGAGGATAGTGGAAATGGTTTTGAGTGGGAGCAAAAAGCCAGCCCCGAAAGTAATGACTCATTCGGAAGAGGACTAGGCCTCATTAGAGCGCTAAGTAGTAAAGTGTGGTTTGAAAAAGGCGGGAGAAAAATAAACTGTTTGCTCAATACAGCCGTTGAATAACTACCACTAAACTAAAAATGCCAACGATTTGCCGTATATCCCCACTTCGAAACGGTGGATGTGTTATGCAATAGCTTCGTTGTTTATTTGGAGCGTCTAATGCTTAAATCTTTGTTACAGCTTTTCGAAACGAAAGAGTCAGAAGAGCAACAGAAACATACAGTCGAACTTGCCACTGCTGCTTTGTTAAGTGAAATAATAAGGGCAGATGATAATGTTACAGACAGCGAGCTCAATGCTTACAAGATGCATTTATATAAGCAGTTTGAGCTTTCTGACGAAGCGCTAAAATTACTTATGGAAGAAGGGCGTTCATCAGCAGAAGAAGCCGTCGATTTAGTTCAATTTACCAAAACAATTAATCAAACTTGTGATCCAGACCAAAAGCGGGACATTCTTGAAGGCTTATGGGCTATTGCTTATGCAGATAACCAACTTGCTCCTATTGAAGAGCATACAATCCGGCGTATATCAGATTTATTGCATGTGCCGCATTCCCATTTTATTAAAGCTAAATTGCGTGTTTCGCCAGAAAATTAAAGCAACACTTAACACACTCACATGCTATTAATTTTTAAAAAAGTGCTTGTTACACAGGTAATTAGTAAATAATGATGCTATAAATAAATCATGAATTTCCATGATCTCATACACACTTGAGATTGTGATGACTACGTAAGAATTATTTAAAACATGATTGCAATCTATTACGCGGGTGGTGTTAGAGGAAGTGGGTGTGTTTAAGTCTATAAAGGCCCCAATTAGTATAGTCGTTACCTTGTCTATGTCTGTTATGGCTGCCGCGGTGTTGTGGTTTGCAGTATTAGAACATAAAGCGCTTTATCTCAAGTTGGCACATTCTCATACTGTTTCTCTTGCAAATGGTGTGGTGAAAAACGTAGCGCCAGCTATGTTATTAACTACACAAAAAGCCTCATCTATTTCGAATGTTTTGATCCTATTGAAGGAGCATGAACATGTTATTTCAGCAAGAATCTATGACAGTAACTTTACCCTTTTATTAGAAGAAGAAGGCCCATCTGCTGATAGGTTAAATGAGCCCTTTTTCAATATGCTCGACCCATTTGTTCTAAGCGAAGGCGTATCCTCGGAAAATGACGTTATTATAGCGCGAAGGGCTATAGGTTCTTCGCAAAAGCCAGACGGCTTCTTGATACTCTTCGTGGATGCTAAGGCACCTCTCACCGGTAGTGTTAAAAGTTTATTGCTGAATGTCGTTCCTCTTATCTTCGTGCTTTGGGTAATAAGCATTATTGGCACATTGTTTTTTATTAGTCGTGTATTTCGCCCTTTAAGTGAGTTGAGTTTTTTCACCAAACAAGTCACCGATACAAAGGATTATGCGTTACGGCAAAACCTTACTTCGAGAGATGAAATTGGGGAGTTAGGAGAAAACATCAACCTCCTGTTAGAAATGATAGAGGTTGAACTACTCATCAATTATGAACAAAATCAAACGTTGGTCGATCAACAAGAAACCATGATTCGCTTGGCGAACTATGACAGCTTAACCGGGTTACCTAATAGGCAATTTGTGCTTGATAATTTGCGTTTAGAGTTGGCTCGAGCTCGAAGAAATGATGATGATCTAGCGCTTCTGTTTTTCGATTTAGATGGGTTTAAAGGAATAAACGATTCACTCGGTCATGAGACCGGTGACCTAATATTGATAGAAGTGGCAGATAGGGTGAGCGCACTGTTGCGGGAAGGGGATTTAGTCGCCCGTTTAGGGGGAGACGAATTTTTAGTACTACCCGACAGGGAAACGCGAGATACCACTCTTGAAAATATGGCCATTCGATTAATTGATGCCTTTACCAGTCCTTTTGAATTAAGAGGATTGTCATTGTCTGTCGGCGTTAGTGTGGGCGTAGCACGAGCCATAGACGCCGACTACGATTTAAGCGAATTAATGAGCAATGCAGACCTTGCCATGTACCGCTCTAAAGCTAAAGGGCGTGGCAGCTTTACCATATTTACACCTGATATGGTGGAATCACATAAACGTAAATTCCATTTAGCTAATGCCATAGAGCAAGGGCTAAAGAATGATGAGTTTATGGTGTACTACCAAGTTAAAGTCGATCAAAAAGGGAAGGTTATCGGCTTAGAGGGGCTTCTTAGATGGCAACACCCCGAATATGGCTTGGTCAGCCCGAATGAATTTATACCCATCGCAGAACAAGGCGGCAAGATATCTGCCATTACGCGCTGGGTCATTGAAAAAGTCTGTATTGATCTGCCCAAATTAAGAGAATGGCTTCCCCATCGTTTTCGCGTGTCAGTGAATCTATCAGGGCACGATCTTCGTGATAGCAACCTGTTTGATAATATCTATGAGATTTTTACGCGCTACGATGTAAACCCTGAATATGTAGAATTCGAGGTAACCGAGTCTGCTTACTTAGAGAACTTTGCGTCTTCAAATAAATTCTTTAAGCGCATGAGCAACATGGGATGCGCCATTGCCCTTGACGACTTTGGTACGGGTTATTCTTCACTAAGTTATTTGACCCAAATAAGTATCGATACCCTAAAAATTGATAAGCAATTTGTACATGAGTTAGAAACATCAGACAGAAGCCGTTTGGTAACGGGCGCTATTATCGATTTGGCCAAACGTCTTTCACTGTCTGTATGTGCGGAAGGTATTGAGAATGAAACACAGTGGCATTATTTGATTGATCACGGTTGTGACTACATTCAAGGATTTATGTTTAGCAAACCTATTCCTATGGATGAGCTTGTTCAATCACCTAAACAATTTTACATCGGTAATACAGACAATAGTGAAGCCTAGGTAGGCATTCAATGCCAATGCATTTCTTTTTTTAAGGGAGTTAAATAGGCTATTCTAACAGGCTGTTTTTGCAACCTATTTGACGCTTTATTGGGTTGTTGGATACATTTACAGGAGTTTGTGTAACTGTGTCTGTTTCTAGATACATCGAACAGGAGACTAGTCAGTTTATTTTCTGTAAGTGTATGATATATAGTTTAATTGTATTTTTGGCTCAATTTTAGCTTATCTAATCAGAGTTAACAGCGTTATCGAAGTTAGTTTAAGGGAATTATAAACAAGCAGTAATGCGGAGGATTCATGATGAAACGACTAGAGAAGGTTTTTCTGATTTTAATGACTATCACGGCGATACAGACTATTTCGGTAGTTGAAGCGCATGCGTCACCTGCGAAAACGTTAATGCAGCAGCTAGATACTAATAAAGACGGTTTGATATCACTAAAAGAAGCGGTTCGTCACACCGAACTATTACGTAATTTCGGGTTAATTGACGACAATGAAGATGGCAAATTAACCGAAGACGAATTAGCAAAAAGTAAACTGACACCGGGAAATGCAAAATCTGCCGCTAGTAAATAGCGGCAGTCAGCGAGCAAAATAAATAAAAGCCTAGCAGATGCGCCTGCCGGTACTTGTTTGAAGGAATACCACTCTGATTGAGAAATTTTCATTTGGTGAACGGCTGGTTCAGCTAGGCTCATTACGTCAACTAACGCTAGGTAGCTTCGTGCTGGCGTTAATCCCATTAATTGCGCTGTTGTGGCAAAGTCAAAGTGACTTAGCTAAAGTGGGGCAAATGACCACGCTGGAAACCCGTTATGTGGTTGATGTTGTTGGCGATATGCAGCGCCTGGATGGTGCTGTTGTTGATTTAGAGCGAAGTATTCGCCAATACGCCGTTATTCGCACCGAAAAAGTTGCCACCTTATCCGATAATGCACTCGATCAATTTGCCGTGGCCGCTGATAATCTTTGCCAAGCCCTATCTGTTCAGAGAACCTGCGAGAGGTTGTCAGAACAATTAGGCGACCTTTCTGATTACCGCATAATTGAAGATCAACTCCTACTTAATGCGTATCTTGCTAACGTCTCACGAAGTGTTTCACAACTTCGAGACGACGTGGAACTTGCTATTTCCGAACGGGTCAAAGTGCAGCAAGATGACTTAAACGCGATGCAAGCAAAGCAGGCGTGGTCTACGGCGATGTTGGTAAGTGTTTCTTTGCTGCTTATCCTATTAGGAAGCCAACTGATTGTGAATCCAGTCAATAAACTAAAGCAAATAATACGCATAGTGGCTCATCAGCAAGGTGATCTTCCCCCTTTGTCTCGCCAAGCACCGCGAGAGTTAATAGATGTGGAGAAAGATCTGCATTGGCTGTACGATCGCCTGGGTCAATTGGAACATATACGCACAGCATTGTTGCGGCATGCTGCTCACGAGTTGAAAACACCGTTAGCCAGCATTAAAGAGGGATGTAGTTTATTATCGGAAAATGTTGTGGGCGATTTAAATGATCCTCAACGTGAAATATTGTCGCTTCTTAGCGCAAGTACGCAAAGATTGAACACCCTAATCGAAAAATTACTCGATTATAATTTGTTATTACAGCAAGCTCAGCCCGACATTGTTAAAACTGATGCGAAGAAGTTGGTTGATGCATGCTTGGGTGATTACGCACTGGCGTTACAAGAACGCGAAGTGACGGTATCGGTAGAAAGCAGTCATATTTGGGCTGACGAAGAGTTATTCCGACGAATACTCGACAATTTGGTGTCTAACGCAGTAGCTCATGGTGCTGTAGGGCGACCCATCAATGTACATATATATTTAGATAATAACTTTGCTATATTGGACGTTGCAAATCGGGGCAAGCGGATTGCCAAAGAGTCGGTTGCAACACTGTTTGAACCTTTCACCCGTGGCGCAGAGCCGAGAAATGACAACGTTATAGGCACAGGATTAGGTTTATCGATTGTTGCGGATTGTGCGCGACTGATGCATGGCGACGTGCAAGTTGTCGATGTTGATTATGCTGATGTGTGCTTTAGGGTGACGATTCCTCAACAGGAAAAATAAAATGAGAATAAGTTGTATGATACTGGCCCTGACGATGATGTCGGGTTGCAGTGTGTTGTCTAAGCAGCCAATCGAACAGAAAATTGAAGTTACTCCACCCCAGATCGTTGAAGTGGCTGTAGATGACGATATTTGCCTGTTCACTTCAGAACCTGAAAATTTTGATTACAATTGCGACATGGCTTACTGGTTAGAAGTTTGGCTTGAAGCTGATGCTACGCCTTGGATTGAACGCAAAGCGCAATTGACAGCGCTTGGTCAATCGAAAAAAGACAAAATTCACGCTTACCTTTTATCCTTATCCAGCGATACCCCGTATCAAGACAGGCTACGAGCCCAACTTTCTATAGATGATTTAATGCCTGAATTTACCGACGCTGCCGCGTTGGTTATTGACGTTGTGGTAAGTAACCCAAACAAACAATTAATGGAACTTGAGTCTGCGTTGAGTGTATTAAGCAAAGAAAACACCCTTCGAGGTCAAGAATTACAAAAGCTGTATGCTGAGCTTAAAGCTCAGCAGAAAAAACTAGAAGAACTACTCCAAATTGAAGCAACACTTATGGATAAAAACAGGAACAACTAACAATGAGTGAAAGTAGCAAGAACAAACCCCATTTATTGTTGGTTGATGATGATAAAAGTTTACTTCGCCTTTTAACCATTCGTTTAGAAGGTGAAGGTTATCAGGTTACTGCGGTTGAAGATGGTAATGCGGCGTTAAGAAAGCTTCAAAATGATGCTTTTGACGTGGTACTCAGTGATTTGCGCATGCCTGGCCTTGACGGGTTAAGTTTATTTGAAGAAATCATGGGCATTCGAAAAGATATTCCCGTTATTTTAATGACCGCCCACGGTACTATTTCGGACGCGGTAGCGGCTACTCAGCGTGGCGTATTTGGTTTTCTTCCAAAGCCTGTTGATCATGATGAACTGCGTACCTTGTTACAAAAAGCATTAAGTCAGTCACAAGCGGCTCAGCCCGGTGAATGGGCGAAAAGTATTGTTACCCGCTCTCAAGATATGCTTAATGTACTTGATCAAGCGTACCGGATTGCACAACGAGAAGTCAGTGTACTCATTAGCGGAGCAAGTGGTACAGGTAAAGAATTACTTGCCAATGCTATGCATCAGGCAAGCGACCGACGTGACAAGCCGTTTGTTGCCATTAACTGTGGCGCACTGCCAGAAAACTTACTTGAGTCAGAGTTATTCGGACACGCTAAAGGCGCTTTTACTGGTGCGGTAGCTGCTCACCCAGGTTTATTTCGAGAAGCCGATGGCGGTACTTTATTTTTAGACGAAATTGGCGATATGCCAATGACACTACAAGTTAAACTATTGCGTGCATTACAAGAGCGTCAAATTAGGCCTGTAGGCAGCAGTAAGCATGTAGATATCGATGTTCGTATTATCTCGGCAACGCACAAAGATTTGCTCAAAGAAATGGAAGAGGGCACTTTCAGAGAAGACTTATATTACCGTCTAAATGTGGTGAACTTAAAGCTTCCATCGTTGAAAGCGCGTAGCGAAGATATTCCATTACTCGCTCGTTCATTGTTACAGCAAAGTGCCCAGCGTCATGGTGTTAACGTGAGCCAGTTTTCAGACGATGCAATGCAGTTGTTAGTGAAATCATCTTGGCCAGGAAACGTGCGTCAATTGGTGAACGTGGTAGAGCAATGTGTTGCGTTAACACAAACGCCAGTAGTGCCTCTGCATCTTGTAGAGCAAGCACTATCAGCCACTAAGCAAAGTTGGCCAACGCTGACCGAAGCCCGCGATGCCTTCGAACAACAGTACTTGAACAAGCTTTTGAAAATGACGGATGGAAACGTGACCCGTGCAGCTGAGCTAGCCGGTCGTAACCGAACCGATATGCATAAGTTAATGAAAAAGCATGACTTAGATGCAGGAGACTTTCGCTAGTACGATCTGCACTGGAAGTATCTTTGAAGCGTAAAAGCTGCCACCCAATGTGGCAGCTTTTTCATTTAGATTAGTGGGCTTTTATAGCCTTGTCAGCGATTGTTAATCTACCATTGATTCTCATTAATGATGGTTTCCGCTTTCTTGGCCATCTCTTTTAACATAAGAATTTCTTCAGCAGAAAACTCTCTCGGTTCATCATGAATAACACATAAGGTGCCAAGCTCGTACCCATCGGTTGAACGAAGAATAGCGCCTGCATAAGAGCGAATGTAAGGCTCACCTTTAACCAAGGGGCCGCCTGCAAAACGGCTGTCTTTTGTTGCGTCGGTCACAATCAAATATTCTTCTTCCGCTATCGCGTAAGTGCAAAATGAAATATTGCGCGGTGTTTCTGACACATCTAAACACTGGCGAGACTTAAACCATTGTCTGTCTTCGGCAATTAAGCTCACCAAACAAATTTTGCATTTAAAATATTCTTGGGTTGCTTTGGTAACGGCATCTAGCTGTGCGTCGGGTTTGGTGTCTAGAATATTTAAATTTTCTAGGGCTTTTAATCGCAAGGTTTCGCGATCAAGCGTTGATGATTCCATTAATTATTTCACTTAAATAAAAAGTTACTATTGAGACTGTCTCAATAACTTTCATCTTATAGTAAGGTAAGAATAAGCACTAGTTAATATTCTTAATTTATAGTGCACGGCTTTGCTATTTTAAAGAGGTAAAACAGCAGCATTTTTAAAGAAATTTATGTGCATCAGAATGCATGCTAAAACAAGGCGTTTTGGCTCGGCTGTTGTTCAATGGCAAGGTTAGGAATTGCCGTATCACCATGCTTTTGGTTGTACAAATCAATAAACTGCTGCGCTAACCACGGGGCATCTTTGTTATCGGGTCGATGACAAAAGAAATACGGGCTTTTTCCTTCTAGCCGCCATTGATGAATTTTATTTACCCAAGGCGTTAAGCACGCAATATTATCTTCGTCTGTATCATTTCCTACAAAACGAACGACAGGGTTATTCGCGGTGGCAATCACATTCACCGGCACTTTAGGTTTTTTATGTCGTACCTCACTTAATAGCGCACTGTTGCTCGCCCTTGTATTAGCCCCTGTATCTAGCCTTGAAACAGGGCCGGTAAACAAGGCGCGAGTATCCATAATAATACGATTAACGTTTTGCTCAATTAACAGTTGATTCAATTGCTTTTCTTCATCGCCCTTACCGAAAAAAGCCAAATGCCTGACTTCAACCGCAACGGTAATGTGGCGTGGTAAATGGTGTAAAAACGCAGCCAGCCTTTCTAGTTTTTCAGGGCCAAAACTTGCAGGAAGTTGCAGCAGCATCACACCGAGTTTGTGCTTAAGTGGCGCAAGTGTTTGTAATTGCTCATTTACTTCATCTTCACAGTGCAATAATTGATGAACGTGGGTAATTTGTTGGTTAAATTTGAAGGTAAACGAAAAATCGCTACCTACCGATTGCTCCCAGCGTGCTACCGCATCAGAATGGGGGAGAGAATAAAAGGTTGTATTTCCTTCAACCGTATTACACTCATTAGCGTAATGAACCAGTTGATTGTCACTTTTCGGGTAATTAGCAAACCAAGTTTTAGGCCAATGACTATGCTGCCACTGCGGCAAGCCAATAAATACCTTGGGTAGCGCCGAAGAAGTTGATAATTTAGTTACTGCAGGATTGTTTGTATTTGTCATTGGGCTTTACTGCGCATTTGTTTATACTATGCGACCTTAATTTAACACATAGTGCATGATGGCAAGGGGCGCGATCGCCTCATTGTAGAGTAATGGCAAGCAGGTACAAGGGTTTGCCTACCATCGTGTAACGCAAGATAAGAATATCAGGGGTCAACGACCATGCGCACAGATTACTGTGGGAACATCGATTCATCATACATTGGGCAAGAAATTACCCTGTGTGGTTGGGTAAACAAACGCCGTGACTTAGGTGGCGTAATCTTCATTGACTTACGAGACCGCGAAGGTATCGTTCAAGTGGTATTCGACCCTGATTTACCAGAGGTATTAAGCGTAGCGAATAAACTTCGCGGTGAATTCTGCGTGAAGCTTACCGGTAAAGTGCGTGCTCGTCCTGAAGGCCAAATCAATAAAGATATGCGTACTGGCGAAATTGAGATTTTGGGCACAGGCCTAGAAATCATCAATCGCTCTGATGCGCTGCCACTTGATTGGAACCAAGAGAACTCTGAAGAGCAGCGTTTACGCTACCGCTACCTTGATTTACGTCGCCCTGTTATGAGCCAGCGCTTGCAGTTTCGCGCTAAGGTAACTGGGGCAGTACGTCGTTTCTTAGAAGGCGAAGGCTTTCTAGATATTGAAACCCCTATATTGACCAAAGCGACACCTGAAGGTGCTCGTGATTATTTAGTACCTAGCCGTACGCATAAAGGCGAGTTCTTTGCACTGCCGCAATCGCCACAATTGTTTAAGCAATTGCTGATGATGTCTGGCATGGACAGATACTATCAAATCGTAAAATGCTTCCGTGACGAAGATTTACGTGCCGATCGCCAACCAGAATTTACTCAAATCGATATCGAAACTACGTTTCTAGATGCCGATGGCGTAATGGCAATTACTGAAAGCATGATCCGCGATTTATTCAGCACTATGCTGAACGTAGATTTAGGTGACTTCCCACGCATGACCTACGCCGAAGCAATGAAGCGTTTTGGTAGCGATAAGCCTGATTTACGTAATCCACTAGAGCTTACTGATATTGCTGACTTACTTGAAACTGTTGAGTTTAAAGTATTCAGTGGCCCAGCTAACGATCCTAAAGGTCGTGTTGCTGCTATTCGCGTACCTGGCGGTGCGAGCATGTCTCGTAAGCAAATTGACGAGTACACTAAGTTTGTTGGCATATATGGCGCGAAGGGCTTAGCCTGGATGAAAGTGAACGAAATGGCACCTGGCCAAGAAGGTTTACAATCACCTATTCTTAAATTCTTAAGCGAAGATATTACCGACGGTATTTTGCAGCGCACTGGCGCTCAAGCTGGCGACATCTTGTTATTCGGTGCCGACACTAACACAGTAGTTACCGAAGCTATGGGCGCACTTCGCCTTAAGCTAGGTGAAGACTTTGAACTCTTAGAAGGTGAGTGGAAGCCGTTGTGGGTTGTCGACTTCCCTATGTTTGAAGAATTCGATGGACAGCTTCATGCTATACACCATCCGTTTACTGCACCTCGCGGCTTAACCGCAGAAGAGCTTAAAGCAAACCCGGTTGGCGCATTGTCTGATGCCTACGATATGGTATTAAATGGTTGCGAGCTTGGTGGTGGTTCAGTACGTATTCACAACGAAGAAATGCAATCTGCCGTGTTTGAGATTTTGGGTATTGAAGAAGAAGAAGCGAAGAATAAATTTGGCTTCTTACTTGATGCGTTACGCTTTGGTGCGCCGCCTCACGCAGGTCTCGCGTTCGGTTTAGATCGCCTTGTTATGCTTATGACAGGTGCTAGTTCTATTCGAGATGTAATGGCATTCCCTAAGACCACGACAGCGGCATGCCCATTAACGTCTGCGCCAAGCCCTGCGAATCCACAGCAGTTGGAAGAGTTGGCGATTGCAACGGTAAAAAAGCCGTCGTAAACGATGGCTTATAAAAAGCCCGAGTCGGTCCTTGTGGTGTTGTACGATCAGCACCATAAGGTACTTTTGCTGCAACGTAATGACGATCCTGAATTTTGGCAGTCGGTTACCGGCGCGATGGAAGATGGTGAACTACCAATTGAAACCGCGTACCGAGAAGTGGCGGAAGAAACAGGGATTGACGCCAAACAACTGTCTATAGAAATGTTTAACCACAATAGACAAAACCAATACGAAATTCGCAGCCGCTGGTTGCATCGATATCCCCCCGGAACACGGTTTAACACCGAACACGTTTTTTCTCTTCAAGTAGACAGTACCTTGCCGTTGGTGCTTACTGAACATTTGCAGTATGAGTGGGTAGATAAAGCACAAGCATTAGCGCGACTTTGGTCGCCTTCAAACAAAGAGGCGGTATCAATGTTTGTACCAAACGTACCTTAATGGTTATACTGGGTATAGATCCAGGTTCTAGGGTTACAGGCTACGGCGTTATTGAGCGTAAGCAGGGCAAACTTGTTTATGTGGCGAGCGGTTGTATTCGCGTTGGAACGGCAGACTTACCGTCCAGGCTTGCCAATATTTATACCGGCATTAGCGATATTATTCGTCAGTACAACCCTGCGCAATTTGCTATTGAGCAAGTGTTTATGGCAAAAAATCCAGATTCTGCATTAAAGTTAGGGCAAGCCCGCGGCGCCGCTATTGTGGCAGCCACTCAAGGTGAATTGCCAGTAGCAGAATACTCGGCTAGGCAGATTAAACAGGCTGTCGTAGGCAAGGGTAGTGCAGATAAAACCCAAGTGCAGCACATGGTGAAGCATTTATTGAGTTTAAGCGGTACACCGCAAGCTGATGCTGCTGACGCTCTAGCTGTGGCGCTATGTCATGCCCATACCGAGCAAAGCCTAATAAATATGGCAGGGCAAGCACGTAAAACAGTGCGAGGCCGTTTACGCTAATTGCTTTGCTCGCCTATAAAAAGCATGGGTTTTTGTAATCACTTTTTGTAAACACTGTTTGTAAACAATAGAACCTTCCTATTCGTTTATTTCCCTACATTGGGAAAATACTATGTAAGAGAGCAGTCATGATTGGACGTATTCGCGGTATATTGGCCGAAAAGCAGCCCCCAGAAATTTTGGTAGATGCAAACGGGGTAGGCTATGAAATTCATATGCCTATGACCAGTTTCTATCAACTACCAGCTGTGGGTGAAGAAGTCGTTGTTTATACCCATTTCGTAGTGCGAGAAGACGCGCAATTACTGTTCGGCTTTGCTGATAAAATGGAGCGAGGCTTGTTCCGAGAACTAATAAAAGCCAATGGGGTTGGTCCTAAACTAGGCCTAACTATATTATCGGGCATGTCAGCAGGTCAGTTTTTGTCAGCGGTTCAAAATGCAGACGTATCTGCGTTAGTGAGCTTGCCGGGCATTGGTAAGAAAACCGCAGAAAGGTTAGTGGTTGAGTTAAAAGACAGATTAGCGAAGTTTGGCAAAGTACAAAGCATTGCTATTCCACCGCCAAGTGGCGATTTACTTAATACTAATACGCTAGTAGAAGTAAACGACACGAGAGAAGATGCCCAGAGCGCGCTGGTGGCACTAGGCTATAAGCCAGCTCAGGCAAGCAAACTTATCGATAGCGTGTATAAAGAAGGTATGGAAAGCGAATCGCTTATACGTGAAGCGTTAAAAGCCGCTATTTGAACCTAGTTACGCAAGGCCAGAATAAGCTAAGGCTAAAATGAGCCAATGCTAAATTAGGCCAGAACGATAGGTCTACGTTGCCTATTTATATTAAAGCAGAGCCCTGATGATAGAAGCTGACAGATTAATTACGCCCGATGCGAGTACTGAAGATGAAGTTATCGACCGTGCTATTCGCCCTAAAATGCTTGATGATTATACAGGCCAGCCTCATGTGTGTGAGCAAATGGAAATCTTCATTCAAGCTGCTAGAAAGCGCGACGATGCCCTCGATCACCTATTAATATTTGGCCCGCCAGGGCTAGGTAAAACCACCCTAGCAAATATTGTGGCGAACGAGATGGATGTCAGCATTAAAACCACCTCTGGCCCCGTGCTTGAGAAAGCAGGGGATTTAGCGGCATTGCTGACTAACCTTGAACGCAATGACGTACTTTTTATTGATGAAATTCATCGCTTAAGCCCTGTAGTGGAAGAAATACTGTATCCGGCGATGGAAGACTATCAATTAGACATCATGATAGGAGAGGGGCCAGCAGCCCGTTCTATCAAACTAGACTTGCCACCTTTCACCTTAGTGGGCGCTACAACGCGGGCAGGTTCGCTTACCTCGCCATTGCGTGACCGGTTCGGGATAGTACAACGCCTAGAGTTTTATTCGGTTAAAGATCTCACCACCATTGTGGCTCGTAGTGCGAGTTACTTAAATTTGGATATGAGCTCAGAAGGCGCTCAAGAAATTGCACGTCGCTCTAGAGGTACACCGCGTATTGCCAACAGGCTATTGCGACGAGTTCGAGATTACGCTGAAATTAAATCTGATGGTACGGTAGGTGTTGAAACCGCTGCAAAGGCATTGGATATGCTAGATGTAGACAAAGAAGGTTTCGATTATATGGATCGGAAATTGCTTTGTGCCATTATAGAGAAATTTGATGGTGGCCCAGTAGGGCTAGACAACTTAGCTGCAGCAATTGGTGAAGAGAAAGAAACCATTGAAGATGTGATTGAACCCTTTCTTATTCAGCAAGGTTTCTTACAGCGCACTCCGCGTGGACGTATCGTCTCGCAACGTGCCTATCTTCATTTTGGCTTTACCCCTTCAGCTTAACTGCCCACTGTATGCAAGGTTGTGTGAGCAGACTTTACGTTTGCTCATACTCAATGTACTTATATCTGCGATATAAATCACTTTTCTTCAGACAAAAAAAAGCCCGCTCAATGAACGGGCCAAAACAACAAGTGTTAAAGGAAATAAATCCAGGGAACTCATGTCTAACAGGAGAAAAACTCTTGCATAACCGTGTGATACACCATTACGCTCTGTAGGACTGATGCTGCGTATTATAGGCTTAGTTAGTATTCTTGCAATTGAGTAAAATTGTTTATTAGCCTTAGAAAAACTAATGTGTTGCGAAGGTGTTAATGGTTTATCATTTTATCTTTAAAAACAGCTAAGTACTCTATGTATCTGATGTTGAGAGGGGTGGTTGTGGTAAGTTGAGTTAATGATATGCTGCCAATTATCTCAACGATAGATTAATTTTATTGACGGTGAAAGAATATTTATGCATTTACACCAAGTAAGAGTGTATTACGAAGATACCGATGCGGGGGGCATTGTCTATTATGCCAACTACCTTAAGTTTATGGAGAGGGCTAGAACCGAGTGGCTTAGAGCGCTTGGCTTCGAACAAGATATATTAATGGAACAATCGGTGGCTTTTGTCGTCAAACGCGTTGAAATGCATAACTATGCGCCTGCTCGATTCAATGACCTGTTGAGTATTGAAACGCAGGTTGTAGAATTGAAAGGTGCGAGTATGACGTTTCAACAAACCATTAAAAATAAACAAGATGTAACTTTGGTATCTGCCGATATTCAAGTTGCTTGTGTCAGTCTAGATACTATGAAGCCTAGACGACTACCACGTACATTGTTAGGGGAAATAACGCGTGTCATCTGATCTTACTTTTATCGGCCTATTTTTACAGGCCAGTTTTATTGTTCAACTTGTTATGTTGCTTTTATTAGGCGTATCAGTTGCCTCTTGGACATTTATCTTTCAGCGTAGTAAGGCGCTTTCAAGCGCACGAGAAGAGATGCGTCAGTTTGAAGACAAGTTTTGGTCTGGCGCTGATTTAAATCGACTTTATCAAGAGCTATCTGCTCGCCCTAACTTATCAGGTATTGGCACTATCTTTTGTGCCGGCTTCAAAGAATTTGTCCGCTTACGCAAATCAAATACCGGTACCAATGCTATTGTAGACGGTACTTACCGCTCAATGCGGGTAACAATGTCTCGCCAAGTAGAAGAACTAGAAAGCCGACTCCCGTTTCTAGCAACAGCGGGTTCAATTAGCCCGTATATCGGCCTATTTGGTACGGTTTGGGGGATCATGAACGCCTTTATCGCACTAGGGGAAGTACAACAAGCTACGCTAGCCATGGTTGCACCAGGTATAGCTGAAGCGCTTATTGCAACAGCTATTGGCTTATTTGCGGCCATTCCTGCGGTTATTGCGTATAACCGTTTTAGTCACCAAGTTGAGAAATTGGAAAACAGCTACGGTAACTTTATGGAAGAGTTTTCTGCCATTCTTCACCGTCAGGCAGTATCTGGTCAAGCTCAGCAGCCGCAAGCGTAAATGCGAACATTGATGCGAGCTTAATTCACTGGTGAGAGAGGAATTATTATGTATGTAAGAAAGCGCCGTAGGCCGGTTTCTGAAATTAACGTAGTGCCCTACATCGATGTAATGTTGGTGCTACTGATTATCTTTATGGTAACGGCTCCGCTAATTTCGCAAGGGGTTAAAGTTGATTTACCTAAAGCGAGCGCGAATCCTATTGAGCAAGAAGATAATCCACCTATTATTGCGTCAGTAGACGTTAAAGGCCGCTACTTTCTTAATGTGGGAGACGACCAAGAGTCGCCACTGGAACAAGAAGACTTAGCAGCCTTAGTACAAGCTCAGCTACAAAAAGATCCTAATACGCCAGTGGTAGTAAAAGGAGATGGACAAGTTGCTTATAATGAAGTCATTCAACTTATGGTGTTATTGCAAGGCGCGGGCGTGCCTTCTGTAGGTTTAATGACAGACCCCGTTGAGCCAGAGTAGGTTTATTGATGACTGCAAGTTCTGTTGGCATTTATAAATCTATCGCACTCCACCTTGTGGTGGCAGCAGTGTTGCTAATTAGCGTCAGCTTTTCTCCTTCTCCTTTGCCGACAATGGCAACAAATGCGCCGGTCATTGAAGCTACTTTTATTGATGCTCAAGCCATCGCCGATACCAAACGGGAACAAGCACAAGCAGAAGCGCAAGCACGAGAGGCAGAAGCGCAAAGAAAGAAGAAGGAAGCGCAGGCTGCTGCAGCTAAGCGTAAGCGAGCGGCAGAGGCTAAGCAGGCTAGAGAGAAGAAGCAAGCTGAAGAAGCAGAATTCAAACGTCAAAAAGAGCTAGAGCAGTTGGCAGCGCAAAAGGAACAACAGCGCAAAGAACGTGAAGCAAAAGCGAAAGCCGATGCAGAGCGCAAGAAAAAAGAAGCCGCTGAAAATGCTGAGATGGAGAGAATTATGCAAGAGCAACTTGCGCAAGAGCAAGCGGCTCAGCAACAACGAAGACGTGCACAAGTTTTGACTGAGGTAGAGCGTTATACCGCATTAATTCAGCAAACGATAAAACGGAACTTGTACAACGATGACAGCTTCAAAGGTAAGGTATGTAGATTGAATATCAAATTGGCTACCACAGGTTATGTGACTAGCATACGTATCTTAGGCGGGCATGATGCCTTATGCAGAGCGGCAGAAAGTGCCGTACGCCGCGCAGAAGAACTGCCGGTCTCAGATGCGCCCGACGTTTATGAGCAACTAAAAGATATTAACTTAAAAGTGGAACTGTAGTGCAATGAAGAAAACAGGTTTATGGATAGCCGCCATCGCGATGGTATTTAGTGCCAAGGTGTTCGCGACATTAGAAATTGTGATCACTGAAGGCATAAACAGCGCTCGACCTATTGGTGTCGTGCCGTTTAAGTGGAAAGGTACAGGTACATTGCCTAGCGATATTTCTGAAGTCATCATGGCAGACCTGATGCGCAGTGGTAAATTTAGCCCCGTTGCGACAAGTAAAATGCCACAAATGCCTGAAACCGCTGATGAGGTTAATTACTCTGCGTGGGCGTCTCTTGGTGTTGATACCGTTTTGGTCGGTAGTATTGAACCTGAAGGTACGGACAAATATTTAGTTTCCTACCAACTGGTCGATGTACTAAAAGGGCAGTTAGACGGTGGCCAGTCTCAGGTTTTAAAAAACGGTGAGTTAGTCGTAAGTAACGAACATGTAATAGCGGCGCGCCAATCTATCATTAGCCCTAGAGACTTTAGGCAATACGCACATCGCATTAGTGACGTAGTGTATGAAAAGTTAACAGGTGTTCGCGGTGCATTCTTAACCCGTATTGCTTATGTCATTGTACGTGATAGAGATGCGTACGAAAAACCATACCAACTAGTAATTTCAGATTATGATGGCGAGAACGAAACACGCTTGTTGTCGTCACCTGAACCATTGATGTCTCCGGTTTGGTCACCAGACGGTGAAAAGCTAGCGTACGTAAGTTTTGAAAACCGTAGACCTCAAATCTTCATACAAGACATTTATACTAGCAAACGTACAACGGTAACCGATTTTCCTGGTATTAATGGGAGTCCCTCGTTTTCACCAGATGGCAAGCAACTTGCAATGGTTTTATCGAAAGATGGGAACCCAGAGATCTATGTTATGGATCTTGCTACGAAAAATTTGACTAGAGTAACGCGCAACCGCGCTATCGATACAGAGCCTTCATGGCTACCTGATGGTAGTGGTTTAATTTTTAGCTCTGAACGGGGTGGTAAACCCCAGATATATAGCGTAAATTTAAATTCTAGAAAGGTAAGACGCGTTACTTTTGTAGGCGAACAGAACTTGGGTGCTACATTAACGCCCGACGGTAAGCAAATGGTAGTGGTTAATCAAACCAATGGAAACTACCATATTGCTAAGCAGGCATTAGACGGTGGCTCTCCTCAGGTACTAACAAGAACCTTTTTGGATGAGTCTCCTAGTGTAGCGCCTAACGGTAGTATGATTATTTATAGTACCCTTCATGAAGGGACACAAGTACTTTCACTTGTTTCTCTTGATGGGCGCTTTAAAGCCAGATTACCTGCAGCCGATGGGCAAGTGAAATCGCCAAGTTGGTCACCATTTTTGTTCTAACAATTGAAATATCAAACAATAACATTTAAGGATTAGTAGGATGCAAATGAATAAATTAATGAAGAGCTTCATTATCGCCTTGCCAGTGGTGACCATGATGGCTTGTTCGTCTGGCCCTAGCGAAGAAGAGCTAGCCGCTGAACGTAACCGTCTTGCACAAGAACAAGCACAAGCAGAGCAAGATGCTCGTCAAGCTGAAGCACAGCGCGTAGAAGCAGAAGCTGCTCAGCGTATGAAGCGTTCAGAAGAAATGGTTCAGCAAGAAATGGAAGCGCTGAAAAACGAACAAACCGTTTACTTCGATTTTGACCGCGCTAGTATCAAGCCAGAATTCCAACGTTTACTTGATAAACATGCAGCGTTCTTGGTGAAAAACCCTAGCACGAAAGTGACTATTGAAGGTCACACTGATAGTCGTGGTACGCCTGAGTACAACATTGCACTAGGTGAGCGTCGTGCTCAGTCTGTTGAAACTTACCTAATGAACGCTGGTGTAAGCAGCAGTCAAATTACGGTTGTTTCATACGGAGAAGAAAAATCTGCGGTAATGGGTTCAACTGAATATGCATTCGCGCAAAATCGTCGCGGAGTGGTTGTTTACCGATAATGGCTTTTACAGCAATTAACACTATTAAAGCAGGCGTCACCTTGTGTGCCGCCTTTGCTATTTCAAGTTCAGCTTTCGCACAGGCGCCAGTGGTAGATGCCAATGGCGGCAGCAACCTAGAACAGCGTATTGCGGTTTTAGAACGTATTGTTAAAAGCAGAACTGAAATGCAGCACCGTTTACAAACCCAATTGGACAACATGCAAAGCGAAGTTGACCAATTGCGAGGGTCTGTTGAAGTTAACACCAACGAGCTGGAAAAGGTGCTTGAACGTCAGCGTGAATTGTACCTTGAGATAGATAAGCGTGTTGAGGCACTTAAACAAGGCGGTTTGGCAAACGTAGGTGGTACTGGCGCTTCGCAAAGCAATTCTGCAGGGGTTACCCCTTCTACAAGCTCATCATCCCCACAAGAGGGTGAGGACGAAGCATACGACAGTGCTGTTAATCTTATTCTGAAATCTCGTGAATACGATAAAGCCATTCCTGCTTTTCAGTCATTCATACAACGATTTCCGAATAGCGAATATGCGCCAAATGCGCACTACTGGCTTGGACAGCTGTTGTTTAACAAACAGCAATGGAATGACGCTATTGAGCAGTTTAATATTGTATCGAACCGTTTTTCTGATTCAGTGAAACGTCCGGATGCATTATTAAAGTTAGGCGTCATTGCCGAACGCACTGGCGACAGTAGTGGAGCGCGAAACTTCTTTCAGCAAGTGATTAGCGAATACCCTAATTCTTCTGCAAAGCGGTTAGCGGAATCTAGATTAAATAATCTATAATAAAAAAACCTCTCTTAACGAGAGGTTTTTTTCACCCCTTTGAAATTTTATACCTCTGTTGTACTGAACCAGACACAATATTTATAAGTATATTTTTAAAGAAATTCCAAAAACTACGCATTTTTTTAGACTTAATTCGGTAACATTTTGTCGGTCTAAAAAAGTTTTATAATGGTTTTGTGGTAGGAATTATGCGCGATTTGTGTTGATTTTGAGCGGTTGAAAGCTTTTTACTACAAAAATCAAAATAAAAACGCCTTTTGGGTTGCGTCAGATAAAAATCTGAGTATTATATGCCGCCGTTGCCAAGACACAGGCAACATCAGGAAAGATTGGGTCGTTAGCTCAGCTGGTAGAGCAGTTGACTTTTAATCAATTGGTCGCTGGTTCGAATCCAGCACGACCCACCATCATTTCTTAAAGTATTATCTACCAATACTAATCAAGTTCAGCCTGTTTCAGCAACTATTCTCATATATACCTTCTAGCAAATTATTACTTTTAGTTTCTATTCGCTTCGTTAGTTAATACCAAAACACACCCATATAGTTAATGAGATATGTTTGCGTTAGGTTTGAAGCAAAGCTGAGAGTACATGCAATTCATTCAGTAATAATGAATAGCCCCATGGCGTAACCTAAATGTGGTGGTATTCATGATTTGCAGCATGTTGGCTTTACGTTTAAGTTTTTAGAATGAAACGCTTGAAAATTACTCAATCATCCATAACTAACAAGTATGTATTTTTTATTACAGTTGGGTATAATCCACGCCCTTGTCACAACCGAGATGTAGGTCAATGTCAGTAGCTTTTCGAGTGGAACAGGTTGAGTATCCTTTTCCCGCTAAACCACAGCCATTATCAGATGCCCGTAGAGCATCGCTTAAAGCTGAGATTAAATCTTTGCTTAAACAGCGAAATGCTGTGCTGGTTGCGCATTACTATACCGATCCTGAAATTCAGGCATTAGCTGAAGAAACCGGTGGTTGTGTCGCTGATTCGTTAGAAATGGCGCGCTTTGGTCGTGATGCAGCAGAACAAACGTTAATCGTAGCAGGCGTTCGCTTCATGGGCGAAACAGCAAAAATACTCAGCCCAGAAAAAACAGTACTTATGCCTACACTGGAAGCAACCTGCTCCTTAGACATAGGTTGCCCCATTGAAGAATTCAGTGCATTTTGTGATGCACACCCTGATCACACGGTCGTGGTTTATGCGAATACTTCGGCTGCCGTAAAAGCCCGAGCAGATTGGGTGGTTACATCAAGTATTGCGCTAGAGATTGTTGAGCACCTAGATAGCCAAGGTAAAAAAATTATCTGGGGGCCTGACCGCCACTTAGGCTCGTACATTGCCAAACAAACTGGCGCTGAAATGTTGATGTGGCAGGGCGAATGTATTGTTCATGATGAGTTCTCAGCGCAGAAGTTGGCTGACATGAAAGCGCTGTATCCTAACGCGGCAGTATTGGTTCACCCTGAATCACCTGCTAGTGTGGTAGACATGGCCGATGCAGTAGGCTCAACTAGCCAACTGATTAAAGCGTCGCAAACCATGGACAACGACACCTTCATTGTGGCCACGGATAAAGGCATTTTTTATAAAATGCAGCAACTCACGCCAAACAAAACGTTTATTGAAGCACCTACTGGTGGAAACGGTGCAACGTGTAAGAGCTGCGCTCATTGCCCGTGGATGGCCATGAACGGCCTTGAGGCGATAAGAGCCTCGTTAGGCGCTACATATGAAGGCCATGAGATCTTCGTTGACGACAGCCTGCGTGAGGGCGCTTTAATCCCACTTGACCGTATGCTCAATTTCTCAGAAGAATTAAAAGCAAAAGGCGGCCTATAACGCTTATTAAGGCAAAGACGAGTAATTATTCAGCAGTTAGCGTGTTTTTTCGCGCAACGTCTTGATTAAGACACTCGCTTTACCTACTATACGCGCGCTCAAGGTAAATTGTACGCACGCTCAAGCTAATTTAGGCGTGCGCTCTAGGCAAATGCCTTGGCAGTATTTCGTTATTTGCGTTCACCGCAAATAGCACAAAAATTTGGAGAGGTGGCTGAGTGGCTGAAGGCGCACGCCTGGAAAGTGTGTTTAGGGTTAAACCTAACGAGGGTTCGAATCCCTCTCTCTCCGCCAAATAATCTTGAAAGCCCCGTATGTCGGGGCTTTTTCGTATCTAAATCTAAGCAAAGAGTAAAACTCTGTCACAGAACTCTGTCACAAATAGCTAAAAGGCTGACAGAGCAACATGCAAAAATTCAATTCTACTTACTTGTACAAGTTTAAAAATTCATCAAATTATTTTTTTCGTATCCGAGAGGGTATTTTTGATCAAACGGGATATGTTAAGTCGAGCGGTTATTTTGTTGCTTCTCTTCGGACATCTGATTATGGAGAGGCGAGATGGCTAGCTTTATTTATTAAATCGAAGTTGATGGAGAGTCATGAAATGGATATTTCGAGTAGTAGATTTCAAAATGATAATGAACCTCAGTTCATTAAAACTGCTGAATCAGAAAAGCATCTGCTTATAAAACGCAAACAACCAAAGCTTAGGGATAAAATGGCGTTCAGAAAGGCGCTTAGAGTCAGGTTCAAGTACCTTCTAGAAACTGGCAAGTCAATGATTGACTATGAGTTGGATGGGGACTTTTTTTTACCGAAAACTGTGCCGAAAGAAAATACAGAAAAGCTCAAAGTATACTGTGGAGAATTTACGCCGAATGAACACCAGGTGGGGCTAGTTACAAGTTTATTACCCACATTTCATAATGATAAGATCAGTCCAGTAACATCTACAATTCAAAATGATAAAATTAGTTCAGTAACATCTGGGGTGCAAAATGATAATAGCTGCGCCAGCCAGTTTGCGGCATGTGTAAGCATGCTAAATCAGTTAGTAACTGAGCTCAACTCTTTCAAAGAGCAGAGGAACGACTTCACTCTAGGTGATGATATAGACCATGAGGCTACTATAGAAGCTCATCAGGACGTAAAAAATGCGGTTAATATGTTTGGTAAAATGCGTAATGGCTTTCATGAGCATCAAAAAGCCGAAAAGCTTAAAAAGGATGCCTATTTCAGCTTTGACTATCAAGCTGATATTTTTCTCAAAGAAAAGAGACATGAGATTGCAGCGAAGACCGTCGAAAAGTATGAACGATCATTCTATCTTTTACGCAATCACTTTCCATTAGGAATTGACTTACGTGAGTTTACAAAGGTTCAAACTCAGTCTGTTAAGGACATGCTTAGCACGCAGGATAAACATCAAAATGTTGGTAAAACAGGAGGGAGGTTAAGCGCTAAAACAAAAAATGGAATCCTTTCGAATTATCGCACATTCTTTAAATGGGTAATTGAGGAAACTGACATTGATATACATAACCCTTTCAGTAATGTTTCATTTCCGAAACAAAAAGGCGCCCCCAAACGTCGGTCTTTTGCAGACAATGAGGCTCGAAGCATCTTAGCTTATCAGTGTTCTCATGGCAGTGAGGCAAGAGGGTTTCGCAATGATATTTACTGGTATCCAAAAGTCGCATTGTATTCGGGGATGCGTCTCAACGAAATGTCAGCCTTACCTTTAAGTCATATTAAGCAAGTTGAAGGAATTTGGTATTTTGATTTACATGGCCTTGAAGTTAAAAATGAAGCAAGTGAGAGAACTGTGCCACTCGCTCAATACCTTCTTGACTTGGGCATTCTCGATTATATTAGTGACTTGAAAAATAGAGGGGAATTTTATTTATTTCCGCAGATACGTAAAGGTATTGACGAGCCTGGTAGTGCAGGTTGGGGGGATCCAATTTCTCGCTGGTTTAACCGTACACTCTTGAAGAATTTAGGTATCGATAGCGAATCTGAGCGGGCAAAGCGTTACTTAATAAGTTTTCACTCATTGCGGAGAACTCTAATTTCAACTTGCGTTAATAACGCGGAACAACACTATCTAATAAAGCGGATTGTCGGGCACTCTATAGATGATGATATAACTTTGAGTGTTTATTCGGATATGGATAAAATTCCGCTTTCCACTTTGAAAGGAGTACTAGATAAGAATCTTAAATGGCACGAAAAATAAACAGCGCAGAAAGCAATACATAGATAATGCGTAAACTTTGTGAGTTCTTCTATATCCGAGAAAATTGGGGAAGTTGGCAGATGGCAGATGACTTTATGGACTGCCAATTTCTTTTTACATCTCGTAGCTCGACATTAGAAGTTTATCTTCAGATTTCGGACCAGATTAGAAATGAGAGCAACTCTGAGTGTATAGTGATTCTGGGCGTATTTTAGCAGACATTACGTGTAGATTACCAAGGGATTATGTCGGTCTAATTACCGAGCGACTTTGTCGCATTTAAGGTAACAGTTAGTATTATCCACTTCAATAAATATGCAAATATTTCCTTTGAAGCATGAGTTAATTAGACGTTTTGTATATTATTGAATTAACCAGAATATTAAAGGTAGCCAATGTATACAATCAGTAAACTCGCCAAAGAGGCAAATGTTGGTGTAGAGACCGTTCGTTTCTATGAACGCAAAGGCTTACTTGAACAACCCATCAAACCGATACAGGGATACAGGCAATATACAGAACAAGCACTTTCAAGACTATTGTTCATAAAGCGTGCACAGTATTTAGGTTTTACATTGGCGGAAATATCATCATTATTAATATTAAGTGCTAGTAATTGTGAAGATGTTCAGCAACTCGCTGAGCAAAAGCTTGCAGTAATTGAAGATAAGTTAAGAGATTTGCTTAACCTTAAAGACAGCCTTGTCTCGCTCATTTCAGACTGTAAAACTAATCCAAGTGATAAAGATTGCCCAATCATTCAGTCACTTCAACCGTAAAATGACTCATCACTTGACTCCGTACCCATATACGGAGTTTATGCTGTGCTTAAAAGAACAGTGTAATAAACGTAAATATGGCAAAAAGTAGTCAACTATCAATCTTAGGCGGGCTTGCCGCAGCAATCGGTGCAAGTGCCTGCTGTGCCGGGCCTCTTGTTTTACTTTTATTGGGTATAAGTGGTTCATGGATTAGTCATTTAACACTCTTAGACCCTTATCGTCCTATTTTTATATTCGTGGTTGTAGTTTTATTTGGCTTTGCTGGGTGGAAGATACATCAGCCTGTTGAAAACTGTGCGGATGACGAGGCTTGTGCAGTCCCAAAGGTAAGAACACGACGAAAAGCAGTATTTTGGTTTACCACACTGTTGGCGTTTGTTTTTGTTACCAGCAACTACTGGATCATATGGGTCGTGTAGGTGCTACCACTTAACTCTAATTGGAGAGAAAAATGAAGAAGTTATTGATTACAACTTTATTGTTGATAAGCAGCACGGCGACGTTTGCAAAAGATGTAACTGTTACGTTAGAAGTTCCGTCTATGGATTGTGTAACGTGCCCGATAACAGTAGAAAAAGCACTTGAGCGCGTTAAAGGCGTTAAACAAGTGGAAGTGACATTTGAAAATAAACTTGCTGTTGTAACATTTGACGATGAGATAACAAATCCTGATGCACTAACAAAGGCTACAAAGAATGCTGGTTATCCTTCATTAGTGAAGTCGTAAGGCCGTCGCTAGTTGAACGATATTGAAACCCTCAGAGGAACACAAAACTATGGCGAAAATAGAACTCTCATCGACGATTACTTGCCCACATTGCGATTACAGCCAGCAAGAAGAAATGCCAACCACTGCATGCCAATTTTTTTATGAATGCACTAAATGTAAAACACTGCTAAAGCCTTTGAGCGGCGACTGCTGCGTTTATTGCTCATATGGAACAGTGAAGTGCCCTCCAATTCAAGAGGGCAACAGTTGTTGTAATTGAAAAGTAGTCAGTTAAACAACTGGCTATTTATTATGCTGATTCATGCAAAGCTAGTGATCTCTCAATTCTCAGTGCGGTTGTATTCATATCATTTCTCAACCACATACTGCGCACGCCATTTGGGCTAACATCAATGCCTAATGCTTCTGTTAGCTTATGTGCCACCTTCTGCTGACCAAGGTGAGGATGTTCAAGAGAGAACTCGATTACCGCTTTCTCGATTTCCATATCTACACAGTTTTTATGCCGTATGTTAGGCGTTTCTTGCCGTTTTAGCGCATCAGGGCCACCTCGCTTAACCATTCTTAAGTGCCGATGAATAGTGTCTCGTGAGACGCCACTTTGGCGTGATGCAGCACTGACGCTTCCGAGCTTTTCGATTAACGCTAATACTTCAAGTTTCTTCTGTACTGCCAAGTCTTCTGATGCCAGTTTGCTTGGCTCATTAACTTCCGAGATCTTCAGTTTGCGACCAGCGAAGTGAGCGGTAAACCCTTTTTTACTCGTGTTCCTTATCTCGATTTTCTGATTGGCAATGGAGTGCTTGAGCGGTGAATCAATGAGGTAGAATTTGTTGCCATAACTGAAGGTATGGTCGTTACGTATTTTACGATGGTCTTTAATGACGCAGATATCATCAAGGTTGATGTGTTTTGACAGAGGCGTAAATTCAGGTGCTTGCTTTGATTTCACTTGGACTTTCGACTGCCAGAACTGCGGAATGAAGACATGCTTAAGGTAAGCATTGGCAGCGGCGATATCGTTGATATTGTTCAACCTAAGTTCGGGCACCAACCTGTCTTGGAAGGTTTCGAACGCTCGTTCAACGCGCCCTTTACCTTGTGGGGAATTGGCAAAGATAATTTCAATGCCCAGCTCCTCACAAGCGCGTTGCATTTGTGAGAAGTTACAACGCTTAGGCCCACCATAGATTCCGGCTCTGTCCACATAAAGTGTTTTAAACACACCTTTCTTTTCAAGGCAGTCACGCATGACTTTCAAACATCCAACGGTGGTCTCTGATGGGAAGAATTCAGCATAAACTTCACTGGTGGCATCATCTATCATCGCAATGAGACAATGCTTTTTGTTACCAAACCAACGGTGCGGACTACCATCCATTTGCATCATTAAGCCCGGTGCGGCCATACGTTCTCTGCGTTTACGAACATGGCTACGACGACGCTTAGCTCGCTTTACATGATGAATATCGTGCGCCCAACCACGTAAGGTCTCACGCTTAACAACAATGTGTTCATTCTCAGCCAACTGCTCGGCTAAGTGCAGTAAATTCAAATCAAAATACTTATCCTTAATTAACGCTTGAACGGCTTTTTTTATCGAAATAGGCGTTTTATTCGGGGGTGATTTACCGCAATTACCATGCACCACAAACTGAATACCGACTTCTTGATAGCGTTTTATATAGCGTTCAATTGAACGTCGGGATTTATTGAGTAACTTGGTAGCATTGGCAATCGATATTTTACCTTCAACCACTTTAGCTATTATATCAACGGTGAGTTGAGCTTTAGAATCCATCACAATCATCCTCAACATGCCTTCTAGTATTCAAAAAACAAAACACTAACAGGCACATAAAAAAATGACCGACAGAATCGCTTGGTAATTAAGATACGACAAAGTCGCTTGGTGTTAACATGTGACATTACGTGTAGTGGCTCATATCTAATCTGACACATTTGAGCGAAAGTTTCGACTTGACCTGACAGGCAGCAAAAGACAAACAACGGACATTTAAAACGCCTAAATCAGGTGCGCCGCTGTAACGCGTTACGTCTTAAATGCTATGTTAAGTTTCATTTCTTGTGCTTTTTAAATACATCTTTAAATGCTTTTTCAATTTCTGCTTTTGCATATTCTGTTGCCACCTCTGCCCCTTCTTGCTTAGCGACTTCTATTAATGCATCGTAATCGTTTAGTTCGTTACAGTTCTGACATTTGAGCATATCGCCAGAACTAAACTCTTGATTCTTGTTATCTTCTAAAGGGCAATCACAAAAAAAACACTTAAGTTGGATAGTGAATGTTTTATTTTCCATACTATTCTCCAAATAACTTAAGTGCGAATGTTGAAAGAGCTAACAAAAAGCCAAGAACTATAAACACGCCTTTATGCTCTTCAACGTAATCAGATGCTCTTTTCATCAAACCTCTTGATGCTTTAAGTTCATCAGAATTTCGTTTTGAAATAGCAGCACCGACTCCTTTTGGTGTAATACCAAGGTGGCTGTAGTTGCCACTTCCTAACGCTGTGCGTTTTAACCACTCACGGGCTAAGCATTTATCAGTGGCCTTCTCTAGCTCGTCTAATGTATATAAACTATTGTTCTCTCTATTAATTCTGTCCACTAAGTCTTGGTTAATTGACACTTGGACTAACTTATAGGTGGTTCCGGTGGATTCCATATAATCGACAATATGGAGAAGTAATTTAATCTCTACCACTCAATCTTCCTTGAAACATAACGATTCAAGCAGGGGCGCAGCTTTGCTGCGTCCCTTGGCTCGACTTGTTAGGGATTTTTTTTCGCTTACTAATGAATAGACTAGTCTGAATAAGTTCTTGGACTTGCATACAGATGTCATCATTTGAAGGCCAATCAATGGAACCATCCTCTTTAACTGCTTCCTGCGTTCTTTCATATTGCTGTTTGAGGTTTCTGACATTACTTAAAAGTGAACTCCACTCTAATAAGTATTCACTCGAAATTTCAGCCGCAACAGGCGTCAGACTTAAAAGTGTATCGTAATTCTGATGCACGGTCTCAAGAAGCATTTTTGTATGCAATGGGCCAACTTTGCTTTTTGGGGTGTTAATGGTCGAGTAAGTTAACCTACAAAAATCTTCGAGTTCGTCCATTGGCGCACTATATTTAGCATGCTTGTCCCAAGCGAAAGGGTTTGCGGACTTGAACACATCGAGCAATAAGCACGAATGCATTTCTAAGCTCTTCCTCAACTCTTCCTTCCTAGTAACCTCGATCTCCTTTTCCGTGTCAGATAGAGATTTACTTCTTTCGTGCGAAAGGGAGTTTAAGAACAATCCTAGAATCATAACTCCGAAAAAAGCCTGTGAGGATACAATTATTTTCCCAATATCTGTCTTTGGCGTGATATCACCAAACCCTAGCGTAGTAATAGTCACCAAACTTAGGTATGCGCTATCTACCCAAGAATCAGGTAATCCCAAGGCACACTGAAAAGCTAGATAAATAAAAAAATAGGTGATTACAAAAGCAATATATGCCCACCCGTAAAATTTTGGCTTTTGCTCTATCAATTTTCCTACCATCGTGAATTTATATCCCGATCCCTTACAGCTTATTACTGAGACTTCATGGTAACACCCGTTTCCACTAAAAAACATATTCTGTATTTTCATGGAAAAGAATATGAAATGTCCGCTAAACGTACTTTTGAGTCGCACAAATAACGTTGACTGGCTCGGTTAGACAAATAACAGACGTTCAACGCAGAGCTTTGCGGCAATTTTGTAGCCGCGAAGCGGTGAAAAAATTGTCCGACAAGAGCGATTTGTTAGCTAAAGCAATATGTATAAACCAGCACCTAAACTAGATAAGCTGATTATCCGCTGCGTCCACAAAGTAGACGTTAAAGAGTCTGGATCTCGACCAGCCTTCAATATTTCGTTTAAGGTTCCTTGTACACGAAATGATTGTACTCCGGCACTGAGGCCTACAATAATTAAGATCACACCCAATATAGCCATGTTTCTTTACCTTTGAACCAAATATACACCCAAAAAAAATATGCCTAGCGAGAAAACCAAAAGCCCTAGAAAGTGCTCACTGACGGCGGTATTCCCGAACGTTTCATCAGAGGAAGACTTGGTGATTTTACGAAATGTCACTAAGAATCGTAAATTCTGTATCAGACCAATGACTCCAAAAATTATCAGGAGAATCCCGATTGCTTTCAGCATACTCAACCTCCCTTGTAGCTAACATTTCAATGATGCAGACCCTAAGAACAGCATATAAATAACTATCGGCATAATACACTTTTTCTTGCTAAGTCATACACCTAGGCGTACTCATAACAGTTGAATAAAAATAAAGAAAATCGATCTATAAATAGGCACCCTGAGCGCCAGCAGTGCGAATTGACAGGCATCAAGAGACAAGTAGCAGACCTTCAACACCCCAATAAGGGGCTGATAGTGCTTGGCTAAACTGTGTAGCGAGGTGGAACCGATCCCAGCTTTAGCAGTCCCGCATTTAATTGACTTATTATGTTTAAGTAGGAGTTTTTAGCAATTTATCTGAAAGCCTGCGCCACAAAGGAGTCAATTCTTCATAATCTAAAGCATTATTTGAAATGCTTGCGTTAGAGCCGCTGATATTAACTTTATCAAATTCGGTTGAAGCGACCATAGTTCTGTATTGTTGTAATTGTCCCGAATTTTTCGGAATTGGATACTTTCCAGCCCATTTGATGTAATCAGACAATAACATCAATATTTTATTTTCTCCTTTATTTAGAGGTAATTCGATAATTTTTGAAATCTTTACAAGGTCATGACTTATTAAATCAGCTGTAGTAACTTTTCTACTTTCAATGCAAAGCCCCTTTAATAAAGCTTCAAAAGACATCCCCATTAACATTTTATATGTGGCATCGCACTTTCCATAAAAGTCCTTTCCACTGTTCATGGCCTTCCAAATTACTCCGGCAGATGTAAATAGTTCCGCTGCTTTGTTATGCCAGTATTCGGGATTCTCTGACATTTCGTTAAACTGGTTAAGAAGAAATTCATCCTGCGTGTGTTTTACATTACTTTGCTTTGACAACTTGACCTCTTCTTCCTTGGTTGCAGTGTTGCTAGCTCATTAAACATAACAGCTTATTACTGAGACTTCATAGTATCACTCGTTTCAACTGAAAAACCACGTCCTGTATTTTCATGGGAAAGAAGATGAAATGTCCGCTTCACGTACACTAGAGACTGTCAGATTTGATCTTGTTCTGTTATTAAACGCGTCAGATCAAGTGGTGACCAATCCACATTACGTGCTTAAAAGCACATAACTTGAACTCCTCTGGGGTATAGAGTCGAGCACAGCGTATAAAAATTGTGTACTCACTACACAATTTCTATACGCTACGCTAAAATTGTTCGTTCGCTAGCTAAGAATACTAAGTAAAAAGTTTAAATAAAGTGCGAAAGATGTATTTAGACGTAATGCATATTTAAGCAATGCTTTAGACGAACAGCTTTAGACGAATAAGTCATAACTTGATTTGTCGGGTTCAGCTAATAGGGTTTAATCAAACTAGACAGCCTTGGGTATTTTAGTTACAGGTATATCGAGCGTAAAGCGGACATTTCAATCATAAGAATTCAATAGGAACAATGTTCTGGTATTCTATATTCTCTGCCAACCGACTTCTTAACGTTTAGAAAAGAGGACAGACTGTTTTTGAGTAGTATCGTATTTATTGACTTTTGGTCTTAACAACTAAAAGCAATATGCCCCCTAGCTAGTAAATATAAGTTTTAAACCTATATACCTAGGCGAGAGATCCGACAAACAAGGATAAGTATGGAATATCTAACTGCAGCAATACTTTCTGGACTCATTTACGATGGAGTTAGAAATGGTGCAACTATCGGCTATGAGTTACTGAAATCAAAATTACAGGGATGGATTGTGGATGATAACCAGTTGAATAAAATTGTTGAGCAACTAAAAGAGGCTGGTGTGAACGATGATTTAGCTCCACATGCTATGGAGCGTAAAATCAATGGCCATCAACAGCTGATTGATATGTTACAACAGATCCATATTGCTGATGGTAATCATTATGTGAGCCAAGTTTCTAATATTGGTAATAACATTAATATCAGTGGAAGTTCTTCTGTTTGTATTGGAGATACCAAAGTACGTAATGGGAATGACTAGAAAATATGGTCAAAGTCTCAAGCAATCAAAGTACCGGCTTAGGCCACAATGTAACTGCCGCTGAATACTCTAAGGTAGATCTTGGCGATATCATAATTACAAGTCTTTCATCAACAGATTTGGTTGCCTGCACAAAGCAATTACTTAAAGTCATTACTCATAGAGATTGGAGTACTGCAAAAACCTATCTGAAAACTCTTAACTCTGTAGGCTCCCTTGATGATGAATGTAAGGCTTTACTCAAAGCTCTAGAATGTAAATTTAATTTAGCTTTAGAAAAAGAGGCTAGTTTTGACCTAAATCATTTTATTGACTTGCTTCGTAGCCCTAGGTCTGACTCCGTTATAAAAGATGTTGTAGAGTCGATCTATATTCATTACCTCTCAATTTCATCAAAAAAGGAAGCTAAAGAGCGGTATAAAATATCTCAATATAAAGGAAGCTTCACAGAAGAGGTTTTTTTCGAGAAGCTTGCAAGCAAAGAAGATCTGACAGTTAAAATTGCTAGAGGTTTGTCTGATTTTTACGAGTACGAGTTATGTTCACTAGTTAGATGTGCTTTACGCTGTGATGAATTTAATCAAGCAGTTGAGATTTCAAAAGTATTGAACGTCAACTTTCCGTGTAGTAATAGTAAAATCCTTCTAGCCCTTTCAAAGTCTCATTTACTCAATAGAACTCTTAATGGTATTCATTTTTGGTTAATCCATCGTGAACACATCAAAGATCTTGAAGAACAAATCTCTCACTCTTTGGATTTGAAAAATAGCTACGATGACTTTCGCACCATACATGTAGCCGCAATCTTGTTAGTTACGACGCATTTTCAAGCGTCTAAACTGATAGATATTTGTTTAGAAAACATTGATGAAGCAAAGAGGGTAATTCCAGACATTTACAATATACTACCAACAGTTACCAAGGTTATGGATAGTTCAGTCTCAGTTAAGCAAAGACTCAAGCAAGATGACTTTCAAATGAGCGAACAGGACTTTTCTCAAGTATCTATTGCTGTCGACCGTGGAATTATTCAAAACCGAGAAGTAAGAAAATGGTTAGATAAAGGCGGGGATGTCCGAGTAACAGATGAAAGTGCGAGAGCCTTCATAAAGTTATCTCTAAATGCTATAGCTTGTGATTGTAGTGACAATACTCAAAAAGCAAAACTATCCTCAGAAACTGAGACACTGCTAGAGGAACATTCAGCGCGACTAATAATGTTTAACATAGTAGCCATTCATCAGCTCTGTGAAAATTTAAAACGAGCCGAGTTACCTTTGCTTGTAGTCAAAATAATAGAACCCCTCTTACCTGAATTTCCTTGGTGCTCCCCTATTCTAGATACATATTCTGAAGCTTTACTCCACTCAGACCAACTTAACAAATTGGACGATTTGCTAGAGAAAATTGAACCGAATGATGAAAGCTTTAGGGTTATGGCTGTTAAAATTGAAAGAGCTATAATAACGCAAGATTATACGAAAGCTTTAGAGTTCTCAGAACAGGCTACTGCTCGATTTCCAAAATCTTGCTATTACTGGTCGATTCTACTACGAGTTCTTTATTTGGCAGACTCCCTATCCTCCAAGCTAGTCCTTACTATATCTCAGATACCAGATGAGATACTTAGTCAGTATAGCGAGGAGGGAATCCGGCTTCTGCATTTTATCGCTAAGGTTAATTTACCACTAGCAGAATCATTTATTTTGGAGTGGTTTATAAATGACCCCGTCGGTATGGCTGTAAATGTTACAAACCTCCACTTCAATAATCTTGACTATCGTGAGTCTCCCACAGAAGAAAATTATCCTTCAGATCGATGTACCTTAGCTATCGTATATTCCTCAGGTAAGCGTCATTACACTAAATTACTCGTTGATAGCTGTGAACATACTGAATACCTGTTGGATATCAATAGTCCTTTGGGAGAATTGTTAGACAGCACTGATGTTGGTAATGAGTTTGAATTAGGTATGGCTTCTTATAAGGTGATTGAAAAGTTACCTCCTATTGTTGGTGCATTTCGGATATCAATGAATATACGAGATGCTATCAATCCTGGTACTGATTGTTTCTATACCTTGACTTTAGAAGATGACAATGTGGAGGATATTTTAAATCACATAGATTCTATTTCTAAGCAAAAGCAATTATTAGATGCCCAAATAGATGGAAAAACGATACCACTGCTTATGAAATTGAAGCAAACGCATAAAAATAATCTAATGCGTGGGGCGCTTCTTTACCTCCATGACAATGAGAGTAACTCGAATTTTGACTTATATTCTCAAGGAGAAGTCGTTCGTGAATCTGTCGTTCTGGATGTGATATCACTTGCTTACTTATCTATTACTGGCTTTTGTCATGGTTTAATCCGAACAAATGTCATTCTATATATTACGCGAGAAACTAAGGAAGTAGTCTTTAACTGGTTAGAACAGATAAGTCGAGCTGACTATCTGTCAATTGCAAAAGTCGATGATGATTTCGTCAAAATGACAGCAAATGATATTGCGAAAGATGAGGTGTCTAATAATTTACGTTTTTTGTTCGATCATTGCATCGTAATCTCTCCTCAAAGCATCGATATGCCTGAAATGATAACTAAAGTGAGAGATACGCTTGATATATCTCACTACAGTACTCTGAAGGCATCAATATCTAATTCAATACCTGTTTTATGTTTAGATTCGATGTTTTGCTCACTATACGATCAATTAAGTATCCCTCTAGCGAATGTGAAACAGCTTATTACTGATGCCATGAACGCTACCCAATTGATTGAGAGAAGGAATGTTGAGTGTCATATCCACTATGGTTTAGCCACGCCAATAATGTATCAAGATTTAGTGGAACTATGTAGCCAAAATGAGAAGGGACAGTATTTGGCTGCTCAAATTCTCAAAATGTACCCCAACAACTATCCTTCAGTTAAAACTGCATTATGGGTTTTGACAGAGTGTTGTCTGAAATCAATATGCACAACGTGTATTAATCTTAAAGGAAATTTCAGTCTATCTGAGTGGAGGTTTACGAAACATATAGTCTATGCTGCCTGCCAAGCATCAATGCAATGCCTAAAAGGCGATTCCTGTGAACAAAGACTTACTGTACTAATATTCGCTGTTTTAGAGAAATTGTCCCCAACAGTTATTGCTAAGAATTTGGCACTACAATTATTTCGTCAGTTTGTTCAAGGGCATTTTCTATGTGCAGAAAAAATAGATATAGAGCTAAGGGCATTAAGAAAAGAACCATTTACAAGTGATTATTGAGCCCAGTAATACGTGTACTTTTCGTTAGTCTAGTGATTTAACTTTGTGGGTTAAAAAGAGATGTATGTGTTACTCCTATATAGTATATTCGAAGCTAGTAGGGTGTAGCTTTGTATCGGGTTTACTGAAAGTTCTCTGTAATACTATCTGTTCAAGATATCGACAAACCAATGACATCATTACAAACACTGTCGCCATTCCAAGACTGACGCTTTAACGACAACTCAAGGCACATTAAGGAGAAGATTGCGGACGTTTGGTACAAACGTAACACCGCAGAGAACAAACCCTCTCCAGCTACTTATCAAGGCTAGTTTTTCTTATATCCTATATTCTTCGTTTGACGTTCTGGGTTCTGCTATTATCTAGCTTTACTTTAAGCTCTTGAATGATTTTTAGTAACTGTTTGACGAGTGTAGATGTTTTATTCTTTGTAAGGACTACATCATTTTGATAATTGCTCTTTAATAGCATTAGAGAGTTCACAAAAGGATTAACATTGTTAACTCCTTCGGGGGGGCTCAAGCCCTCCTCTTTAATTTGCCGTAAAGCAGTTTGAATTCCATTATGATAATCTTTAATAGTCTGATGGCGGCAACGTGATCTCTTCTTTCCTCTCTGTAATCCTAGGCTTTTCATTTCATTATGATAAGAGTCTTGCAGCTTTTGGAGTTTGTCTTTTCCACCTGTTATATCTCGGGCGCATAAGCCATATCTTTCACCTTTTTTGTGCTTTATAGGCAGAATACAGAGATGAAGGTGTGGTGTACTTTCATCAAGATGTATTACAGCAGAGACAAGGTTACTCCCGAACTCATTTTTTGCCCAATTCAGGCTATTTCTAATCCATTTTTTAAGCTTTTGGTTAGCATCTTTATGATACTGGCCACTATCATTTTGATAAATAAACTCGGGTGAAAACGTCAACACAAATTCAAGTGCTAATACTCCGTTTTTCCGAAGCTTAGTTATACCGTGAGCTTTAAGTTTTGACTTCACATTATCTACTATATTGGTATTTCCAATAATAGTTTTATTCAGTCGAAATCGATTGGAGTCCGCATTTGGAGTTGGGTTATATCTGAACCAATGATTTGCCATAGCCGCTAGCGCGGCATAGCTTTTAACTTTTTCAACACGAAGAATCGCATAGGGAGATTTAGAATCCATTTTATAACCCTAGTCTTCTAAGCTGTCTATCAAGTGTGTCGGTACTATCTTCTGTACCTCCGCAATTTTTTTTACTTATGATATTTGGCCTTTGTGTAGGATGAGGTACTCGTCTTAATTTACATTGAAGGAATATTAGGTGTTCTTTACTATAAATGAAAGCATCTAGCGCATCGCTATTGTTCCAAAACGCTTTTGCGAATATTGCTAAATTTTCATTATCATTTTCAGCAAACCACAAACTCATGTTTTTGGGGCTAGGCAAAGTGTAGTTTGGTGCTGTAAATTGAAAGTGTATATTACGGTAAACAATGGCTTCTATACATGCATTATCAACTACAGGAGGGGATGATGGTACATTTAGAATTGTAAGCACGAGCGGACTTCCTTCGCACAATTCTGCTTCGCTAATGATATTACTTTTAGGCATTAAACCTAAAATTTCAGCACTTATGCAGAAATCATTTCTAATAACTTTTTTTGTATTATATTTACTCATTTTTCTTCCTTTATTTTGTAAAAATAGTCAAAATATAGATGCTATCTATATTTACCTTAAAACCCATTATTATTCTTCAATCATTACTTTTTATGATAAGTCGGTGTTAAATTTATACAGATTTATTTTTTGGCGGAATACATAGTGCTATTAAATCTACTTGTTGTAGTACTAATTAGCAGTTCGTCTTTTTTTACAAGACTCTATATAGGATTTCCAATTTTCTGACTCAGCCTTATCGAAAGACCTTCCAATACATGCTAAGGCTTTCCCCAAGGTTTCATAACCCCCCTTTCTACCTGTTTTAAACAAATTTCCTGATAAGTAATCCCGTATCATAGGCCAATATCTTAATTCTCCCATTACCTCTGCCGAAATAAATGAAACTGCTTCCAGTGGTGACAAACCTTGTATGTCGTAGGCTAACATTGCCTCTCCATACACTAATTCAGATACCCACTCATTTTTACTTTCTTTTAGCTCGGTCATATTTTGTTTTCCTTTCAAGCTTGGCTGGTAGTGAAAATATATTAGTCGATTTTTACTGTTTATCCTCTAACACTAAAAAATAACTCAAATAAAATTTTTTGATGGTTGAAAAATGTTTTTTCAGAATAATATTGTATATAAGTCGAGATGTGGAGGGGTGGTTAGTATGGTAATTAAGTTTCGTGTTTTTTAATATGATAATTAAATGATGTGTTTTTCTTAATATGATAATTAAATATTTTGTCTATTTTTTTTAATATGATAATTAAAGTTTGGGATCATTTTTTTAGATTTATATTGTATATAAAAAAGGGTTTATTGGCGTAATTTTTATAAATTTAAATTTTTGATGGATATTGATAAATTTCGTCTAACATGATTTTTTTAAATTCATGGATGAAAATAATGTCACCAAATAGATATGCAAAATTTTTTTCAGGAAATACGCATCTTCTTCAACAGCTGAGTAAATTACAGTTGATAGTTTTTATTAATTTATCACAGTTGATGACGAGAGATGACAATACTGTTGACTTAAATGTTGCGATTAAAAAAGAAATTTGTAGGGACGTAGGTTGCACAATGGAAAGCATGGCAAATATTTTGACCAGACTAGTTAAACTTAAATTCCTGATAAAAAAAGGTGGTGGGCGCTTCCTAGTCAACCCAATGGTCTCATCGAGAGCTAATAAGCAGAGGGCTGATGTTATTTCACTAAATTTTATAAAAGATCTAAAAGAAGGAAAATTTAGGTGAAATTAACCATAGTTCGGAGGTGATTTATACTCCTGCTCGAAACAATGATTACAAATAATTACAGTGATTTTGTTTTAATGCTTGTAAGTTACTTATATCGATAGCTTTTATTTTTTTTCGGACAATATCTTAATGGAGTAATATCACTGAGCCAGTGATGATTATGCACCCGTAGATTACGAAATATTAATTTTATTCGATCAAGTTGCTGAAAACTGAAGTTTTGATTCATCTCTCGCTTTAGCTTGTCACCAAACGTTTAGGACCTATTCTCTAAAAGGAAGCTCGTCTTCTCAAGATACCTTTGATGACAGTTTTATTTTAGTGTCTAAGGAGGCTTGGTCTTCAAGAAAAAGTAAAGCTCGTTGGATAAAAATTGTATTTTACTCTGTCACAGAACTCTGTCACATTGTTAGTATACGGACTCAAAGGCACGAGTTCTGTGGCATATAGATTTTGGACAGAGAATCCCTCTCTCTCCGCCAAATAAAAAAAAGCCCCGTTTCTTTGCGAAGAACGGGGCTTTTTTGTGTTTAACGCAAAATGTGTAAAAGCTTAAGCCGCGCATGCATAGAAATTTTCAAACTCAGCTTATCGACAGACTAAAACTAAGCGCTTTTTGAGCTAGCAGGTTGACACAACCACTACATGAATAAATTTCATGATCTTAATTATCAAAGCGCGGCACCAAGTAGTACAATCGTGTCTTTATTTCATCATTCGTTAGTAGAGCCGTAAAATGAAATTCTTTATAACCCTTATTCGCAACTTACTTGGGGCTATCATTGCATTTGTCGATGTAATAACCCGAGGCACTAAACTAAAACGTTCGCCAGAAAAACAAGTGCAAGTGGCAGAAGAAAGCCAAAATTTGGCTTTATACCAGTTTTTTGGTTGCCCTTTTTGCATTAAAACCCGCCGAGCAATGTACAAATATAATGTGCCTATTCAAAAGCGAAACGTGTCAGAGGGTTCGCCGTACAGGGAAGAGTTGTTACAAGGCGGCGGAAAAATTCAAACGCCATGTCTTCGAATTGAAAATAACGATGGCGTTGAGTGGCTATACGACTCTAAAGCGATTATCGGCTATTTAGAAACGCGTTTCGTTGAAGCAAAGTAACTGCTCGTTATAGTTAAAGCTAGAGATAAAGTTTCTAGCTGTACTGTAACGGCTAGCCCTCCTAAAAGGGCTAACCTTCTACGAAGAACAGCTGTAATGGGAAATACCGCCAGCATTAAAAAATTCTCGCGGGCGCAAACGGTAATAACCGCTTTGTGTTTGCTCTGATTGTTCTTCGTAGGGTTTAGTCAGCACGTTTTGCAGTGCGTGAATACGATCAAAATTGCCAACTTCTGCGTCTTTATACGCTGGCACGACTAACCATTCACGCCATGTGAACTTGGGGTTGGTAAGCTTCATCTTTTTCGCGATGTTATTAATATCACCTGACTTTTCAAGTTGAGCTTGCCAACTGTTAAACCACTCATTCCACTCAAAAATCATGCTTTCTTTAAGTTCAGCATAAAAACTCGTTTTTAGTGCTTCAACATTATCAGGAAGGTTAGATAGTAACCGTTCACCAGGGCCCTATTGACAGTTAGTAATATTTATTTTCAATGATCG
>OJBB01000051.1_pt1 | contig 51118 bp, 38 predicted proteins | sample 1590401 | NCBI WGS metagenome assembly OJBB01 (sample SAMN05416789, study PRJEB24817) | seawater metagenome | isolation source: Sea water | place: Canada:Atlantic | collected 2013-07 | reverse complement strand
AGAGTAGATCGTCGGCAGCGTCAGATGTGTATAAGAGACAGTAATTGAAGTGGTTTATCCTGGCGCTTCGCCCAGTGATATTGAAACTTTAGTGGTTGACCCACTTGAAAAAGAAATTGCTGATATTGAAAATATTAAAAAGATAGAAGCAAAAATCCATAATGGTGCGGTAAGAATTACCATAGATTTTCTTTATGGTACGGACGGTGAAACAGCGTTTAATAAAGTAAAACAGGCGGTATCAACCGTAAGACCTAGCTTACCTGCAGGCGTCGCAGAGTTGTTGGTATTAAAAGCAACACCAAGCAGTGTTGCTATAATGCAGTTGGCTTTGTGGTCTGAGCCTACCAACTATAAAACGATGGAATTGCATGCCAAGTTATTGGAAAAACGACTAGAAACAATAGCCAGTGTTCGTAAGGCAAGTATTTGGGGATATCCGCGGCAAATTGTTGCGATAGATATTAATTTACCCTTATTAAAATATTATGGCTTAGCGCTTACTGATATTACTCAAGTGCTTCAAGGACGAGCATTAAATATCACGCCTGGATTTGTAGATGCCAGCACACGACGTTTTAATGTTAAAGCCAGTGGTAACTTCACTCAATTAGTGGATATAGAAAATACTGTTATTAGCGATAACAATATGGTCAGTGCGAATGGTGTATTAAAAGTAAAAGATATTGCGGGCGTTACTTTTACTGATGCTGAGCCAAGTTATTTAGCTTATTTTGATGATATACCAGCGATATTTATTACGGTGGAGCAACGTGAAAAAACTAATATATTTGTTTTAACTGAGCAAATAAATCAAGAAGTTGAGCAGTTTAAAAATAGTTTACCTCGTGGTATTAAGCTGGAAAAATTATTTCAACAAGCGGACAGTGTTAATGTGCGTGTTAATGGTTTTTTTGATAATTTAACGCAAGGCCTAGTTATAGTAGGTTTAATGGCTTTACTATTTTTGGGCATCAGAGAAGCCTTAGTGGTGATCCTCGCTATTCCGATTTCATTCTTGATGGCTATTGGTTGGCTTGATTTTAGTGGCTATGGCTTACAGCAAATGTCGATTGTTGGTTTAATTATTGCGCTGGGTTTGTTAGTTGATAACGCTATTGTGGTAACTGAGAGTGTTCATAGAGAAAGTAAGCTTGGTAAAGATATAAGGACTGCTGCAGCATCAGGCACCAGTAAAGTCGCTTGGGCAATTGCTAGTGGCACTATCACGACGATGTTAGCCTTTTTACCAATGCTGATGATTCAAAGTAATACCGGCGACTTTATTCGCTCAATGCCCGTAACTGTAGTGTTAGTATTATTTGCTTCGTTATTAGTGGCATTAACGTTAACACCACTTTTAGCCAGTAAATTACTTGTTGTTATTGAAAAAGACGATAAACCTAAAAAGATTAAAATTAAGACCCTGCAACACTACGCCAATAAATTTGCTGAAAAGAGCTATACCAATACGTTAACGATTTTAATGCGTAATAAAGCTGCCGTTATTGTTGTGAGTTTACTGATGTTAGTAGCTATGTTTTCTTTATTTGGGCAAGTAGGTGTAAGCTTATTTCCAAAAGCAGAAAAACCTATGTTATTAATTAATGTTACTACTCCTGCTAACTCATCTCTGGCATATACAGATAAAGTGCTACAGCAAGTTAGACTGCATGTTAAGCAGTATGATTTAGTTGATAAAGTAGCGCTAAATATTGGTAATTCAAATCCACGTATTTATTATAATGAGGTCCCAAAACGCGGCATGATTCGTTTTGGCCAAGCGTTATTGGTATTAAAGGATTATCAGGCTGATGAAGTCACCACGTTAGTAAAACGTTTACGTGATGATTTTAAAAATTGGCAGCAGGCGGAAATCACTGTTAAAGAGTTTACTCAAGGTCCGGTGACCGATCAGGTTATTGCTATTCGGTTGTTAAGCGAATCCTTAACTGACTTAGAGCACGTTGCCAATGATCTTTCGGCTAAAATGCGACAGTTATCAGGTATTGTAAATATTGATAACCCTATTGGCATGGCAAACACTGAGTTGGCGCTAACGATTGACTACCAGCAGGCAGCATTAAGTGGTGTGAGTGTTGAACGATTAGATAAAACCATTAGTACCATCTTATCAGGTACGACTGTTGGCCAGTTTAATGACGTTAACGGCGAAGATTATCCTATAATGATTCGTCAAAAAAATCCCAGTATTGATAGTTTGTCAGCCATTGAAATTAGCAATAATCAAAGGGTTTCAATTCCCCTTGAGCAACTCGCCACTATGGAGTTAAAAAAGGGTGACAGTGACTTTTTTCATTATCAGAAGTTACGTATGGCTAAAGTATCTGCCGATGTTGAAACCGGTTATTCAGTTGGAGAAATCACTAAACAATTGGTCAATTATCTTGAACAGTATGATCTACCTGCAGGTATGCATTTTACTTTAGGTGGAGAAGAAGAATCTCGACAGAAGACTTTTGCAGGTTTAACACAAGTTATGTTGATTACGGCGATGGGAATATTTGCAGTATTAGTGTTGCAGTTTAAATCTATTTTACAGCCAATGATTATTTTTAGTTCAATCCCTTTTGCCATGGCAGGCTCTATCATAGGTTTGTATTTAACAGGGTTATCTTTTTCTATGATGGCTTTTGTAGGTTTGATAAGTCTGTTTGGTATTGTTGTCAACAATGCCATTATTTTGATTGATAGTACCAACGTTAATTTGCGTTTAGGCTTAGACAAGCATTCGGCAGTATTAAAGGCTAGTGCTGTTCGTTTTACGCCAATATTGTTAACCACATTAACGACTATAGGCGGTTTAATTCCATTAACATTATATGGTGGCAGTTTATGGCAACCACTCGGTGTGGTACTTATTTCTGGTTTATGTGTGTCAGCTATTTCAAGCTTTTTATTGGTACCTATTTTAACTGAACTCTTTACAGAACGAGCGTCCGAAAATAGAGCTGACTAGGCTATTTCATGGCTAAATTAGGCCAATAAAACTAAGACATCATGATGAATTACTATATAATAATTTCTGTTACAACAAAGATGTCACCATAGTAATACCAACATTTTAGGATTTAGATAAATGGAAGTAATTGGCACCTCAGGTTATTTTTTAGCAGCCTGTGCTTATGCGGTTTTTATTTTATTACTTTTAGCTGCTCGTAATAAAACCTTAGCCGGTGGTTTAATGCTTTTAGCGGCATTATTAGTTTTTTCTTCCTCTCTTAGCGCAGCATTACAACCTAAACAAGGTTTTTCATTGCTTATCGTCATGGCAATAGAAACGTTTAAAGTTGCTGTTTGGTCCTTATTGATTATTTGTACTCAAGCAAATATCACGTCGGTTAAAGCACTAATTTCTCACCCCAAAGTTAAGCAATATCTACAAATATTCAGTGGCTTATCTGTGCTTTGTTGGGGGGCTGCGCTATTTATGCCCGATAGTGTGAAATATCTGTTTTCATTGTTTTTATTACTTAACTTATGGTTACTCGTTTTACTTGAACAGCTATATCGAAATGCCGATGTTAAAGTTAAATGGGCCATTTGGTCTTTAATTATAGCCTTGGGCATGGCAACTGTTTTTGATTTCGTGCTGTTTGCGCAGGCGGCTATGGTTAACCAATTAGACTTTTCTTACTGGTATGCGCGTGGTTTTATTGCGGCCATAGGTATGCCATTAATATTGGTAAGTACTCGGCGTATTAAAGATTGGTCGGTAGATGTTTTTGTTTCCCGTGAAGTGGTCTTTTATAGCTCAATGTTACTGATTTCGGGTTTATACCTACTTTTATTGGCTATAGCGGGTTACGTAATTAATTTCTTTGGTGGAGCTTGGGGCGACGTTATCAGTATCGCGTTTATTATTTTAGGTGGTAGTGTTTTAGCGGCCTTATTAATAACTGAGAGGTTACGTAGAGAGGTTAAGGTATTTATTACTAAGCACTTTTTCGCTAATAAGTATGATTATCGAGTTGAGTGGCTCAAATCCATTGAACAGCTCGAAATCGGTGAAAATAATGATTGTTATCACACTGCAACTCACATTATGTGTTCATCGTTGAATATCCATCAAGGTGCATTAATCAAAAAAACCACCGTGGGTCATTATCAACCTCTCTATCAGCAAAATTTTCAACTCGAGCAAAGTGATTTACACTTTTTAGTTGCGGTTGAAGAATTCTGTCAACAACACGGTTGGATTATTGATATCAGAGAGTTGGCAATGGTTGAGGAAAGTTACCCTGGCTTAGCGTTGGATGCTAAAGCATGCGGACAAAAGAATATTGATATAATCATACCTATTTTTATGAATAAATCAGTTTACGGCTTTTTCTTGTTAGCACTGCCTGAAGAGCAAGGGGTATTGAATTGGGAAGATCGAGATTTACTTTTTTCTATCTCCAAACAACTCAGTAATTACTTATCACTTAATGAAGCTAATGAGAGCTTGGCTGAATCTAAGCAATTTGATGCTTTCAATCGCATGTCAGCTTTTTTAGTTCATGATTTAAAAAATATTCAAGCACAGCTGGCGTTAATTAATAGTAATGCCAAGCGCCATAGAGATAATCCCGACTTTATTGATGATGTTTTTGAAACCATAGAATCAGCAACGGGACGACTTGATAAAGTCTTAACACAGCTACGCAACAAGCAAGTGGTGGAATCAACTAAAAAAAGTACAGATGTACAAACGCTAATTCAGAGGGTAGTCAAACAGCGAAATGTGCAGTTACCACACATTAGTGCAAAGGTAGCTATTGATGACATGATTTCAATTGATGAAGAAACGTTTTCTTCAGTATTAAATCATCTATTACAGAACGCACAAGAAGCGACAAATGAAAGTGGCTGGGTTAAAATAAGCGCAGAAAGGATAAGCAACAACTTACACATTGCTATTGTTGATAATGGCTGTGGTATGTCGAGTCACTTTATTAAAGATCGCTTATTTAAACCCTTTGATACCACCAAAGGAAATGCTGGCATGGGTATTGGTGTTTATGAAGCTAAGCAATTTGTTGAGGGTATTGGTGGCGCTATGCAGGTAACTAGCTTCGAAGATGAAGGTAGTATTTTTACACTTATTATTCCTTGTAGTATCACTGATTAGAAAAAAATAAAAATAAAGGATATGGCATTGTTATGGAAAAGTTATTAATTGTTGATGACGATTTAGGCATACAAAAACAACTTAAATGGAGTTTAGCTGACTACGACGTAGTGCTTGCAGATACCCGCGAAAGTGCTATTGCTGCAGTGAGACGTCATGAGCCTAAAGTGGTTACGCTTGATTTAGGTCTGCCACCAGATGCAGCTAATGCTAGCGAAGGTTTAGCGGCACTAAAACAAATATTGGAAATTGCTCCCCATACTAAAGTGATTGTTATCACGGGTAATGATGACAGAAGTAATGCCCTAAAAGCTATCGAAATGGGCGCTTATGATTTTTATCAAAAACCGGTTGATGCTGATGTTATTAATGTCATCGTTTCTCGTGCTTTTAGCTTAGCAATGATAGAGACAGATAACCGTAGTATGAAGTCTATTGTAGGCTGTGATACTGGCATTATTGGTAGTAGTGAAAGTATTGATAGATTACGCCTTATGGTGCAACGTATAGCTCCTACGGAGATTACAGCGTTGCTTCTAGGTGAAAGTGGTACTGGTAAAGAAGTTACGGCCAAAGCCATTCATAAAGTGAGTGATCGTAGTGATAAACCTTTTATTGCTATTAACTGTGCTTCAATTCCTGAAAACTTATTAGAGAGTGAGTTATTTGGCTTTGAAAAGGGGGCTTTTACTGGCGCTCATAAAACCACTTTAGGAAAAATAGAGTGTGCACAAGGCGGGACCTTATTTTTAGATGAAATAGGTGATATGCCTTATCATTTACAAGCAAAGTTATTACGCTTTTTACAAGAAAAAATAATAGAGCGCTTAGGTGGACGAAAAGAAATACCCGTTGATGTTCGTGTAATATGTGCGACAAACCAAAATCTTGAAGTAATGGTTTCAGAAAAAACATTCCGTGAAGATCTTTTTTATCGTATTACCGAGATTACTTTAAATATACCGCCATTACGTGATCGTGATGAAGATGTACTTATCCTAGCTAATTTCTTTTTACAGCAGTACGCTGTTGAATATAAGCGAAATGCTAAGTCCTTTGCGGACGATGCTTTATATGGATTAAGACACCATAAGTGGCCTGGCAATATTCGAGAGTTACAGAATAAAGTTAAATCGTCAGTGATTATGAGTACCAGTAATCAAGTAACTGCTTTTGATTTAGGTTTCTTCGATAAAGAAAATGCAGAGTATGAACTGTCACTAAATTTACGTGCTGTGCGTGAACAAGCCGAAACTATAGCTATTCAAAAAGCCTACGCGCTCACGGACGGAAATATGTCGAAGACGTCGGAATTATTAGGTATTACCAGACCGACGCTTTATTCATTGATTGAAAAATATCAGATTGCGATTAACGTTTAGAACTAAAAATTGTAATGCTGGTAGTTATTTACTATCAGCATTTTTACTTTGTAATTCAGCAAACTCGCGATTTTTTTGTTTTAAAAGCTTATCAATATAGCGTGTCATTTTAACTTTTTGCTGAATTGAGCTTTCTAGTATTTCTTCCACTTCACGTAATACATTTTTAATATTTTCAACATGTTCAGTTGAGTTTATGACTAATGGTTGATGTTTTGTATCACTTTCAAGAGCATTCCCACTCAGTGAGCCTGTAAGTTCAACAGACATTTCCTCGGCAACTTCATTGACGGCATTGCAATCAATATTCTCTAACTCCTCTAGAAAACCAAACAATAATAGACGGTCAACAAAGATGTTTATTTTTCTTGGTACGCCTAACGTTTTTTCAAAAATAAGCTGAAACGCTTCATCTGAAAATAAGGCTTCTCTATTGCAGTTAGCTTGCGCTAATCTATGATTGATATAATTTTTTACTTCTTCGGTATTCAGTGGCTTTAGATGCGCAGAAGCAATAATACGTTGTCTAAATTGTTCCATATCTGGTGCCGATATAATTGCTTTTAACTCTTCTTGACCTAATAAAAAACTTTGTATAAGTGGTTTGTTATCAAGTTGAAAATTCGACAGCATTCTTAGCTCTTCTACCGTTTCAACAGGTAGGTTTTGAGCTTCATCAACTAACAATAAAGCGCGCTTACCTTGTTTATTCAAATTGATTAAGAACTTTTCTATACTTTGCAGGACATCAGCTTTGCTGTTACCTGTTACTGTAATTTTAAATTCAGCGGCAACGAGATCAAGTAGTTCATCAGGGGTTAGTTTTGTAGTAACTAATTGTGCTGCAACAATATTTTCATCGGCTATATTCGCCAATAAATTACGAGCTATCGTTGTTTTCCCAGTGCCAATAGGACCAGTAATAACAATAAATCCTTCGCCTTGATCTAAGCCATATTGCAAATAAGATAAAGCACGTTGATGGTGGTTGGTTGCAAAGAAGAAACGTGGATCTGGGCTTAACTGAAAAGGTCGTTCACTAAAACCATAGTAACTTTCATACATGTTAGAAATCTTTTGTTAAATTAATGGAAGCGCGTGCTTCGGTGTAAGTGTAACGCTCAAAAGTTGATTCTCGATCAAGATATTGTAGCGTTAAAAAAGCATTGAGTGATGATGCCAGGCTTCTATTGTAAGTTGTTGATACTGTTTTATAAATATCTTTTTGTCTTGGGCCGTCAGGATTGTTTTTATCAAAAATGTTTTTTCTGTAACTAACATAGGCTGTAATGTCACTTCTAGCACTCATACGACGAGTAGCAGTAATACGGCCATCGAGGTAATTATCAATGGTGCCAGTATCTAAACTTTCTCTATCACGGTTAGATAAGTCTAGTGTAAAAGTAGTGCGTGCTAAAGTTAACCGAGATGTCCATGCTAAACGTTTATTTAATGAATATACATTATCTTCGGGTTCAAGGGAGCTGACGGGTACACTTATAAAGTCAGTGGTGTCGCTAGGTGTCTCGCCCACCGGTAAACAATCATCTGGGCCGATGGCATTAATTGGACACCAGACCTCACTATTTATTAACTGAAAGTTATTACGATCATAAGCCTCAATGGTTTCATGGTAAGAAATAGTATTGGTTAGTCGTCGAGTTCGGTGAGAAAAATCTAAATTATAAGAATCTCCAAAAAAGCGCTTAGAGTATCCTGCCTTTAGAGACGTTCGTGACGATGGTTGCCAATCTATATCTGCTGCAACATAATCGTCACTCGCTGCTGAGTCGTCTCTAATATAGTTGTACGATACATCAATAATTAAATGTTTAGCGGCTTGATAACGAAATCCTGGTCCCCACGAGGGAATTGAATCAGGATTACTACCCGCTAAAGTGCCGGTGACTCTTTCATTATATACACGAATAAACGGATTTAGTTTATAAGGTGTTATAGCACCGATCTTGGTTTCTACTTGGTGATTTTCACTAGTAAAACCGTTATTCTCTTGATTGGCAAAAGAACCGGTTAATTCCCAAAAGACATAACGGGCAGCATTACCATTTTCACTATTTATTAGTGCAGTGTAGCCATTAATTTCGCCTATATCATCTTCAGTGTCCACTATGGAGTACATTAGGGAAGAGGATAGATAATAATCGCTGTTAGCCGTGTTAAATTGCAATCCAGCAGAATGATTACGTTGCTGGACAGTATCACCACTCACTAAATCAGCTAAACTATTGTTGCTATCGTTTTGACTAACGTTAGTTATTGCTGAGCTGGCAACAACTTGCAGTTTGTCTTGCCAAATTGAGTATGAAGCATCAGCCCGTAAAGTCTGATAATCATCATTAAGTTCACTATTATGGCTATAACCGGCAAGGGTTTCCGTGCCGGCAAATGAGAACTGTAATTTTCTAGAGCTATAAATCGCATCAGCACCAATAATGAATTGACTCACTAGACTCGATTGTTTGTCTTGTTGATTCAGCTCTACATTATTAGTAAATGTTTCGGTTAGCCCTAAACTTGGATTAAATTGCCAATCACCAGCAAAAGAGCTGACTGAAAAAAGTAAGCTCGCGATTGCAAAAAAATGTAATCTTAGTTGAAGTTTACTGGTTTTTTCTGCCATAGCCATATCCATAATAGCCATATACATCCTTTTTAGATCTAATGGTTTTGTTCATTACTAAGCCCAAAGCAATGTCACTATTTAGCTGACTTACCGCTGTTTTAACATCATCCGTTTTAGTTTTTGATTCTTCCACAACAACAAGTGCTTGACCAACAAGATCAGATAACACAGGAGTCTCTGTCACACCAATAATGGGTGGGCAATCAAAAATAACGATTCTATCTGGGTAGCGCTCAGCTAATTCTTTAGCTAAGCTCTCCATGCGCTCACTTGCTAATAATTCATTAGTTAAATGATGTGGTTTACCTGCTGGAACTAACTTTAAATTATCGATGTTAGTACTGTAAATTATATCGGATAACGATGACACTTCAGAGAGTAGGTACTCAAGTAGGCCTTTTTTGCTCTCAAATTCTAACTCTCTATGCAAGCTAGGTCTCAATACATCGGCATCTACCAAGAGTACTGTTTTATTCTGCTCAAGGGCGATACTCAATGCTAAATTAATGGCAACATAAGTTTTCCCTTCATTAGGATGAGAACTGGTTACCATAATTAAGTTGCTGTTATGTAGTGTTTTTGACGCTAGACCAAAAGCATTGTTCAGTAGCTTTCGCTTAATATGGCGAAATTCTTCTTGAATATGATGAGCACTGTCAGGGCTATAAATAAATCCACGTTCATTTAACCTGTCACCATTTAATATTATTTTGTCTTTATTACTGCTTGCTTTCTTTGCTGCTGCAGGCACCGAAGCACTACTGATTTCTTGAATATTACTATCGGCTTTAACTTCATACTCAGAACAATTGTCGACTTTTTCATGCTGAGCTAATTTTTGTTTAGCCAAGGCTTTTTCAATGGTACTCATGGCTAAAAGATCCTTTTTAATGGTGCTTGAATAATGTTAGGAAATACAAAGTAACTAACAAATAACAATAACAAGCAGAGTAATAACAAGTTAGAGCCTATAAAAATGAAGGTTTTCTTTTGATGCCATCGTTGTAAACCTAAGTTTTCATTGGCAGAGATAACACCAAATATAGGTACGCCGGTAATTTTAGATAATTGAGCTGTAGAGGTTGCAACAGGGTTCAATTGACTCATTAACAATGACAAACCAATACCAACACCAAATCCTAACAGAGTAACGACACCAAATAAAATAAAGCGTTTTGGCCCTGAAGGTTTAGTTGCTTTACGAGGAGGGTCAATGACTCGAAACTGAATTTTATCAGTAGTTTCATCAGCTTGTTGAGCGAGTTGTGCAGTTTCTTTACGTGATAACAACTCTTCGTATTTAGATTTAGTAATCCCATATCCACGGTTTAGTGCAATTAACTCAGCCTCAATCTCTGGTAAAGTATGCACTCTGTTTTCAAGTTCGATAATACGTTGGCGGTAATTCTCAGCTCTAACATTAAGTGATGCAATCAAGTTCTCCAGTTGATTAACTTGAATTTGTACTTCTTGAATAACAGGATTAGCGCTTAACCGCTTTAAACTGCCCGTATTTTCATTATTTTGTGCGAGGTATTTTTCAATCTCAGCGCTACGTGATTTATTTAAATGCTCTAAATTTCGGCTGATTTCGATTACATCTGGATGTTTGTCGGTATAACGAAGCTTTAAATTATCCAGTTGAACTTCTAATTCATTTATACGGTCATCATAAGTGGTTCGTATTGAACTTTCACTTTCAATTTTATTATCACTACCGTTATCAGCTACTACTGATTGGGCTAGTTGCTTTTTAGCTGAATCAAGACGAGTTTTATTCTCTAAAAGGTCTAATTCAATAGCTTTTAATTTTTCTTTGTTACCATTAAGTTTTGCATAATAACCACCTGATTGATCAGGTAAAATACCACTATACTTTTGTTTAAAACTTGTCAGTCTGGCTTCGGAATTTGAAAGGCGGTTTTCATAATCTTTGATTTGAGTATTTAAAAACTTTTGTGCGCTATCTGAATCGCTTCGAGTCTCGCCTAAAGTATTTTCAATGAAAACTGTCAGCGCTGAGCGAACAATGTTTTTCGCCATTTCTGGATTTTTATCTTCGATGCTCAAGGTATAAATGTTTTCGCGGCCAACACCTGATATTTTAATATTATCTTTTAGATTTTTGATTATTGCTTCATATTGGGCACTATTGCTCGCTTGCACATCTAAATCTGTCATACGCGAAATACGTTCTAAATTAGGACGGCTTAATAGGGTTTTTACCATTAGACGAATTTGCGTATTTGGATTCGTTTCAACCGTTAAACCTTTTAGTAAAGGTCGTAATAAAGATTGAGTATCAACATATACCCGGGCTTCTGATTGATAAACATTTGGCATAGCAGCGACAAAATACCAACCAATAGGGCAAATAAGCCAAGTTGCTATGATGATATAACGACGTTTTAACCAAATTCCTTTTAGATAATCAATTATCTCTTCAAATATATCTTGCATTACTACCCTTTAATTGTGCGCTGAATTATGATGTATTAAGCTTTCAGTCTGTTAAAACCAAGCTTCAGGGATAATGATAATATCGCCTGGTAGCATATCAACATTAGCACTTATCTCTCCATCTCTAAGTAACTGATCTATCATTACTTGGTATTGATTTTGTGCACCATTTTCAATACGTATTAATACTGCATCGTTTCCATCAGCAAATTCGGTTAAACCGCCAACTTGAATCATAACATCGAGCAAGGTCATATGCTGAGTATAATTAATGGCTCGTGGCTGTGCCGCCTCACCAATAACACGAATTTGCTCACTAAAAGGACCCACAAAATTTTCAACGGTGACCGTAACGATGGGATCTCGTAGATATGTTGCTAAAATCTCTTCAATTGAGCGGGCTAATTCAGTAGGCGTTTTACCACTGACTTCGATATCTTCAACTAAGGAGGTAGTAATCATGCCATCTGGGCGTACTATAAACGAGCCTGAAACTTCAGGGTTACGCCAAACGAAAATACTAAGCACATCGCCCGAGCCGATTAAATATTTATAAGTATTTATATCGGCTGTATTAGAGGGGTGCAAAGTTGCACTAGGTAACGTATTGTGTGAGCTACAGCCTGAAAGAAAAGTTGCTAGTAATAGCAGACCTACTTTTAATGTGCTGGCAAAGCGATTATCCATAATTTACACCTTTTTAAATACAATTTGATTTGAAAAACGATGTGTAATTGTATGGTATTTTATTGTCTTTTAGCAATGTAAATTAACATGTGTAAATTAATCGTTAACTTTAGTGCGTTTTTTGTTAGAATCAGCGCTGTTTTTTGTCGGTAGAAAATTGCTATTTATTTGCAAATCTTAATTAAAGGAAACCTAGCCAGTTATGTCTAGTTCGAAATTTCGTGATTTATCAGCAGGTACTAAATCTTTAATTATTGTAGAACAAATTTTATTTGTTGGTGCTTTGATGTTAGCTGTTCATTTGAACGGAGAATATCATATTGTTGATTTTCTTGTGGTATCTGATGGTTTCTTATTACTCTATGCAGTTATCTTTGCGCTACTTAATCAATTAAGTGCCTTAGCGTTAGGTTTGTACAACTCAAAACTGAGAGAAAGTTTTCGAGGTATATTCCGTCGCATGTTGATGTGTGTTTCTGTTGGGTTCTGTGCAACAACACTTATCAATCCTTTTTATGGGGTTTATCATTTACCTATAGAATTATTGGCTATTGCCTCTTCACTTAGTGTTTTTCTCGTCAGCTCTTTTCGCTATTTTACCTTTAAAATAGATTTCTTTGGTTTTGGCAAACGTAATATTTTGGTATTAGGTTCTGGCCAACGAGCATCAATTATAGAAAGACGTATGCGACGCGATGTTGATAGGCAAGATTTTACGGTACATGGTTTTGTTATCATGGAAGGTGATTCATCTGATGGGATTCAGCGCGAAACGCGCATTAAGTTAAATGAATCATTAGTTGAATACACTTTGGCTCATGATATTGATGAGATAGTGGTCGCTAATGATGAACGTCGTAATAACTTACCTGTAGATGAGCTGTTTGCTTGCAAGATCCGCGGAATTGAAATAATAGATATATTAGATTTCATTGAGCGTGAAACAGGACAAATAGCCGTTAACCTTATTTATCCTAGCTGGGTTATTTATTCTAATGGCTTCGCCTCTAATAATTATTTACGTAATACCTTAGATTGGATTTTTAATGCGGGAATGGCACTGATCTTGTTATTACTTACTTGGCCTGTGATGCTTATTACTGCGTTGTGTATGAAGATTACCGAAGGTTTTAATGCACCAATATTTTATAAGCAAGAGCGTGTAGGCTTAGATGGCGAACCGTTTAATATGATCAAATTTCGTAGTATGCGTTTAGATGCGGAAAAGCACGGCGCCCAAATGGCAAGCGAAAACGATAACCGTATTACCAAAGTAGGTCAGTATTTACGTAAATATCGTATTGATGAACTGCCACAAATTTGGAATGTTTTGCATGGCAGTATGGGCTTTGTTGGCCCAAGGCCGGAGCGACCTCAATTTGTGCAAAGCCTTATCAAGAATATCCCTTATTATAACGAACGTCATAATGTTAAACCGGGTTTAACCGGTTGGGCGCAATTAAAATATCCTTACGGCGCTACTGAGGCTGACTCTTTAGAAAAGCTGAAATATGATTTGTACTATATTAAGCATCGTAGCTTTCTCTTAGACATATTAATCTTAATTCGAACGGTTGAGATTGTGTTGTTTGGTAAAGGACGTTAATGATAATGCAAGCGGTAGATAAAGTGAGTCCATTACCTGGAAAACAGGCGCTTACGGTAGATGTTGAAGATTATTTCCATGTCTCAGCCTTTGAAAAGGCGATCGATAAAGCTGATTGGAATAACCTTGAATTACGTGTTGAAGCAAATACTTATCGATTATTAGAATTGTTTGAACAAAAACAGGCTAAATGCACCTTTTTTACTTTAGGTTGGGTAGCAGAACGTTGCCCTAATTTAATTAAAGCAATCGTTGATCAAGGACATGAATTAGCGAGCCATGGTTTTGCTCACCAACGTGCGACTGAAATGACTCCAGAGCAATTTCTAGCCGATGTGAGTAAAAGCAAACACGTACTTGAAGATACTTCCGGACAAGCCATTATTGGTTATCGGGCACCAAGTTTTTCTATTAACGATAGTAATACTTGGGTGTATGAGACTTTAGCTGAACTGGGTTTTGAGTACAGTTCGAGCACTTATCCTATTGAACATGATTTATACGGAGTGCCTAACTGGCCACGTTTTAAATATCAAAGAGCTGAAGGTATTATTGAGATACCGGTACCGACAGTTAGAAAAAATGAACGTAATACGGGTATTGGTGGTGGTGGCTATTTTCGCCTCTATCCTTATTGGTTGTCTAAAAGACGCATTGATAATTACTTAAATACAGAGCAACAGCCTTATAGTTTTTATTTTCATCCATGGGAAATCGATCCTGAGCAGCCTCGAGTTGCAGGTGCTTCGATAAAATCTAAACTTCGTCATTATTTAAACTTATCTCGTATGGAAGGTAAGGTTGAACGTTTATTAGAAGATTACCAGTGGGACACGATGAAAAGTGTTTACTTGAATAAGAAGTAAGCACAAAACAGTTATAGTGCGACTGTGGTGAACTCACCTTAAGTTAAATATAAAGAGAATGGACACTTGAATAATATTTCTATTACTAATGATGCAATTAAACAACTCTCATCATCTGAATTTTCGACGTGGGATGACTATGTTAAAAATCATCAACAGGGTAGCTTCTTCCACTTAAGTGGTTGGCAGCAAGTCATATCAAAAAGTTTTAATCATGATTGCTATTTTTTGTTTATAGAGCTTGATGGTAATATTGCCGGTGTTTTACCTTTAGTAGAGGTGAAAAGTAAGTTATTTGGTCATGCACTTATTTCAACGCCTTTTTGTGTTTATGGCGGGGCTATTGCTGATACTCCTGAATTAGTTCGTCAATTAGAACAAGAAGCCTGTTTATTAGCTGAAAAGCTATCTGTTGATTATTTAGAACTACGTTATCAAGAAAAGCAAGAATCAAAGTTACTCTTAAAGCAAGCACACAGTGCTTTTGGCTGTGAATTGGCTGAAGACAATGAGAAAATCCTCGCGTCAATTAAGAAAAAGCAACGTGCTGTTATTCGACACTCTTTTAAAAATGAGCTTAACTTTTCGCTTGAGCCAGGTAATAAGAACTTACAAGATTTTTATCATTTATTGTCAACAAGTTACCGTAATTTAGGCACGCCAATTTTTAGTAAAGACTACTTTAATAATCTGGTAGATGTTTTCGGCGATAATATTGATATTGCTGTTATTAAAAGTAAAGATAACCAATTATCAAGTGCGGTAATGAATTTTTACTTCAACGAGCAAGTATTACCTTATTATGGTGGCGGTAATGATAGTGCCCGTGGCCTTAAAAGTGCTGATTATATGTATTACCAAGTAATGTGCAGCGCCAGTGAAAAAGGCTATCGTTGGTATGATTTTGGCCGTAGTAAAAACGATAGTGGTCCTTATAAATATAAGAAAAACTGGGGTATGGAACCTAAGTCACTCTATTATTATTACCATCTAGTCAACGCAACTGAATTACCAAACCTTAGTCCTAATAACCCGAAATACAAATTATTCATTGAGTTGTGGCAAAAATTACCACTAAAAGTTAGTCAAATAGTTGGTCCATTTTTATCTAAATTCCTAGGATAAGCCAATGAGTTATTCAAATGAACAGCTCAGTGCTAGAAAAGAAGAAAATAGTATTCAGAAAGAGCCGTTGCTGTTCTTGTGTCACCGAATTCCTTTTCCGCCGAATAAAGGCGATAAAATTCGTTCGTTTAATATATTGAAAAAACTGAGTGAACGATACGAGGTTCATTTAGGATGTTTTATCGATGATCCATTCGATAAACAATATGTTTCAGGTTTGCAAAAATACAGCGCTTCTATTTTTCATCTAGATCAGCATAAAACACTCTCAAAAATTAAAGGCTTAACAGGTTTTTTAACTAATAAGCCTATTACGTTACCGTATTATTTCGATAAACGAATGCAGCAATGGACTCATCGAGTCATTGCTCAGCATAAGATCTGTAAAGTATTTGTTTATAGCTCTTCAATGGCACAATACGTTCAAGAGAAAAATACGCAGACTAATCAGTTTTCATCACTGGAGCGTATCATTGATTTTGTTGATATTGATTCCGATAAATGGCGTCAATATGCGATGAAAAAGACTGGTTTAGCCAATTGGTTTTTTAATCGCGAGTATCGTCTGTTAGCACAAGTTGAAAATGATATTTGTGCTGAATTTGACCATAGCTTGTTTGTTTCTCCTGATGAAGCGCAGTTATTTAGTGAGCGACAAGCCTTAGATCTGAAAGATAAGGTGCATGGGTTATTAAATGGCGTCGATATACACTTTTTTGACCCGAAAAAACAATTTGAACAGGAAGCGCTTGTACCAAATCAACCGTTCATTGCTTTTACGGGGGCAATGGATTATTGGGCTAATGTTGATGCGGTATTATGGTTTACGGAACATGTTTGGCCATTAGTCTTAGCAAAAAATCCCGAAGCGGTCTTTTGTATTGTAGGCGGTAACCCAAGTAGCGATGTTATCTCTTTAGCAAAACAGCAAGGTGTTCTAGTGACTGGCCGTGTACATGATGTTCGTCCTTTTATTAATCAAGCAAAGTGTGTTGTAGCACCATTGCAAATAGCACGTGGTATTCAAAATAAAGTACTTGAAGCAATGTCGTTGAATAAAGCGATAGTTGTGACACCAATGGCGATGGAAGGCATTAATGCAGATGCTAATGAAGCTGTAGTGATTACTGATAATATTGAAGAGTATGCACAAGCTTGTTTAGTATTTTTAGCAAATAAAGAGATATCAAAATTTACGAGTAGAGAGTGGATCATTGAGCAGTTTACTTGGCCACAAACCTTGGAACCATTATTAGGTTTTTTTACTAAAAAGGATGACAGTAATGGTAGCAACTAGTGAAGTAGAGCGAAAGGTTTCATCTTGCCTAGCCATAACCGATAAACGGCTATGGCTAATGTTTTCTGTGTTAATACTCGCTTGGGTTGTAGTTTATCAAGATGCTTTACGTGCCATGGAAACTATTTGGTCTACATCAGATACCTTTGCCCATGGGTATTTCATTTTGCCTATTAGTTTGTGGCTAATATGGCGAGACAAAGAAAACTTTTTACAAAGTAGAGTAAAACCAAGCTTGCTAGCACTGCCTTTATTAGTTGCTTCTTTGTTTGTGTGGTTATTTGCCTATTCGGCAGATATTAACGTTTTAGGGCAACTCTCTGCAGTAACTTCATTAGTTTTATTAATATGGTTAGTGATAGGTAATAAATTAGCTTGGCGTTATAAGTTCCCTTTAATGTATTTGTTTTTTGCCGTGCCTATGGGGGAAAACCTCATACCATTGTTGCAAGATGTTACTGCTTGGTTCACTGTTTTTTTTCTTAAGCTTAATGGTATTCCTGTTTATGTTGACGGTTTATATATTCAAATACCCACAGGTATGTTTGAAGTCGCGGTAGCTTGTTCTGGCATCCGATATTTAATTGCCTCAGTCGCTGTAGGCACCTTATTTAGTTATTTAACGTATGACAAAACTTATAAAAAGATATTGTTTGTAATATTTGCGCTTACGTTACCTATTTTGGCTAATGGTATTCGTGCTTATGGCATTGTTGCTATTGCTTATTACTCAGACATGAAATATGCCACTGGCGCAGATCATCTTATTTATGGTTGGTTGTTTTTTGGTTTAGTGATCATGTTGATGTTTTGGATTGGCGGATTTTTTGCCGATAAGGTACAGGTAACAAAACGTTCTGATAGAAAATTGTTGGGCGCTGCAGCTCAAGTGAACGTTTCGAAGCATACTTTAATACCGCTGTTGAGTTTACCATTGTTGATGTTAACTTTTTTTGTATTAAAGTCTATTCCGAGCGTTAATTTAAAAGAGCATAACATCACAGCAGAGGCCACTTCATCGTGGGGCATTAACTTTGAGGATGCCTACGAAAAAGCCTATCAAAGAAACGAACAAGGCATTGAGGTATTTCAAGCTATATATGGCAATAAGCAAAATAAGGGCGAGTTAATTGTTTGGCAAAATGTTACTCATGATTATGATCGCTGGACGATTGTCGACAAGAAACAATTAGTGCTTAATAATAAACCTGTCATGTTAGTACATTTGCGCACTATTGATGGCCAACCCAGAAGTTACTTGTATCAGTATAAAGTAGGTGACTTTTACACTGTCAGTGATAATCAAGCGAAATTGATGCAGGCATGGAATAGTCTATCTCGCCAGTCTGACTTTAGTGAAATGCGCGCTATTTCATTGGCAGGAGTGAGTGATTTAACTAAGGTAGAAAGCGACTTAGTCCAAGCTTTTAATCAGTATGAGTTTAAAGGGGAGATGAGTGAGTAATAAGACGATAGTCGTTCATTTAATCTACCGTTTAGATATTGGTGGCTTAGAACGAGTTATGCTTAATTGTATTAATCAAATGGAAGATGAAAATTTTAAACATATTATTATTTCATTAACCGATGCTAATCATTTTTCTCAGTCAGAAAATAACCCAATTGACATTTATTGTTTAGGTAAAAAGCAAGGCAGTGATTTAGGCATTCACTTTAAGCTTTATAAGCTTTTAAAAAAAATAAAGCCCGCGATTTTGCATACCTATAATCTAGCGACAATTGAATATCACCCAATTGCTTGGCTTGCAGGAGTTAAAGGCCATCTTCATGCTGAACATGGTCGTGATATTGGCGATCCGCAAGGCTTGAATAAAAAACATAATCTATTACGAAAACTCATGGCTATCTTTATTCATCGATACGTCAGTGTAAGTGAAGACTTACATCAATGGTTGATAAACACTGTCGGTATACCAGCAAAGAAAGCTTTACTTATTCAAAATGGTATTAACACAGAGCGTTTTAATGCGCCAAAAACTGTGAGCGAACAACTGCGATTTGCTATTGTTGCTCGTATTTCACCAGTAAAAGATCACCTTAACTTACTAAAAGCCTTTGTATTGCTAAATAAAGAGATAGGTAATGAAAAAATGCCTCAACTTGCTATTGTTGGTGATGGTGAACAACGTGAAAAATTAGAACAGTATTGTGATGAAAATGGGTTAGATACTGTGAATTTTCTTGGTGCTCGTGATGATATAGCGCAAATATTATCGCAAACCGATGTTTTTGTTTTATCTTCTATTGCAGAAGGTATCCCTATGACTATTTTGGAAGCTATGTCCGCAAAAACACCGATTGTAGCAACACGAGTGGGTGGTATTCCCGAAGTGGTCGAAGAGGCTAAAGAAGGGTTTTTAGTTGATAAGAGCGATTCAGCGGCTTTAGCACAAGGTTTATTGCGCTATATAAATCAACCCGAATTAATTCTTGAACACGGCGAAAATGCTCGTGCCAAAGTATTGAAAAATTTTAATGAAAAACACATGGTGCAGGCTTATTTACAGCAATATAAAGCACTAGTTAAAGGATAATAATAGAATGTGCGGTATAACGGGTTTTATACATTTTTCAGCAGCGAATACAGCCGATAGCTCGTTAAGTAGTTCAGTTAACGACTCAGTGGTAGACCAAAAATTATTATCACAAATGAACCAAGCGCAATTTCATCGAGGGCCTGATGAGGGCGGTGAGTATCTTGATGAGCATGTGGCTTTAGGGCATAGACGTTTATCAATCATTGATTTATCGTCAGGTCAGCAGCCTATGGCAAGTGATGACGGTGAATATGTCCTGATTTTTAATGGTGAGGTTTACAACTTCAAAGAAATACGCATAGAGCTTGAAGCATTGGGCCATATTTTTCATAGTCATAGTGATACTGAAGTTATTCTACATGCTTATATGCAATGGGGCCCTGCTTGTGTTAATAAATTACAAGGCATGTTCACTTTTGCTATTTGGCATAAAACACTGCAAAGTTTGTTTATTTCACGCGATCGTTTAGGTATTAAACCGTTATTTTATGCCATGATTGATGGCACACTTTACTTCGCCTCTGAGCTGAAAAGTATCACATTGATACCAGGTTTGAGTAAAAAAATTGATGCTAAAGCCATTGAGCAATATTTTGCTTTGGGTTACGCAGCTGAACCGCACACTATTTATCAAGAAGTCGCTAAATTACCTCCAGGACATAATTTAACGATCAACGTTGGTGATAAAGTCCCTAAAATAGAAAAATACTGGGATGTTAGTTACGCTGAGCAAGTAGAAATGGCTGAAGAAGACTACCTTGAAGCTATGGTTGATCAATTTAAGAGTGCAGTAGATAGTCATATGAATGCTGATGTCCCATTAGGCTCTTTCTTATCTGGTGGTGTTGACTCAAGTGCTGTTGTTGCCATGATGTCGCAGCTTTCGAATGAGAAATCAGGCGGTACAGCAACAGATACAACAAATAAGCCAGTCACAACCTGCTCCATTGGCTTTGACGTAAAAGATTACAATGAAACTGATTTTGCCCGCATGGTCGCCAAAGAATATAAGACTGATCACCAAGAACAAATAGTTGCTAGTGATGACTTCGAACTCGTCGATTTATTAGCAGGTTTATATGATGAACCTTACGCTGATAGTTCTGCCATGCCAACCTATCGAGTATGCCAGTTAGCACGCGAGAAGGTCACTGTGTGTTTATCGGGTGATGGCGCCGATGAGCTATTAGCGGGCTACCGTCGTTATGGTTTAATGATGAACGAAGAAAAAGTGCGTTCAATCTTACCTTATTCGGTCCGAAAACCATTATTTGGTACACTGGGTAAGTTATACCCTAAGCTTGATTGGGCACCACAATTTTTACGTGCTAAAACAACGTTCCAATCGCTAGCAATGGATACTGCGGAGGGATATTTCCATGGTGTATCTCTGCTTAACGATACACAACGTAAAGCATTATTTTCAAATGAGTTATACCAAGAACTGAACGGCTACACCGCACTTGAAGTTTTTAGAGAGCACCAAGAAAATTTTGATGGTAATGACCCGTTATCTCTCATTCAATACTTAGACATTAAAACCTATTTGGTCGGTGATATTTTAACAAAAGTTGACCGTGCTAGCATGGCGCACAGTCTAGAGGTTCGAGTGCCATTTTTAGACCATAAGTTTGTTGAATGGACAGCAAAAATACCAACAGCTCTAAAAATTAAAAACGGCTGTGGTAAATACATATTGAAAAAGGCCATGGAACCGCATCTACCGCACGATGTGCTTTATCGAAAGAAAATGGGCTTTAGAGTGCCATTATCTGATTGGTTTAGAGGACCCTTAAAACAGAAGTTACGTGATGCATTATTAAGCGAAGAAATGAAAAATAGTGGCTTATTTAATATGAAAACGATTGAAAAATGGTTAGATGACCATCAATCAGGTCGGAAAGAATATAGTGCTCCGCTATGGACATTGTTGATGTTTGCTTCTTTTTACAAACAAGCTGAAGAAGCATAAAGGGTTTGAAAGTTATGAAAATTTTACATGTATTTGACCATTCAATCCCGCTACATAGTGGCTATACTTTTCGCAGTAGATCAATACTAAAGCAACAGCATGCTTTAGGCATTGAAACCTGCCATGTCACTAGTCCAAAGCACGGTAATGACCAAGCTGAAATTGAAGACGTTGACGGACTTAGGTTTTATCGTAGCGCACCTATTTCGGGATTAATGTCAAAACTCCCTGTTTTAAACCAAATGTCCTACATAGGTCCAATGGTTAAAAGAATTCTTGAGGTTATCGATATTGAAAAACCGGATGTCATTCATGCGCACTCTCCGGCATTAAATGGCTTAGCCGCGTTAAAAGCAGGAAGAAAGTCAGGATTACCCGTTGTATATGAAATCAGAGCTTTTTGGGAAGATGCTGCTGTTGATCACGGTACCTGTAAAGAAGACGACTTACGTTATCGTTTAACGCGAAAAATGGAAACTCATGTTGTTAAAAATGCCAATGCAGTGACTACTATTTGTGAAGGCCTACGTGGTGACCTTATCAATAGAGGTTTCGATGAAAGTAAATTTACGGTTATTGCTAATGCGGTAAATATTGAACAATTTGATGTGATTACACCGCAAGATAAAGCCAATAATGCCGGTTTAGCTGCAACATTAAAATTAACTGACTGTGATGTTTTAGGTTTTTTAGGTTCCTTTTACGCTTATGAAGGTTTAGATCTCGCTATAGCAGCCATGCCGGCAGTACTGGCGAAAAACGCTAAAGCACGCTTATTACTCGTTGGAGGTGGCCCGCAAGAGCAAAACCTTAAGCAACAAGTAACGTTACTAGGCTTGGAAGGTAAAGTCATATTCACGGGTCGAGTACCACATAGCGAAGTCGGAAAGTACTACAGCTTAGTAGATTTGCTTGTTTACCCTCGTAAACCAATGCGTTTAACCGATTTAGTGACGCCACTAAAGCCGTTAGAAGCAATGGCGCAAGGTAAGCCTGTAATTGCTTCTGATGTAGGTGGTCATAAAGAGTTAATCACGGATAATGAAACAGGTTTCTTATTCAAAGCCGGCGATAGTGTTGTACTTGCTGAACGATTGATTGAATTGTTGGCCGATGAAAATAAACTTAATAGTGTTTTATCAAATGGCCGAGCCTATGTAGAAGATGTTCGTAACTGGCGCAATAGTGTCAGTAATTACTTACCTCTTTACAAAAAATTAACTGATAAGTAGTTTATATGAGCCAATTTAAGAAAGTAACTATTGTCGGGCCATTAGCACCACCTGCAGGGGGCATGGCAAATCAAACCAAAAAATTGGCTGAATTTTTACGTTCTGAAAATGTAAGTGTAGATGTTATTAGAACGAATCCGGACTATAAGCCTGCTTTCATAGGTAAAATACCCGTATTAAGAGCTTTATTTCGCTTAGTAAGCTACAAGCTCACCTTAATAATGCGTTTAAAAAATACTGATGTGATCCATATCATGGCAAATTCAGGTTGGTCTTGGCATTTATTTGCTGCACCAGCCATTATCTTTGGCCGTCTTTATAATAAACCTGTTATCGTAAATTATCGAGGAGGGTATGCCGCTGACTTTTTTAGTAAATCTTGGTTTTGGGTTAATTTAACGTTAAAAAAATCGCAGGCTATCATTGTACCATCGGTATTTTTGCAAGAAGTCTTTGATGATTTTGGCAAAGAATCAGTCGTTATTCCAAATGTGCTAGATAAGAACCTATTTTTTCAAGCAGATAAACCTACAAGTGATAAGTCACCGCATTTGATAGTGACGCGTAATTTAGAAGCCATTTATGACGTTGCTACAACTGTTAGAGCTTTTGCATTAGTAAAAAAAGAGTATCCGCAAGCGTACCTGTCAATTGCTGGTACAGGGCCTGAAAAAAAACCATTAACTGCGCTTATAACTGATTTAAACTTAGAGGATAGAGTTTCCTTTACTGGACGCTTAGGGCCAGAAGAAATGGCTAACTTATATCAGCAGGCAGATATAATGCTTAATGCCAGTACTGTAGACAATACGCCAAATTCTATAATTGAAGCACTGGCATGCGCAACGCCGGTAGTAACAACTGATGCTGGTGGTATTCCTAAATTAGTTACCCATCAGCATGATGCTCTTTTGGTTAATATAGCCGATCATCAAAAAATGGCAGAGGGGGTAATAGACATACTTAACAGTGAAACATTACAAAAAACCTTGATTAATAATGGCTTAAATACCATTAAAAAGTTTTATTGGGTAAACGTTTGGCTTAAGTTAAAAGCTTGCTATGATGAATCGATCATCAATAATCGCGTAAAATAATTAGTAAAAGGTCACGACAGAACATGACAGGGATATACACTAGGCTAGTATCAAAGCTACTTTTTCCTCTTCACGAACGGCTGAAGAAGCACGATACCGTCGCGATTAAAGTACAGTTAGAGAAAAGCCAGTGGTTACCAAGAGACAAAATTATGCAGGCTCAAAATGAGCGTCTGCAACAGTTTATTGGTCAGGTAATTAAAGATGTGCCCTATTATAAAGCGCTTTTTAATAAGCTTGGATTATCTTCTTCAGATATTAATTCAGTTGCCGATTTACACAAGCTCCCTTTTTTAAATAAAACCACCATACGTGAAAATTATTCCGCATTGAAATCTAATCAAGCTGGCGCTGTCAGTTCTTTTACCACAGGCGGTTCAAGCGGAACACCTCTTACTTTCCTACTGGGTGATGAGCGTGTAAGCCATGATGTTGCAGAGAAATGGCGAGCGACCCGTTGGTGGGATGTTGATATTGGCGATAAAGAGATTGTTGCTTGGGGCTCTCCTATAGAATTAGGCGCACAAGATAAAATACGTATTTTGAGAGATAAACTTTTTCGTTCGACCTTAATTCCTGCTTTTGATGTTGATGAAAGTAAGTTATTAGGTTTTATTGATAGAATTAAAAGCATCCAACCACAGATGTTATTTGGTTACCCGTCAGTTTTTAGTTTAATTGCTAAATTAGCACTCGCTCAGAATATAGACTTAACACAGCTAGGTATTAAGGTTGTTTTCGTTACTTCTGAGCGTTTATATCCCTATCAACGAGAGATGATAGAAAAAGCTTTTGGAGCGCCAGTAGCTAATGGTTATGGTAGCCGAGACGCAGGTTTTATCGCCCATCAATGCCCAAGTGGTAGCATGCATATCTCGGCAGAGGACTTGATCGTTGAGATTATTGATAATGATGGCCATGTGGTTGAAGATGGCGAAAAAGGGGAGATAGTGATCACGCATATGGCAACATCTGATTTTCCTTTCGTTCGCTATCGTACCGGTGATATTGCCGCTTTAGATACAAAGTCTTGCGCCTGTGGTCGAGGCTTACCTGTGCTGAAAGATATTGAAGGGCGCACAACTGATTTTGTGGTCGCAGCTAATGGCACTATGATGCATGGTTTAGCGCTAATTTATATCTTGCGAGAACTTGAAGGAATTGAAGAATTTAAAGTTATCCAAGAAAGTAAGCAATTGACGCGAATAGAGCTTGTACCAACTAATACACTTAGTGATGAATTATCGGCTCGTATTATTGAGGGCTTTAAAGCAAGGTTAGGACAAGAGGTAGAAATTCAGTTGGATGTAGTGAAGAATATTACTGCTGAAAAATCAGGCAAATTTCGATATATCGTTTCAAAAGTAGAGGTTAAATAACATGGAAAGTGCACTGTGGGCTATTAATTTATGTGCGGTAGTTTATCTCTGCTTTTGGGCGATTAAAGAAGATAATAAAGAGATTGAAGTAAAAAAATCGGCTAAAGAAATAGTAGAAAAAAAGGTTGAGCGATAACAATGAGAGATATTGTATTTCTACTCATTATTCCTTTTATTCTTTATGCATCATTGCAGCGTCCTTTCATTGGTGCAGCTATGTGGTTATGGGTTGCTATGCACTTCCCAAATGGCTGGGTATATGGCTTTGCAGGCAGTTTTCGTTATAACTTAATTATCGTAGTGTGTGCGTTTTTATCTTACCTTCGCTGGAAAGATAAAAGTAAAATGGACGCTGATCAATTAACTTTTTTGATCGTTCTGTTTCTAATTTGGACCTTTATAACTAGTATTTTTACCATCTCCATTCCAGAAATTGTGTGGGATGAGTGGATCGAATTTTTAAAAATAACTCTTTTATATATTTTTGCCACTTTAGTGTTGCGAACTAAGTTACATATTAATGTATATATTTGGGCATTAGTCTTATCCGTTGGGTTTTATGGTTGTTTAGAGGGGTTGAAATATATATCTTCGGGTGGCGGACATCGTATTGCAGGTTTAGGCTCTCATGTATTGAGTGATAGAAATGAATTGGCACTTGCTTTCAATATGTTATTACCTTTAATGGTTTATCTTATTGGGGTGAGTAAACATAAGTGGATAAAGCTAGGATTGTCGTTTGCAATAGTCTTGAATTTAGTCGCTATTATTGGCACATATTCACGTGGCGGTTTTGTTGCTTTAATTATTGTAGGTGGTTATTTTTGGCTGCAAAGTAAACAAAAATTTCTCTACTCGATATTAATTATTATCGCCATAAGTATCGGCACTACTTACGCACCATCATCTTGGACCAATCGCATGGATACCCTTGAAACGGCGCAAAGTGATTCTTCATTTTTAGGTCGCGCATTAGCCTGGAAACAAAGTATTTTGATGGCAAATGATAACTTGCTTACTGGTGGTGGATTTAAAGCAGGGCAAACATCGTATGTGTGGTGGAGTTATGATGCTGCAGGGAGCTTTAATGATGTTATTGATACATCAAGAATGGACAAAGTTGCATTTAAAGCAGCCCATAGTATTTATTTTCAAGTGTTAGGGGATCATGGCTATATTGGATTATTTCTATTTTTAGGCATTATAGTTACCGCCTATAGAAAAGCAGGGCGAGTGGCTAAATTAGCAAAGAAAACACACCAAGATGAAAGTATTATAAAGCTCTGTAGCCTGGTAAAAGTTTCTTTGGTTGCATATTGTGCAGGTGGTGCTGGTGTCAGTTTGGCCTATTTTGATATGTTTTATGCTATTTTAGCTATTGTTTTTGTTATTGAGCATCGCCTTATTGGCAGTGATAGTGTTGTAGTAGATAGATCTAAGGGTATAAAATATCGTGTTTAGTTGGTTATTGCGCAAGATCGCAACTCATTGGAGTCATGAAGGAAAGCAAACCAAGCTTAATATTCTCACTTACCACCGGGTGGGTGAGCATTTTAGTGAGAAAAATCCTAAAAGCATTCATTGGGCATTATTTGCATTACAAATAAAATGGCTAAACAAGTATTTTAATATACTACCTTTGCCTATAGCTCTAGAGTTGCAAGCAAAGAATGAATTACCACCTCGAGCTGTTTGTATCACTATTGATGATGGTTATCGTGATAGTTACGATTATATTTTCAAAACACTTCAACGAGAAAATGTGAAGGCGGCTTTCTTCATTAGTACCCAAGGTTTATCAAAAGGTGGCTTATGGGATGAAGATATTTATGTGGCAATTTTTAATGCACCTGAAGAGATAAAACAGCTCAATATTGATGGAAAATTTTTTGATATAAGTAACTTTGACCGACGAGTAGAAACACGTTATCAATTAACTGAAGAAACAAAATATCTTCCTTTAAAACAACGTCAAAAAATTGTAGATGAAATCAGATCACAAACAGGTGTGGCGCTGCAGCCTAATAATTTTTTATCTGCAGAACAAATTCGAGAAATGCATCAAGCAGGTATGACAATAGGTGCGCATACACATAGCCACCCTATTTTAGTAAAAGAAGATGATAACGTAGCTTTTGATGAAATTAAGCAAAGTAAAACTATTCTTGAAGACATTATTACGCAACCAATAGATTACTTTGCCTACCCTAATGGTAAATTTAAGCAAGACTATGATCAACGTCACATTGATATGGTGGAGTCCTTAGGTTTTAAAGCTGCACTGTCTACTGATTGGGGATCTTTGGCTGATTATCAAAAAGAACGTTTTAAAATTAAACGCTTTACCCCGTGGGATAAAACAGAGTTCAAATTTATTTTGCGATTAGCAATGAATTATCGAAAATCATAACGGGTACTCAAATTGACTAGCTTTACTACTGTTATAGGCTCAATAAATAAAATGGCAAAAGTTAAATGGATAAATTAACAATAGAAAAAAATTGGCGAAATAAGTATAACGTATTAGTGCCACAAGCTGACTCTATGGGAGCTGTGGCGGTAATTCGTTCGCTTGGGCAACATGGATATAATGTTTTTGCTTCTTCATCAAAAAGTGATGCTCTTGGTTGCCAGTCAAACTTCATTAAGCAAGCAGTTAAATGTCCTGAATATGGTGGTGAATACCTGGTTTGGTTACGCCAATATATTAAAGCTAACGATATACATGCCATTATTCCTAGCGAAGGCTTTTATCTTATTATTAAAGAACACTATGAAGAGTTTACACACTTATTACCTCTCACATCATCAAAGGAAGAGGTATACCGGTGTTTGTGTAAAGTGGATGTATTTGATGCATTTTTAAATAGTGGTGAAACTGCTATGACTGAGCACATTTCTAATACTCAAGTGGTGTCATCGATAGAAGCAGTCGACTGGGATGAAACATCAGCGTGGAATTATCCTTTATTTATAAAAGGTGATGGATTTTATGCGCATCAAGGAGATGATGCAAAAATAGTCAAAGCAAATACTCTTGAAGAAGCAAAATCAGCTGTTGCTGAAGTATTTGAAGCGTATCATAAAGTGATTGTTCAAGATTGTAGTGAGGGCGTAAAAGCGACCGTTAACTTGTTATTTCAAGATGGTAAGTTATTGGCAGAATCAATGGCCGTAGCGACTCATGAAAGCCCTCATACTGGCGGCTTAACCTCATTAAGACATAGTTGGTGGCACCAGCCAATGTACGAAGATGCAGTGAAGCGTATGCAATTTCTAAATTGGAACGGTCCTGCCATGGTAGAATATAAGTGGGATGATAGTACTCAGAAATTTGACTTTATTGAACTTAATTCACGCTACTGGGCTGCGCTTAATTTAGATATATTGGCGGGAATTCATTTTCCTTGTATTCACCTTGATTACTTTTTTGAAGGTTTATCAGCAGATGAGCCGATCCGTTTAACAGGTAAGATAAATGTTCGAAACACATTCCCCGCTGATTATGGGTATGTGTTGTCATCTTTAAAGGATGACAAGCTCTCAATACTGACAAAAGTAGGAATTATTTGTGAATTTTTTGCACTTTTTCTCAACCCCTTTGTCAAAGCAGATTTATTCTACCCTGGTGATAGAAAACTATATTTCATCAATTTATGGAAGTTTACTAAGGAGTTCAGCAGCTCGTGTTTAAAGCGTTTAAAATAGCCTGTTTATTTATTATAAAATCCTGTGGAGGATTTTGGCTGACTCGTCAATTTAACAAAGGTAATACCTGTGTGCTCTGTTATCACGGGTTTTCTTATGATGATGAGTACTTATTTCGTCCTAAATTATTTATGCGTCCTCAAACATTTGCTCGAAGAATGGAATGGCTTAAAAAGAGTAATTATGAAGTAGTGTCTTTACAATATGCTGTTGCCCACGATGGAGAGGGGAAGAATCGTATAGCATTAACTATGGATGACGGGTGGGCAGGAACATATGAGTTAGTTGACGATGTTTTATCGAAATATCAATTTCCGTTAATGTTATATGTTACGAGTTATTATGTTGAAAAACAGGGGGCTGTGATCAATGTTGCGCTTGCTTATATTTTATGGCGTTCGTTAGGCAAAACACTGATAGTGAAAAATGCAGATATTGGTCTCAATAAAAGTTACGTGATAAGTAATGATAATCGAAATAACATAGTTACTGAGCTTTGCGAGGCTATTGATACCTTAGATAATACATCTGATCGTCAACAAATATTGATGGATATTAGTAGGGAACTCGATGTAACTTTGATGGTTAATGCGCAGTTACTTTTTCGCTTGTTAAGCAAAGAAGAGCTGACAAAATTACTCGCCAGTAATGTTGATTTGCAACTCCATAGTCATAGACATTGTTCACCTCAAAATGAAGAATCTTTTCAGCAAGAGATTGCCCAGAATAGAGATTACTTACAACAGATAGTGCCAAATACCTTGCTTGAGCACTTTTGTTATCCTAGTGGTGAGTATTACACTAAACAGCTTGCCTGGTTAGAAAAAAATGCAATTAAAACATCAACAACTATATCTTCAGGAATGTTCAATAAAGATACAGATTTACTGCAAATTCCTCGGTTTTTAGATGGTGAAGATGTACATCAATTAGAATTTGAAGCTGAATTATGTGGTTTAACAACATTTATCAGAAAATTATTTTAGTGTTCAGTAAATAAAATGATCGATGAAAACGATTATTAATTAAGAAGAAATATAGATATGAATCTAGGCAAGGTGACAGTTTTAAAGAAAATAGGAAATACTTTTTCTTTAATTAACAAAGAATCACAAAGAAAGAATAGAGGCCTTATCGCGATTATTATTGAAATGATGCGTCTTTATGTAAAAAATTCAATAGGGCCTAATTATTATTTACAAGCCGGTATGGCTGATCAGAATATGTCTTGGGATTTTAAATGCTCACATATTAGCGATAAAGATTACCATGCCGCGCTTGATAAGCTAAATCCTCGTCCATATCGAAAAATTACTCAACATAAATTATCAGAAAAATCATTTTTACAATTTTCTCATATTCCTTGCGCCAAATTCATTGGCTTTTTAGAGCCCGTTAAAGGTTTTGATGTTAATGGACTAAGTTTAACAAATGAAGAGCAATTATCTTCTTTGCTCCAAAGTTATGTAGACCAAACGATTTGCATTAAAATACCAGAAGGTTTTGGCGGAGAGGGTTTTTTCGCAGGCACTTTATCTTTGGATAGTGGTACATTGAAAGTAAAGGCATTAGATGAAAGTGATACCTTAACAATTTCTCAAGTTTTAGAGCGTTATCGTAAGGTGATTGCAACAGAAGGACTATTGTTTGAGTCATTTATTGAGCAACATGATAGCTTCGCTCAGTTTAATCCATCAAGTGTTAATACTTTGCGTGTTTGGGTGCTTCAAACAGATGATAAAGTTGAAGTCATAGGGACTTATCTACGAATTGGTCGAGAGGGTAATTTAACTGATAATGGTGGCGGGGGCGGTATTATGTGCCCAGTGGACCTTGAAACAGGAGTGCTAGATAAAGGCTTGACAACATCGACTCCTTTTCGAGAAGAATTTGAGCAACACCCAGATCACCAAGCACAAATATTTGGTATTCAATTGCCTTTTTGGCATGATATTTTAGCTTGTGCTGAAGATACACTCAAAAAATTACCCTATACCAAATTTGCTGGTCTTGATGTAGCTATGACAACAACGGGTCCTCTTATTATTGAAGTGAATGTTTCTCCTGATAAAAATGGTGCAGCTAATGGTATGATTCGCTCTAGCCTGCTTAAGATAGCCGCAGACAAATTATAAGTTATTACTCCATATTATTATTTAAATTAACTAGCCCATAGGATAAAGAATGTTTAATAAGGAAAAAACAAAGCATTATATAAAACGCGCTATTAATAAGGTTAAATACACAGATATTCAAGGGAAGACATTATGTTTTGATGGTTTCTCAACTAGTTACCCTGAAATTAAACTTTATTATTCTGTGGGTGACAAGAAGTTTACTAATAAAATAATTTATCGAGTGTGTGATGAAGATGCATTCAATGCTATGGAATATGATTCTTGGGCTGCTCTTTTGACTCATGTTGCTTTCTTGCTTTCTCCCGTATTTTTTAAATATGACCAATTTGATTTCATCAAATGTACATTTGGAAAAGTGACAAAGGAAATGTCTGATTTTTATGAATTTGCGATTACAAATATGCTCATGGAGTTTAGATTTTTACAAGGACTTGATCCTAATCGAGACATAAAAGTAATTGGTAATAATGATAAAAAATACTACGAAACGAAACAAAAGCAATTAATAGATAAAACATTAATTTTAAATGGAGGGGGCAAAGACTCTTCATTGTCAGGCGAAATAATCCATACAATGAATAAGGATGCTTGTTGGTTTACGGTAGGTCTAAATGAACCAAGGCGACTTGTCGTTGAGCAATCTCACTTTGAAGAAAGTATTCATTTGAATTATTTCCTAGATGATTCAATTAGGACTGAAGGGAAGTTTGGCTACACTCCTCTAGCTAGTGCTACTTTTGCCACAACACTTGGCGTTTTAACTAGCTATATGTTGGGCTACAGGTATGTAATTTTAAGTAATGAATACTCTGCTAATGAGCCAAATTTAGTGATCGGTAATGCTCATGTTAATCACCAGTTTGGTAAATCTTTTGCGTTTGAAGAAAGATATCATCATTTTGTTAAAAAACATCTTGTTGATGACGTATATTACTTTAGCCTAATGAGACCTTGGTATGAATTGAAAATTGTTGAAGTTTTTTCAAACTATAAGCAGTATTTTGATAAATTCATTAGCTGTAATATTGGTATTAGTAAAAATCAGTGGTGTAAAAGTTGCGAAAAATGCGCCTTTATTTTGCTTTGTATGGCCGCATTCAATGATAGTGAGGATCTTAACTCTGTATTTGGTGAGAACTTATTTGAAAAGAAAAAAATACGTCAGCACATATTAACGTTAACGACAGCTCAAACTAAGCCATGGGAATGTGTAGGATTGAAAGAAGAGTGCAAATTAGCACTTGCTCTGACCTTAAAGCGTTTTCCGGATATGGAATTCGAAGAAGCTCCATTTAGAAAAGATTTTGAAAATGCTTGTCAAAATGTAGACATTGAAAAGGAGTCATTAACATATATTCATCATTTTAATAATAATCATTTATTACCTGAAGAGTTCGTTAATGCCTTAAAGCAATTTAGCTCAGTAAGTAAATCAATAAGAAGTAATGATTAATTAAAATGAAAAAAGTATTAATGATTGCTTTAGAGTTTGCGCCATGTCGAAGTGCGGGAGTACAACGCACCTTAAGATTTTCCGAGTATTTGAAAGTACATGGGTGGCAACCTTTTATTGTGACCGCCACTGAAAATATTTATGATCGCCTTGATAACACATTGCAAGTTACGCCAGAAGTGGCTAAACATGTTGTTCAAGCTAAATGTGAAGATGCATCAAAAAAATTTGCTCTTAAAGGCCGTTATTTTCAATGGATGACCTTGCCTGATAGATATTGGCCTTGGTATTTTGATGCGGTTAAACAAGCCTCAAAAATAGTTGAACAAGAAAAACCGGATGCCATCTGGTCAACATATCCGGTATTAACCGCCCATTTAATTGCTTTTAAATTGAAAAAAAAATACCACATTCCTTGGGTAGCTGATTTTAGAGATCCACTGCAATGTCGCTATGACAAATCAGCTCAACGCTACGCATGGTTTAAGAAGTGGATAGAAAAAAAAGTAGTTAAACATGCTTCTAAAGTTGTCTTTACTTCAGGTCGAGCAGCTGATTTGTATCGAGAGCTGTATCCTCAAGAATCACCCGATAAATTTGTCACAATAGAAAATGGCTTTTACTTACCTGAAAAATCATTAGAAAAAGGGGACGACCACGTTGTAAACCCTATCTGTAAAAGTAATAAATTTCAATTGTTATATAGTGGATCTTTGTATGCAAATGGCCGTAGTCCGGAACCATTGTTTAAGGCGTTGTCGCAGCTAAAAAAACAAAATATAATCGCTGCAGACAATTTTATTTTGACTTTTAGGCCGGGTAAATCAACAGCCTTTTCTGCTCTATTAACTGCTTTAGATATTAATGATTTAGTCCAGTTCTTACCCGCAATATCATTTGAAGGTTCAGTGCGAGAGATGCAAAAAGCATCAGCGACCGTTTTGATTCAAGATGAAATATTTCATCGTCAAATCCCTGGGAAGTTATACGATTATATCTGTGTTAAAAAGCCAATATTAGCACTAACACCTGCTAATTCAGCTACTGCAGATGTAATCAAAAAAATTGCTTTTGGTGTCACTGCAAATAGCGAAAAAGAAATTGTAGAAGCATTATTATATCTAATCCAAACGGATATAGATTGTAGTGAGGATATTTGCCAATATTCAAGAGAAAGCAAAACAGCAGAATTAGCTCAGTTATTTAAAGGATTATCGAGTAACCAATGACAAGTTTACGTAATAAAGCAGTAAAAGGTATTGCAATTCTAGGCGTGGGTAAGGGATTAGGTCGGCTAATTTCATTTGCCAATACCCTTATTTTGGCTCGAATATTATCTCCGGAAGATTATGGTTTAATGGCCATGGCTATGGTCGTTTCAGGTTTTGTTGGATTCTTTAATGAAATAGGCCTAGGTAGCGCTATTATCCAGCGTAAAGAAACATCGTCAGCACAATTAACTGGGGCATTTTACATTGCTATGTTTACCAGTGTTATTTTATATGTGATTACCTATTTTTCGGCTCCTTTTGCGGCAACCTTTTATGATAATGCTCAAATTGAACCTATTCTTCAGGTACTGTCCTTAGCCTTTATCTTAGGCGCAATTAAAACGGTCCCAGATGCACTATTAGTGAAAGAAATGAAGTTCAAATACATTTCAGGTATTGAATTCTTTTCTATTTTATTAGTATGTATTGTTACACTTGCGTTTGCGTTAGCGGGTTATAAAACCTGGTCTTTAGTGTATGGGTTTTTAGTGGGGGAGTGTTTTAAAACGTTAGCCATCATGTGGTTGTCTCAGTGGCGACCATCTGCTGGAGGCAGCATTAAAGAAGCATTAGACTTAATGAAGTTCGGTTTAACTGTTACTTATTCTCGATTAACATGGTATTTATACACAAATGCTTCAACCCTAATTTTAGGTCGCATTGCTGGCGGTGCTCAAACAGGGATTTATGGCATGGCTGCGACTATCGCAACTTTGCCTACATCGCATATTACCAGCTTAATTATCCAAGTGGCTTCACCGCTATTCTCTAGATTGCAAGAGGATCTAAAATCTTTAAATAATGCGTTAATGAAGTTAAGTGCAGGTATCTCATTAATCAGCTTCCCTGTTTTAATCGGAATGATGTTAACTGCGGATGAGTTAGTGCCGATTTTGCTTGGAGAACAGTGGTTAGCGGCAGCTATTCCTTTAAAGTTACTGTGCGTTAGAGGGCTTTTTAAGTCTATTGATCCATTATTAACACAGGCTCTTATTTCTATTGGTAAAGCTAATATAACGGCTAAATACACTACTTTTTGTGCCGTATGTATTCCTAGTACTATTCTTTTTGGCGCGTATACAGATGGAATTAATGGTGCAGCTTTAGGCCTTGCTCTTTTATCCCCGTTCCTACTCATTATTTTACTTTCTCTTACTAAGAAACATTTTGGACTACCGATTAAACAGTATTTAAGTCAATTTATAACGCCTATTACTGGCTGTATTGCAATGTCAGTAGTTTTGCTATTAACCGATTATCTTTTATCTATGAACCTTAATTTACATATAGCTACTGTTTTGGCTATTAAGGTTTTATTGGGTGTAATGACTTATGTTTTATGGATTGTTTATGTAAAAAAAGACGGCATAGTATTGCTCAAAACAGTTTTAAAAGATTTAGGTCTTTCTGATAGCAAACTTGATCGCTGGCCTTTTAATAGAGTAGAGGTTTAGCAGTGAAAAATATTGACGTTGTGATTGTTGGCGGATCAGTTAATAGTTTAGGGATTTTACGTTCTTTAGCACCATATGCTCGTTGTTTAGTTTTATCTGATACGAAAAGCCACCCTGTTTTTAAATCTCGTTTTGGCAAGAAAAAATTAGTCAAAAACACTAAGTCTATCGACATTATTGATGAGCTTGAAAAGTTAGGTAGGCATTTTATTCAGCCCCCGGTACTCTTTTTGAGTGAAGAGAAAACAGTTGAGCAGGTTAGTTTTCACCGTGAGCGATTACAAGATTATTATAAGTTTGATTTGACCGATCACACCAAAATTATTGATTTGCAATCTAAAAGTGGTTTTCAGCAATTGGCAGAAGACCATGATGCGCCAATCCCAAAAGCGCTGTCTATTGAGAAAAATGATGATATTGAGCAAGCAGAGCATTTAACGTTTCCTTGTGTGTTTAAACCATTATATCAAGACTCTGGTTACTCAAAGCGATTTAAAAAAGCTTACAAAGTAGAAAGCTTGGCTGAAGTAAGGGCTTTGTATAAAGAAATTAAGCCGACGATGCCCGGTATGATGTTACAAGAGTGGATTCATGGTGCAGACAATGATATTTATTTTTGTATAGCATATTTTGATAAACAGAGTCGACTAGTCGGTGATTTTACTGGCAGAAAGCTGAGATCATGGCCATTAAATATTGGTGGTACGGCAAGTTGCACCAATGCGCCTGAAAAGCATGATGAACTGAGTAAAATAACTGCTGATTTTGCTAAGGCGATAAATTACTCCGGTTTGATGGGGATGGAATATAAGTTTGATAGTCAACGCCAAGAGTTTTATATGATTGAACCTACGGTAGGGCGTACAGATTATCAGCATGAAATTGCTACCTTGTCAGGGCATAACTTATTAAGGCAAATTTATTGTTATCTAAAGAATGACAATCTCTTTAAATACCCACTTATGATGAAGCCTATCATATGGCGTGATGAGATAGCTGATGCCAATGCACTTGCCCACGGAGGAAATCCTGATGAACCTTTTGATGCCGAAGTCTATGGTGCAATTAAACGGTGGAATGATCCTTGGCCGTATTTATCGGCACTTTGTAAGCGCATAAAAATGAAAGTTGTATCCTAGCGTGGGCAACCTTATTAAGCCTGAAACCGCTGTTTGGGGAAAAGAAGAATGGCTATATATTGCTAAGAGCATTATTTCAGGTAGTGTGAATAAAGGTAATAATGTCGAATTATTATCTAAAACTCTTGCAGAAAAATATCCTAATTCAACTGTTTTTGTACTCAACTCTGCACGAGCAGGCTTAATTGCTTCATTATTATTATTTAAAAAAAAACAACCAGACAAAACTCAAGTTATTATCCCTGAATTCATTTGTGATAGTGTGCCTCAAGCGGTAAAAAAATGTGGTCTAGTACCCATTTTTTTACCCGTGTCGGATGATTTAAATCTTAATATATCGTCACTTTATACAGGATGTAATGAAAAAACTTTAGCCGTTATTTTACCTCATATGTATGGAAAATCTGCGAATATTGGCCAAGCAGAGGTGCTTTTAAAAGAGAAAAAAATTTATCTTATTGATGATGCGGCACAAGTTGCAGGTGTTAATATTGAGAGTAAACCTTTAGGTGGTTTTGGTGATGTAGGTTTGTTAAGTTTTGCTCAAGCGAAAACTATCGTCACAGGTGTGCGTGCTTCTGGTGGCGTGTTATTTGTTAACAATAAGGATTTAATCGGAGCACTAACAGAAAACTTGCAAATGTTACCTTTTACAAAGGGTCGTTTAAGTACTTTATGTCATTTTTTAATGGTATATAAATGGCAACGAGTGTGGAAACGTATGGATTACTATATTCAGCGCCTCAAACAAAGAATATGGGATGTTCATCCTGATTATTATGCTCAGGTGAGCAAAATATCGAATATGGAGGCAGGGATTGCGTTAGCGCAGTTTGCCAGTTTGTCGCAAAGAATCAGTGCGACAAAAAAAAATATTGAATATTACCAAGCAAACCAACAATTATTGACCAGTTTTACATTTCCTCAGATCACACAAGACAATATTTATTTAACTCGAATGATCCTTCAGTCGAAAAGAATAGCGCCCAACATACTTGCAAAATTGCTATTGCAGCAAGGAGTGGTTTCCAATACGGTTTATGGTACTGGGTCTAAAATTTTTGATGGAACTAGCCTTTCGGGCTTGTTAGAGCTCCCTTTGCAGGGTTTAGCTCTTGTAGACATTGATAAGGTGATCTGTGCACTTAAAAAAATTGAAGATAATTCATATGTATAATACTTATTTTTTATTTAATACAGGATGTTAAATGTTTAATACCTACGAAGACATATTTTCACAACGAGCAAGTAGTTATCATCAGGCAATGGCAATGTATCCACTTGCTCGAAAGGAAGAGTTTGAATTAGCAGTAGAATATTTAGATATCCTCCCTAATAGCACCATTTGTGATGTGCCTTCCGGAGGAGGGTATTTGCGAAAATATGTTTCTACAGCATCGTGTTTTTTTCATTTTTTAGAAACAAGTGAAAATTTTGCCTCTGCCACACCCAAAGCTGATAATGTTAAAACTCAATTATGCAAATTTGAAGTCTTACCTTTACCTTCTCAATGTGCAGATCGGTTAATAATGCTTGCCGCATTGCATCATATTCAAAACCGACATCAAGTATTTAAAGAGTTTCAACGAGTATTGAAACCTAATGGGAAAATACTTATTGCTGATGTAGAGGCAGGAACTAATACGGGAAATTTTTTAAATACTTTTGTTAATAAATTTAACTCTATGGGACATGAGGGAGATTTTATCACCCCTAAATTATTTCCTCTTTTTGATGAATCTGCACTTAAAGTTATTTCAGTCAATCGCCCTATGCTTCATTGGAACTTTGATAATGAATGTAGCATGGTAACGTTTTGTCGTAACTTATTTGGTTTAGATAAAGCGACAGATGAAGATATATTGTCAGGTATACATCGTTATTTAGAACCAGTATTTGATCATGGAAAAGTGAGCATTAGATGGCAGTTGGTATATGTTTTATTACAGTTAAAAGATGCCTAGTCTATTTAGTAGGTATCTGATATTTAGATAGTATTTATTACTACGGCCTTTACACCTTACTCCTTTAATCATAAGAAAAATAACGTTATTTATGTCAAATAAACCTCATATGAAAGTTCCTAAAAAATCATTTTCCGATATTAAAGTATTTAAAAAAATAATACATGTCATTGGGTTGAGTCGTTATATCGCGAAAACAGAAAATATTAGTGTCGTTAGACAATATATTGAAATTATGACTCTTTTCATTACCCGACAACTTGGTCCTGTGCTTTATTACGAAGCGCAGCTGTGGAAGAAAAAGTTTTCTATGAAACAAAAAATGCGTTTTTTAAACTCGGCACAATATAAAAAACGGATTAATGAGCTTAACATGCCAGCCTACAGAAAGTTCACCAATGATAAATTAGCGGAGAAGGCAATACTCTCTTTATTGGGAGTACCAACAGCTAAGTTTATTGGCTTTTTTCACTGTAATAATGGTAGTGATAGTAAAAACAATGCATTAACCACTAGTGAGCAACTAAAGAGCCTACTCTCTAAACATATTGGTAAAAGGCTTTGTTTTAAGTTAACAGAGGGGTGGGGTGGGGATGGCTTTATAGCTGTTTATATATCTGAATTTAAAGGCGAAATTTTAGTTTCTCTATTACCAAGCAAAGATAATCCAATATCTATTGATGTCTTTTGCCAACAACACTTATATAAAAACTATCACAATGGTATTGTCATTGAAGAGTATATTGAGCAACATCAAGTATTAGCGAACTTTAATACAACCAGTGTTAATACTGTTCGTATGTGGCTAATACAGCAAGACGATAAAGTAAAATTTATTGGGGCTGTATTAAGAGTTGGTCGAAAAAATCAAATAGTCGATAATAGTATGCAAGGTGGTATTATTTGTCTAATCGATCCTGAGACAGGAAAAATACTTTATGGACGAAATACCAACACTATTCCTGAAGTTTTTGACACTAACCCTGATTCAGGCGCACAGCTAACAGATATACAACTTCCTTTTTGGTCAGAATGTGTTGAAATGGCGAAATCGTGTCTAAGAACTTTTCCACATACCAATTTTGTAGGGTTAGATATTGCCTTTTCAACAACAGGCCCGATGATTATAGAGCTCAACCAAGAGCCCGATAAAATAAGTGCTCGCCTCTTTAACAAACCTTTGTTAGATTTATTAACTTATACGGATTATATTGATTAAATTAACTAACTATATTTTATCAATAGTTAGTTATTTGTTGGTAATTGGATAGACAAAGTTTTTGCGTCATGTTGCTCGACATTAATGGGGGTAAAAATTAATTCATTATCAGGAATTACTCCTGAAGGTGGAAATAAATATGCATATTGACTACGGCCTGTTAATCCTAGTTTCTGATAAGGAAAAGAGGCAAGTAACTGCCAATGTTCACCTGTTTCACTATAATACAAACACGCTTCTTCTTTAGTTGCTTGTTTTCTTCCTGGTTCAAAAGTTACGCCCATTATTATGGCGCCTGAAACTGTTTGTACCATGTGGTACGCAGGGTTTCCTATTGTTGCCACTTGTTCACGTTTATCCGTTGCAAGATTAAGTCGATAAACATGATTAATGGCTTCAGCAGGAGCATCCTTACCTGCATCCATTCCCCAAACAAGGTGGTGCTCGGTTATAATCAATGAAACTGCTCGCCAACTTTGATCGCCACCACGAAATTTGTGCACTGTTTTAAATTCATTATCTGTGAAATAAAAATGCGATTCGTTGTCTGCATCGCCAGTCGTTATCCAAAAGCGTTGGCGGTATTTATCCCAAAAAATACCATGAACATGTTTAATTTCCCCTTCTTTAAAGGTATGACATACTTCACATCTTTCGCCATTATCAGCAATACGAAAAATACGTACTGCTCGTTTTATACCATTTACATATTCGCCAAAATACGCATTGTTTGATCTTGGGTGAACACCAATTCCGTTGCGTAATGGTGGCTGAACTTTATGTTTTTTTAAGTCAAAAATCGGCTGTGCTACTTTGCCTTTGTTATCAGCGCTATAACGATAAACTTTGTCGTAAATAATAATAATAGTGCCATTGGGTAATTGCACTACATGACCTAACCCCATAGAGTCTGACAAAGAACGCGCTAATGCACTTCGGCGTATTTTGTCTTTTAAGACGGTTGGCAATTGATTATTTACAGGAGGTATCTTACAAACCTGTTGTAATTTTTGGCTTTTGTAGTGATAACTAAATACAAAATGATCTTGGCTACATAAACAATACTCTTCAGTGGAAAAGTGCACCATAAGTTTGTTTTTGATAACGGATAATGCTGAAGGATGGATTAATTCTTCCATGTTTTTTCTTTAGTTAGCCTTTAATAGAGGGGATTTTTGCATATTATGACTAGAAATAAAATGCCTTGTTGAAATCCTTTAATACAGGCAAAATTAACTTCTAAAAAATAGTATGAGATGGAAGTATAAATACTATTCACATAACATGGATATAGTATGCGTTTACTGATTGCTTTTGTGTATTTACTGATAGCTTATGGCTCTCTTTTCCCTTTTCATTTCTCTGTTGATGAGTTTAGTCAGCATTATGATCAATTACTCAGCATTCAGGTTTCAGGTATTGGTGATGTCTTAGGGAATATTCTATTATTTACACCATTAGGTTTCCTTTATGCTTTAAAGAACTCTACAGAGCCGTGCCAATCGGCTAAACATACATACCTGCTATGGTTTTATGTGTTTTTGTTTGCTTTTGTTTTACAGATTTTACAGATAGCAATGCCTGAACGAGATCAAAATATACTCGATGTTTTATTTAACATGGCAGGTTTTGCTATAGGGTATATCGGGATTTCTGCTGTTAATGCTCAATCAATTAATATTCAGCCTCAACTGAAATATTTACCTACCATGATTGCGCTAACCTATATTCTGTCAGAGTTATCACCATTTGTTCCTACCATTGACCTACAATCATTCAAAGACAGCTTAAAACCCTTATTCATTCAACCCTCAGTCACTTTTGTGTGGGATTTATTCATTAAGAGTACGATTTGGTTGATCGTCATCCGCTTATTGTCATTTCAACAAACCAAAACACCTATCAAATTGATTGTCGGTTTATGGGGCTTAATGCTCGGTGCCAAGATTGTTATCGTTATTAATGTGCTCGTTATTACCGACATAATTGCTCCATTAATTGCAATTGTCATTGCTGCGAATATTAGTGTGAATCACGAAAAAGTGACAAGGGCTCTATTATCCTTATTACTCGTCGCCTTTGGCGTGTCTTCAATGGCAGCTATGGATTCATTTTATTTATCCCTAGAAACCTTTATCCCTTTTCAAAGTTATTTAAATGGACAACTTTATAGGGGAATAGAAGCTCTTTTCTTTAAGTTATTTATATTCTCTAGTGTTATCTGGTTGGCGATTGAATTAGGAAAAAATGCTAAAAGAATATCCTGTTTACTCGCTATTTATGTGTTTTTCATTGAGTTTTTACAGCTATTTATGCCAACAAGAGTGACAGATTTCGGTGATGTGTTTTTAGTGGTAATTGCGTACTTAACAGTAAGGCATTTAGGAGACTATTTAGCTTCACTGGAAATGACTGTGACTACTTCTTCAACTAAAGTGCCTGTATCAGCAAAAACTCAACCGAGCTATGAACAAACTGCACCTAATAAGTTTGTTGGTATTTTTACACCATTGCAGCAGTACCTTGGTTTATTCATTCTATGCTTCGTTTTGTTTTATACGATAGTAAATATAGCATTAGAGCTACCCGGTGTGCCTTACAACATTGTTGAGTTGTTTTCTCACAACGCATCGGCACTAGATTTGTTTTTCTTTTCTTTATTCTTGCTATTTTTAGGGGGAGGCAGCGGTTATATTACTCAAAAATTATTAACAGAGAACGATGTTAATATTGTTAAGTTTATTAGCCTGCATTGTATCACCTTAGCATTCGCGTTTATTTGTTTGTATTTAGCAGTAACTATTGAGAGTCTTGAAGATCTCGTTGGTTCATCAAAGTTATCGCAATCACTATATCGCAACCAAACCTCAGATCACTTCATGCCAATGTTAGTTAATGTATTAAGCTTGTCATTGATGGCAAAAATGGCACAGTTTTTTGAATTTCTATTTCGCTTTATTGCCTTATATGGCTTAGTGCAAATTCCATTAACAATGGCCTTATTAATTTTTACCTCGCCAGTTAAAAAATTCAAATTAGTGAAATATATTGTAACCAGTGTAGTTATCTTACCACTGTGCTTATATGTAGCTTTTTATGCAGCTGTTACTGATAACTTAACTGAGTTGATCGCCAGTCCTATTATACTCGCGCTATCTTTAGTCGCTTTGGCTGCGGGAATAGCACTGGAGTGGAAATTTATTATTCAGAAAAAATATATAATTTCCTTCGCATTAATTGGCAGTATAAGTGTGTGTTCGTGGTTTGTTGCGCAGGCTGTTTTTGAGTTACAAATAATTAAGTATGGCTATATATTTTCAGCTTTTGATTTTTTGATTGGTGCAGGACGAGTAGAGAAGTTAAGTGAGATAACATTGATGATGCGCTGGAGTTTAATTCTTATAGCATTTCAGGGCCTGCTGCTTAGTGGTTTATTTGCATTGAAGCATCTGCCCAACGTTTCTTTACCCTATCAAACAGGTAAGGTTAAAGCCCACCATGTATACCTTGGGTGTTTACTCATTATTTTTGGTTATGTTGGTAACCGTTTATTTGGTGAACACTTGCATTGGCAAACATTGGCTCAATATTTCACTCAAGATGCTGAACGCAGTTTTAATCTAGATAACTCTGAAGCGCAAGTCCCTGATATTATCACCAGCGGTATTATTTACCTGAATGGAAAGCCAGTAGAAAACCTAGTTAAAGCGTTTGCCAAAGCTAAAGATCATGACACTATCCGTCTATCTAAAGGGTATTACCAACAAGCTGCAGTTTTGAAGGCAAGTCACGTATCTATTATTGCAGAGCCAGGGGCTGTTATTTTTGGAAAAACAAAGCATGGTAAAGGAGCTTTAGTAATCAAAGGAGATGATAATTATATCGAAGGCTTAGAGTGTCACTCAATATATGTTTCTGACAACAATGGTGTATGCATACGCCTAGAAGGTAGGGGGATTACACTTAATAATGTTTATTTTCATCATGCTCAGGGTGGTTTACTAGGCTCGAAAAAAGGCGGTGATATTGTGATAGAAAATAGTCGTTTTGAGCATTTAGGTGATAGCGCCTTTTATCATGGTATATACACCTTAGCTCCAAGCCGTTTGTTTATTAATAATTCATATTTTTTAAATAACCGAAATGGTGGTCATGAAATCAAGTCTCGTTCGACTCATACCGAAATTACCCATTCCATTATTGCGAGTAGCCAAAGTCGGGATAGCCGATTAATTGATGTGCCTAATGGCGGTTCGCTCATTATAAAAAATAACATTCTAATTGAAGGACCGTTTAGCGAGAATCATGATTTATTAAGTTGGGGGGTTGAAGGAATAAAACATCCATCAGAGCAAGTCATCATTAAAGATAACATCATTATTTCAGATAAATCCCAAGCTAAACTGATCTCTCTAAAAAAACAGCCTAATATATTTATAGTGGAAGGAAATTTTGTTGTGGGCAATGTGAAAGGGGTTAATGTAGATGATAATTTCTTCTTTGAAAATCGTGAAGCGTTATCTATTAAAGCTGCGCCATTTATTCCTGAATTGAATAATAATTAAGACAAAGAGCACGTTTAGAATCTTGTTAATATGTTTTTAAGTATTTAGCTATGAGATTAAGTCTTTTTGTTTAAAACTTTACCATCATAGCTTACTATAATGGCTACATGCCGATTATCTTTAATGGAATATAAATGAGTCAATTAACAATCTCCCCAGTCATTATGTGTGGTGGTAGTGGCACACGTCTATGGCCACTTTCCCGTGCACTTTTTCCTAAGCAGTTTTTACCATTAGTCAATGATACCAGTATGCTTCAAGATACTTTAAAGCGCCTGCCCAATAACTGTAGTGAACCCGTATTTATTTGTAATGAAGAGCATCGGTTTTTAGTTGCAGAGCAAGTGAGGCAGTTATCATTATCACAAGGCACTATTTTACTTGAGCCCGAAGGCCGCAATACAGCCCCTGCTGTAGCATTAGCGGCTTTGAATGCACTAAAAAAAGATGAAGATGCTATTTTATTAGTGTTAGCTGCTGATCATGTTATAAAAAATACCGAAGCATTCCATCAAGTAGTCTCCCAAGCCAGCGTTGCTGCAGAAGAAGGAAAGCTTGTGACGTTTGGTATAGTGCCTACACATGCTGAAACTGGGTATGGTTATATTAAAAAAGGTGAACAGCAAAAAGATAGTACATTTAAAGTTGCGCAGTTTGTTGAAAAACCAGATGAAGCAACAGCTATAAGCTATTTGGCGTCAGGTGAGTTCCTATGGAACAGCGGTATGTTTTTATTTAAAGCATCACGTTACATTGAAGAGTTAGCAAAATATCGTCCTGATATTTTAGAACAATGCCAACAGGCAATGACGGATGTTGAATATGATCTAGACTTTTTAAGACCAAACAAAACTGCTTTTCTAGCCTGTGCAAATGAATCTATTGATTATGCTGTTATGGAAAAAACTGACGCAGCAGTTGTTATTCCTCTTGATGCTGGTTGGAGTGATGTTGGCTCGTATTCAGCCTTGTGGGAAGTCTGTGAAAAAAATGAAGATAAAAATGTCTTAAAAGGCGATGTTATAGCTCATCAAACAACGAATAGTTACATCCACAGTCAAAATAAATTGATTACAACTATAGGTGTAGATAATTTAGTTATTATTGATACACCTGATGCTGTTTTAGTTGCTAATAAAGATAAAGTACAAGAAGTTAAACAAATAGTTGAGCAACTTAAGAAAGAGCAGCGAACAGAAGCCGTTTTGCATCGTGAAGTTTACCGTCCTTGGGGGAAGTATGACAGTGTTGATAGCGGGGAACGTTTTCAAGTTAAACGTATTACTGTAAAACCAGGTGCGAAACTATCAGTGCAAATGCATCATCATCGCGCCGAACATTGGATTGTTGTATCGGGTACAGCAAAAGTTACAATAGATGATAAATCAGTGCTACTTAGTGAAAACCAATCAGCTTATATACCCATTGGTGCTGTTCATGCATTAGAAAATCCAGGGAAATTACCGTTAGAGATGATTGAAGTACAATCAGGTAGTTATTTAGGTGAAGATGATATCATTCGCTTTGAAGACCGTTACGGCCGAGTTGAGTCATAAATTCATATCAAAAAGGAAGGGTAGGTATTCAGCATGGATAAAATAAAAGAATATTGGAATACCGCTAATAATATTGCAATATATAAAGATAAAAATAAATTCTTTATTTTTATTCGGATGATTACCTGTCGTCTTTTATATAAGTTTGGTCCTCAAGATTACGTATTATATAATTTTAATGGTAAACCCTTTTCCAAAGCTTCAGGGTATATGAAGAAATTAGAATTGGAAGCTATCCAATCGCGTATTAATAAAGAGTCTGTGAGGGAGTTAGTTAATAGTAAGCTTGAGTTTAATATAAAATGTCGTAAACATGATTTACCAACACCTGATATTTTGGCTATTATCGCCAATGATGGTTATAGCCAATACAGAGGTGAGTTTAATTTTATTGAAAATATAAATCAGTTAATCCCAGAGCTTAAAAAACAAGGTGATGGTCGTTTTTTGTTTAAACCAATTGGTGGTTCCTATGGCGCAGGTATTGTGCGATTTTCTTTCCGAGACAACCAAATTTTAAATGATGATAATCTGGAAGTTGACTTGTCAGATCTTTTTTCTACTAAATCATCAGCAAATTGCTATATATTACAAAGATGCTTGTTACCCCATTCAAGTTTAAATCAGTTAATGCCCGATGGAAGTCTAGGAACTGTCCGCATGGTGACTATTGGTCATGGTTCGGAGTTAGCTGTATTTTTACCTTGTCTTAGAATTCCAGTAGGAAAAAATGTTACTGATAACTTTTCTCATGGTCACCCTAAAAATTTAATTGCCGCAGTTGACTTAGATACAGGTTGTTTAAGTCGGCCGTATGGTCCTGACTCTTTAGGTTTAGGTTTAGTTGAAAAAGTCGATGTTCATCCTTCGAATCAATTTAAAATAGAAGGGTTTCAGTTTCCATTTTGGGATGAAATGTTGGCATTAGTAAATAAGGCGTCAACTGATTTTTCTGAATTAAAAACCGTGGGTTGGGATGTCGCACTGACAGAAAATGGTCCTTGCTTAATTGAAGGGAATTGGCGTTATGATTGTGACATATTACAAATTTCTTTTGATAAAGGGCTGAAAAAAGAGTTATCACAGTTATTGAGTCAATACAGCTAAGAGGATTAGCTTTCTGATTTAATTATCTTTTGTAGTTAGATATATTAACGGACAATAATCATGACTAAAAAAGCACTTAGACCATTGAGCCTTTTTTTCTGTGGGCTACTTATTTACCTAGTAAATAATCAACTATTGTTTGCACAGACGAACCTTGAACATAATACGCCGCCGATAATGTTGACTTCATTTGTTGTTAAAGAGTCAGCTCAAGTAGGCTCCAATAATTACCCTAATGTTGCGATATTCCCTTTGCAGTACGGTGAGTATGAAAATATTAACAGTTTTCACCTTAAAGATAGTAAAGGCAACATTGTTCCTGCTCAATTTGAAATATTAAATCGTTGGTGGGGGAAAGATAATTCATTACGTCATGTCCAAGCTATTTTTAATGCTGAGTTATCGGCTTATAAACAAGGACAAGCAAATTCAGGCGTTAAAAAATACCAGTTGTTTACGGGTTCTAAAAAAGCAGAGGTACTTAACCCTGTTAAGTTAGAAGACAGAAATAATGAAATAAATATTAGTAATAATTTACTGTCAATAAACATTAAAAAATATCCCTTAGTTATCACAACACCCGCAGGTAAACTCCATTCTGTTTTTTATCAAGAAAACAATGAAATCGATTACTCATTTAAGCACGCCAATATTCAGTTTGATATTGAAGAGTCTGGTCCTATACGTACAGTACTAAAAATATATTCGGCTACTGAATATAAAAAACCAACACAAATAAAGCATGGCTGGGCGCTTAGGCTTTATGTTTATGCTAATTCACCTCAAGTCAAACTTGATTTTCAATTACAAAACTCGGCGATAAATACTACAGTTTCAGCCCCTCTTTATTTTAAAGGGCATAATCTGATTCTTGATGATGTTAAAATTGAACATGAAAAAACGGTACGAGCTGATAAGCTTAATTCTAAAGAAATTCAATCAACCTCAGCAGGGTATATTAGCAGTAAAAATGTAAGTGTTTTCTTTCAAAACTTTTGGCAAACTTTCCCGAATGGATTATCAACGGCAGAAGGAAAATTAAAAATAGAAATGTGGCCAACATGGACAAGCCAATTTCTTAATGACCACTTTGTTGATATTGGGCTTTATTGGTTAGATGATATGAAGCAAACCTATCATGAGGTTTGGCTTGATTTCTCAACAGATAACTCTATAGAGCATGTGGAAGCTTTTGCTAAAACGGTACAAAATCCACCCGTTGCTATTATCCCACAAGATTATTATGCAAAAACAAAAGCGACCCTAGAATTAGGGGGGTATTTTCCTAAGACACAAATTTCGCCCAAAAAACAACGTAGTTTGACTTATAGAACTAAAGGATTAACGAAGAAAAAACATGGAGCCTTAAAATTTGGTATGGATAATTATGCCATTGATAGCTATAGAAAAAAACGTACTTCCAATGGTGGTGGATGGCCATATTCAAATCGAAAGTTTTTCGTGTCGGGTAATCCAAGTGATTATTATTATGCCCAAGAAATGGCAAAAGCAGAGATTAATATCAGACCGCAGTGGTTAGGTGGTTATTTACATGCAAAACATTTTAAATCAATTACACCATCAACTAATCCGTATGGCGGTACTAGCTGGCGTCAGTTTGTTAATCATAAAGCGCCAACTTTAACGCGAGAATATATTCCAGGTAGCCGGCAAACAGCAAATCCTAGAGACGACCAACACGCATGGTTTTATCATGTCGAACAGGCCTATTTGATGTCGGGTAATAAATGGATTAAAGACTGGTATGTTTTTATGGCGGAGTTTAAAAAAATCTATTTACAAGAATTAGACCCTTGGCCCGATCGCTCCAATCGTAGTGAAGGACATGCATTAAACACTGCACTTGCCGCTTATAGAGTTACAGGTGATTTGCAATTAGGTGAGCTGCTGTCAAGTTATGTAGTGAAAGTACATAGTAAATATTTATTACCGCCACATAATTTATCTATTGGTCGCTTGGATAAGAAAAAGCCTTCTGCGGCAGTTTTCCAACAAGGTTTTTTAGTAAAAGGTTTTATTAATTTATATAACGAATTTTCTGACCAAGAAAAAACCTTAGCTTTAATACAAAACTATATGAAGTGGAACCTTACTTACGCTAATTATGGCTATTATCGCAGTATTATTAGCAACGATATCTCAACAAAAGCCTCAGGCAGTAGTGCTACTTATGTTGACGCAGCTATTTGGTATACTTTGATTTCAGGCGAAGCAAAGTACGCAGATCATGCGATAAACTTTGTTCAAAAGGGCGTTGGGGGAGTAAAATCCTATGGTAAATGGGCAACGTGGCAAGGACAGTATGAAGGTCAACTTTATAACTATTACTTGCAGCAATTAAATGAGACTAACAACGAGTAGTTACAAGCTTAAATTTTGATACTTTAAAGATTACCCCCCGTTCAGGGCCACATGAACCCGGTTAAAGTGAATGTAACGGGTTCATGTGATGATATTCAATCTTAAACTTTCTACTTACTAAATGGCTCCTGATGGACGAGTATAAAAGATTTAAATACCACGCATCAGAAGCTTTTAATTCTCGGAATAATTTCTATTTACGCTTCAACCTGCACATAATTATCGCCACTAGCAAAAGCCACTAATCGGCTCAGTTGCGTTAAGCTATAGCCACTTTCACTTTGTAATTTATTAAAATGAGCTTGAATAGCCGTTAAGCTTTTTTTACTTTGTAAACCACCATCAATGATTTGCTGAGCTCTTAAATAAGCTTCAACATCACTGCTTAAAATAAAAGTGTCCTTGCCTAATAATCTAAGGGCGTATGGGCCAGTATTGCCGCCTAAGCGTTGACCATGCTTTTTCAAATAAGCCCACAAGCCTATGATGTCTTCACTTGGCCAGTCATTAATAAATTGCGCAAAGCTGATGTTTTTTTCTAGTGAGATATCAAACATCATCTGCGCATTGGCTTTAATCGTTTTTACTTTATTGTAATTACGAATAATTTTCGGATCTGCCGCTTTTCGTTCCAACATTTCTTCAGGCATCATCAGCATTTTTTCAATATTAAAATTAAAAAAGTGCTCTTCAAAGTCAGGCCATTTATTCTCAACCACTCGCCACACAAAACCAGATTTAAAAATCTGCTTGGTAAAAGCGGCTAAAACTCTATCGTCAGTGAGTTGGCTAATGCTTTCTTCTGCGGCGTTATCATCGAGTAATTTCTTGCCCAATATTCTTTTACCTAGCAATAGCTCAAGTGCCAACTTGCCACCTTTTCGATCGGCGGCACGCTGGTATAATGATTTAAATGATTCGTGGGTCATAACTTCTTAATTAAATTAGGCATTATTATTGGGTGATGTCATTCCCACATTATCTGAGCAGGAATCCATATTATGCACAATAAACCTTGGGTGTAAGTGACACAGATACTGGATCCCCGATTAATACACCTCGGGGATGACGTCCTTCATGTTGAATGTTTACATCAATATTTACGCTTCAATACCACAGTGACGCAATAACGCATCAATTTCTGGCGCTCTGCCTCTGAAGTTTTTAAACAATACGCTTGGCTCTTCGCTGCCGCCTTTTTCTAAAATATTGTTTAAGAATGACTGACCGGTTTCTTCATTGAAGATGCCTTGCTCTTCAAATAAACCAAATGCGTCAGCGGATAATACTTCAGCCCACTTGTAGCTGTAGTAACCTGCTGAATAACCACCGCCAAAGATGTGGCTAAAACCATGTTGAAAGCGATTAAATTCAGGCGCTGTTACTACAGAGTACTTGGTTCTAACATTATCGAGCACTTGTTGAATATGTTTTTCATTATTCAATGCATTGGGGTTATAGCTTTCATGCATAGTGAAATCAAAGATGCTGAACTCAATCTGACGCAACATTTGCATCGCAGATTGGAAATTCTTTGCCGCCAACATTTTGGTTAACATTTCTTGAGGCAATGGCTCACCACTTTCAAAATGGCCTGAAATAAACGCAAGTGCCTCTGGCTGCCAACACCAGTTTTCTAAAAACTGACTAGGAAGTTCTACTGCATCCCAAGGAACGCCATTAATACCTGTCTCTTATACACATCTGACGCTGCCGACGATCT
>OJBB01000050.1_pt1 | contig 52942 bp, 71 predicted proteins | sample 1590401 | NCBI WGS metagenome assembly OJBB01 (sample SAMN05416789, study PRJEB24817) | seawater metagenome | isolation source: Sea water | place: Canada:Atlantic | collected 2013-07 | reverse complement strand
AAATAGCTTATATGAATGAAATCAACTTTAGAGTAAAACCTAAAGCGGTGACTGAGGAACAACTATATGCTGCTGAACCTTGGTATAGCGTAATGCCTGGCGATATGTTTCCTGAGGAACTGGCTACATTTGCATTGGCCAATCCGAATTACCTCAAAGCATTTAAAATACATCACGAAGATCTATTAACTGCTGCCTATTGGCAGCAATGTCAGCAAGATGTCGCTAATGGTATTTATAAGGATGTTTTTCCGTATCCTGATAAATTCCGCTTTTGTAATTTAAGTTTCGGTAGCATTAAGAGACAGACTGCAACTAAGAACTAGTAAATAAGAGCGCCAGCATAAATGAATAATGTTGGTGCTCTATATATTTGCCGTAATCAATTAGCGCAATTGTTAAGCAAACTTAATTATTACGCTCAAAAGAACCCCTGCCCATTTTCAATTATATAATGAACACTTGGTATAACCGGCTAGTTTACTAGCACTTTGTAGATAAAACAGTCGAACGAACCATAAACACGAAAAAAAGTGACCTTTACTCTTTACCTTTGCCCGTGCATCAGTATAATTCAAATCTGTTGCAGGGGTGTAGTTCCAATTGGTAGAACAGCGGTCTCCAAAACCGATGGTTGGGAGTTCGAGTCTCTCCACCCCTGCCATTTTCTTCTGAATACCTTTCTCATAAAATCTAATTAAATATTCTATAAATTCTATCGTATCTAATAAGCTAACGTTTAGTTAATCTATTATGACTTCTATGAATTTATCTACTTTTAGTCTGTAGTAAATTCTGTCATTATATTTACCCTGAAATTTAGAGCTGATAAGCCATCAACGATGAGCATTAACCAACATCAATTTGAGCAACTTACTGAAATGGGCATTAGCCTTTGGCAGCATCGCACTTGTGATACGCCCAATGATAACGTTCTAGCTCAAGCCAAGAATTATCTTAATATCGACTTCAACGATTTAGCTAGCCAGCAATTATTCAATGATATTTTACTAGCATTAAATTTAAGTGTCGGTGAAGTCAATCATCAAAATGATCACTTAGATTTAGGGCTTTTTAATTGGTATTTCACAGCAACACCACACAATCAAATTCAATGGCTTGAGCAGCAGTTGTTCACGCCGTCTATCACTGAAATGTCTAAGTCGCCAATGCTTAAAAAGCAACTATGGCAATTACTGACTGAGCAAACACAATGAGTAATCCAGCAAAAGCTAACACACAACACTTTACCGCTATAGTGCGTACTGATGTCGAGACACTAATGCCAATTGAGGGTGCTTGTCACTCACACCCTTGGAGTGAAAATACTTTTGTCAGTTGTATTGGTAACCGTTATTTCGGTGAAAAACTCTCATTGAACCTGCCTAGTGATCCTGTCATTGGTTTTTACGTTGGTGAATATGTGCTTGGTGAGGCTACACTGATGGATATTTGTGTAACACCGAGTGAGCAAGGTAAAGGTTACGGAAAAGTATTACTTAACCAGTTTTTAGCACAAGCTAAAAAACTCGGTGCGACAAAGGTATTTTTAGAAGTTCGCGCGAAGAATATCTCTGCACAAATGCTTTACATGAACGCTGGGTTTATTGAGATTAGTCGTCGAACGGGTTATTACCCAAGTAGCTCTGGCTTTGGCTACGAAGACGCCATCGTCATGTCAATGGTATGCCGATAAAAGTCACTAACAACCTTGATAACAAGGCAACTCCCATTAACAAATAACAACATTTGAATACGTAAAGTGGCTAGTTAATCGCTCTCCGTTAGTTAATATACTTAACAAGAACCGCAACAAGGTTTTGATAGTATTTATTATACCTAATTAAGGAGAGCAGAATGTTTACTAAGACCCCCCACACAACAGATAGCCTGCTGTCTAATGAAGGTGTTACAAGCCTTATCATCAATGATGCGTTGAGAAAGATTTGCCAACTTACTGGTCTAACCGAGCAACAAGCTTTCGCATTATTATCGAGTCAAGTAACCCAACAGCGCAACCATAATAGTCATCGAGAAGTCATTAAGGTGCAAGCGCCTTTACTAGAGCAAAAAGAATCACAATTCATTTCAAGTTTATTTAATTAGTTTTTGACCTAAGCTAGCCTAACCTAATTTAGGTGAATAACGCCTCTTTTAGAATTAACTAAAAAGCACCTTAAGTAGCAGTGATCTGAGTATTTCTCTAGCATCATAATTCGCTATATTCACTACGCCAACTATTACCACTCAATCACCTGACACGCGTTAATGCGCAAATACTCCAACTTCAATAAAAAACATCATAAAAGAATAAGACGAACTTAAACAACACGCCCTTTAATGTTACAATGCGCGCAATTTTTTAATAATAATGAAAAGCCTTGTACTAAGCTAAGTGCAAAAGGTGCTTCTCTACTATTTACTCAACAGGTAATTTGCATGTCTGTACAGCAAGATCAAGTCGATTTACGTCGCACATTTGCTATTATTTCGCATCCAAATGTTAGTAGGTAAGAAACACTCGGAAATCCCAAGAATAAAAACACGCCTTTCTCAATAAAAATCTATATTTCTCAATAGCTCAAAGCAACCCAAACAAGCAATAAGCCGAAACACCCAGAAAGCACCAGTAACCCACTGAACTGAAATCTATGTACACCAGTATGTACACGAAGAATATTTTCTACTAATATATGTGTAACTGGTGTACATACTTCTAGGTCAATAAAAATGGCACTTACTGATAAGTGGCTAAAAGCACATTTAAACAAACCCCAAGAAAGGCGCTTTGAAAAAGCTCATCGTGAAGGACTTTCAGTTCGCGTTTCGCTAAACGGTGCGATCACTTTTCAATATCGATATTATCTTCGTGATCGTAAGAAATATGATCGCGCGACAATTGGCTATTATCCTGAAATGTCATTAGCAGCTGCAACAGCAGAATTGCCACGACTAAAAGTAATGTTAGCTGAAGGCAAAAACCCAAAACTAGTTCTCGCGTCGAACCGAATTTATGAATCTGAAAAGCTAACGCTCGATCAACTGTTTAGTAAATGGTATTCAGAATATTGCTGTAAAAAGAAAAAAGCGCATAAAGAGCACCTTCGTACGTATGAAATATATGTGAAGCCAAAGTTAGGTAAGTTAGTCGCTGAAAATATCACTAGACCTATTTTTCTTGAATTACTAAACCCGATAATAAAAACATATCCTTCGATAGCCGAAAGGATCATTATTAATTTACGGCAAATGTATGAGTGGGCGAGAATACACCAAATTGCTGATGCTGATCCTTTACGTGATATATCTGCAAAGAAAGTAGGTATTGAATCAGGGCAAGACACTCGATTTTTCAGTGAGAAGGAATTGAAGTGGTTTTTCACCGCACTTGATAAAACACGCATTGAAGAAAAGAACAAAATCTATATTGAGTTATCTCTTCATTATGGTTGTCGACCAAGTGAATTAAGAATGGCTGAAGTTGAACACGTAAACCTTGAATTCGGCACTTGGGCCGTTCCATGGCAAAACCATAAAATAGGCCATAAAACGAAGCAACCGATTATTCGCCCAATCATTCCCGAAATTAAAAAGCTTTGGGAACGAGCGATTGAATTATCAGGCTCTCATAAGTGGATATTCACCAATAGAAATACCAGCATTCAGATTGATCGTAGCGCTATACCTGCTTCAGTTCGTTGCTTAGAAAATTATTGGCGTAAAAAAATAAGAGTGGATGGCGAGCCTATAAAGTTTGATTCTTTTTGCCCGTACACTTTACGTAAAACCGCTCGGACAAATTTCGCTGACTTTGGCGATTGGGCTGTTTGTGAAAAAATGATAGGCCATAAGTTACCAGGTGAATCAGATAAATATGATTACAATAGCTACGCTGAAAAAATGCGCCCTATCTACCAACAGTGGTATGACTACACTCAACAAGTCAGATCAGGTAATAGCAAAGTAACAAATATATTATCGAAAGTTAAAGCTTAATCCCTATACCCAGTGCACTAAATTAGTGTACTGGCTTTATGCATTCTAATACTGCGTGTGACTACTCCCTCAAGTTGAATATTATCTTCTGCAGTTATTTTAATGGGCGCATTCTTATAGTTGGCAGAAACTAACTCTTGTTTGACCCTATCCAGTGCTTTGCAAATAAACTCACCGTTATAACAAGCAATCACAATACATCCATTTGTGATTGGCTCCGCCCTATCTACTATAAGTAAATCCCCATCAAATATGCCAACACCCTGCATCGAATCACCAGACGCTTGACCAATGAATGTTGCATTAGGATTGGATATTAATAATTGGTCAAGAGATAAGCCAAGCTCTTTATATTCAGCTGCTGGTGACTCAAAGCCAGTTATGCCACAACTGGCCAATATAGGTATAATTTTCATATCAAACAAAACAACTGTACAAACATACAGTCATTATAGGCTTGTTATGAAATTATTGTAAGATCATTTCTAGGGGTGCGCACCCTGCGCACCTCCTAAAATAATTTTTATTAAGGAGTTTGTTTACTAGAACGTTTGTTGACAATCATCTTCAACTATAGGAAGTTCTCGTCTTCCAATAATGTAATTAAAAGGAATAAACCATGAAGAGAAATACTAGTAAATTATCTGAAGATGCTAAAAGCTGCTTAGACATTCTTTTTAATTTAAGAGAGTGCAATGATCTTAATGAACGAGCAGTAAGTAAAATTCAAGTTTTTGGTATGACACTGAATGATGGCAATTGGAAAGCAGGTATTGAAGAGTTGTTATCAAGAGATATCATTACAGATACGAATGAAAAATATTTAATCAATATATCTATTGCCGAGTACTCATGAATAACGAACAATCCCTTGATAATATAATCCTTTTCGTAGGAGCTGGTGGTACTGGTGGTGGAGCCCAAAAACCGTCACCTGACATGGACGGAGATCCAACTATATTCTTTGCTCTACTGGCTGGAGTCATAGCAGCCATAATTGTAAAATTGGTAAACAAGAAGAAGTAACCTCTTTACCCCAAAGTGTTGAATTTAACGAATGCGGTTTAGCTATAGGCCGCATTCTTTCGTTTAGAGGGTGAGAAGAATTACTTGATTTGTGCAACAAAACTGTAGAGAACTGTTGCATTTAAAATGGTGGAAAGCCTGAAAGCCTTATTTTTTAAGTATAGTCCAGACTTGAATGTCTAGGTTGTTTGCATCAATTGCCGTGTTAATTCTTTTTAGGTAGCGGTCTTTAGTTCGCGGGTTAACGATTAAAACGATGCCGGCTTTTTTACCTGTCATTGCTGAATAATAAAGACTTTGACCAATAGCTTCAGCCCACTTTTTACCCCAATCATATTCAATAGCATGAGTCTCTGTTAAGCAATCAACTCGCGTTCTATCGGGCAAAACGTGCTCAACTTCACCTTGACAGTGATGATAAACATAATCGGCTTCATGCCATTTTTCATCTGGTGGTAATGTTCTACCACCTGCACCACTTCCAGCTGCAGAATTAAATGACAACAAAGCTATTAATATTAATTTATTCACTTGTTTGTACTTTAGACCTTTGATCATGAAGTCTTCTATTATGTTGATGTACGTTCAATCTTGACTTCATTCTTTCTGGTAACCATAGGCTTAAAAGAGCTACTAGCATACCCATTGCAATATAGCCAAGTAAGGCTTGAATTGATGTTATCAGCCTTAAATCTTGTGGTGGGGAGAAGTCACCATAACCTAAAGTTGTCCAAGTGGTCACACTAAAATACAGAGCATCTGTAAATAAAACCTTCTGATACTCTCCTGAAATAATCAGTCCATTTTTCCAATAGATAACAGCGAAAACCAATACTATCCATATAGATACTTTAGCTAAACCTGTTGCTGGTATTGTGTAATCGCCATGATTATCTGCGGCACTAATAAAAAGGTATGGGAACAAAGGAACAAACATCAATGCACAATAAAAAGCTGAATAGATAGGGGGGAGATTAAACGCAGTTAACATTGCTGCGATAGCAAGAAAGAATAATGACATAAGATTCATTGCGGCATAAGCATACATATTATTTAGTTCCTTTGTAAAATTCAGCAAGAGTAATATTGTCTAGCCCTAACGTATCCACCAACAAGCCCACGAACTCCGCAGAATAATTACCTCTATTAACCTGGTTGTTTAATGTTTGTGATTCATTACCAATAGGCTCTCTACCATACACCACTTTAAAAAACGGCTTGGCTCCTCCTAAATCGTCGCGTTTAGCTTGAATGAATGCTCTTGCACTCTCTGCGTAAATTTTATTTTCGGTTGGCTTTTTAGGCAATGTCATTACTTCCACGTTAATTCCTGTGCACTATAAGTTTTTTTCGAATTTAAATCAAAAATGATTTACTTTAAATCAAAGTTGATTTAAGCTCAGTCTAAATCAAAGATGATTTATTTACAAAGGATTATTTATATATGCTTTACCCGGGTGAATTAGTAGTTGATAACTTTGCTGGTGGTGGCGGTGCAAGCACTGGCATGGAATTAGGATTAAATCGTCATGTTGATATAGCAATCAATCACGATAAAGATGCAATTGATATGCACCGGCTTAATCATCCTGAGTCAAAACATTACTGCGAATCTGTATGGGATGTTGACCCTATTGAAGCATGTAACAACCGTCCTGTTGGTTTGGCTTGGTTCTCACCAGACTGTAAGCACTTTTCAAAGGCTAAAGGCTCTACACCAGTAAATAAAAACATTCGCGGCCTTGCTTGGGTTGCTGTTCGTTGGGCTGCACTGGTTCCGGTTAGAATGATAATGCTTGAAAATGTAGAAGAGTTTTTGACGTGGGGGCCTGTTGTTGATGGCAAACCATGTAAAGAGCGAAAAGGTGAAACATTTAATGCTTTTGTATCAGCATTGTCGACAGGTTTACCTTATGAACATCCTGCATTTGTGGACGTGTGCGAAGCGCTTAATATGTGGGGAGATCGTAATTTACAGAAAAAGATAATTAACGGACTTGGCTACAACGTTGAATGGAAAGTATTGAAAGCTTGTGATTACGGAACGCCAACCATTAGAAAACGTTTATTTTTAGTCGCTAGAAATGATGGTAAAGCAATTGATTGGCCTGAAGCTACACATGGCAAGGGATTGCAACCATATAAAACAGCGGCAGATATCATTGATTGGAATGTGCCAGTTAGGTCAATTTTTAATAGAAAACGTCCTTTAGCTGAAAAAACAATGGCCCGAATTGCTAAAGGCTTACAAAAATTCGTTATTGACTCGAGCAACCCTTTTATCGTACCTGGTGAATGTTCAACGCCATTTATAACAGAACACGCCAACGGTTCTAATCAGCGAAATATGTCATTAGATGAGCCATTAAGAACAATTTGCGCTCAAGTTAAAGGTGGTCACTTTGCATTAGTCGCACCAATCATTGATAGGCAATTTGGTAAGTCTCAATGCAACTCAGTACAAGAGCCATTAGGTACAATTACTGCGGGTGGTATGGGTAAGTCTGCCTTAGTTTCTGCTCATATTGCCAAACACTACACTGGTGTTGATGGCTCAGACATTCAAGAACCTCTGCATACAGTTACAGCTAAAGATCATAACGCTCTAGTGACTAGCCACATGGTAAAAATGCGCGGTGATAATATCGGTCACGGTACTGATGAGCCAGTTCATACTATTTCAGCTGGTGGTTTTCATATTGGCGAAGTCAGAGCGTTTCTAGTTGAATATTACGGCACTGGTAATGCTCATCGAGTTGATAAACCACTTCATACTGTGACCACTAAGGACCGCTTTGGCCTAATCACCATTAAAGGTGAAGATTATCAAATCGTTGATATTGGTATGCGGATGCTTGAGCCACATGAGCTATTTGCCGCTCAAGGTTTCCCAAGTGATTACTTAATTAGCCATGACAGTAATGGCAAGAAATTATCAAAAGCAAAGCAAGTCGCTCGATGTGGTAACGCTGTTTGCCCACCAGTGGCCCAAGCTTTAGTAGTTGCCAATATTGGCACAAATGAGCAGCGTGTAGCTGCATAAACTGAACAGAATAGCCCGATAAGCTAAAATAGTCCTAGCGGGCAGGTGCTTACTAATTATTTAAATACACGAATAAGCAAAGTGGCCACATGAAAATTGAACCTGCTAAGAGTATTAATGCAATTGCGTAAAGGTTTTTAACGTTGGCCGTTGTTATTAAATATATTATTGAAATTAGATGTTCGATGATTATTTCCTCCTTTCGTTATTAGATAAATTTATTAACGAAGTGAGGATCGAATCAGTACCAAATTAATTAAATTATTTTAAACAGAATTACCCCTTGGAGTTAACGAATGAGCTATTTACAGGCTGAACGATTAGAAAGGCATAGGGTTGCTTGCACTGGATTAGGTAAGGAGATTGCTAAGTTTTATTACCCAAACTGGTTTAAATGCAAACGCTACTTTAAAAAAGGGAAGCAAGTTGTTTGTGTCGACACTCGCAATGGTCGAGGGAGCGAAATCATCACACACAAAAAAGCGGTACCGACAAAAATTAAAGGTATGACAGGTGGTTGGTTATGACTGAAGGTTTAATAATTATTACTACATGTTTGTTAGTGGTTTTAGGGTTGGTAGTGGTGGTTTGGAGTTTATTCTCAAAGCGAAAGCATCAACCAAATTACAATGGCCGTGACGGAAATGGCTACCAACCATTAAAGTCATTGGAAGAAATAGCGGCTATGACACCAAACCAGCAAGTAAACTTTATTAGAGAGCTTGATAGAAAACTCGCTAATGCTGATAAAAATGCAACAGAATAACCAAGAGGGATACTATGGTTACACTTACTCAGTCATTAGATAAAAGCGAACCGAACATTAAACGGGTATAAATATATATTTATACCCGTTTTTTTTATTTCACGCTTATGTAAACCTCCGCTAAGAATTGCGAATCATTAGCGACGAGATCAAACAATGTTCTCTCTGTTATTTTATTGAGTGAAGCTTGCGAGGGTGTGATGCAAAATTCGGTCGCAGGATAGCTCCGACGCTCGAAATAAACAACCGTATCTTTCATGGTTATTTCCGCGTTATTTGTCGACAGGGTTAACGTGGCTGATTTGAGCTCAATTTTTTCAATTTTTTCCGTTGCTGCAACAGCAAAATCATTGGCGTTTTCTGCCAAGGCTTTACTTTTTTTGATAACAAAGGTTTCGCTGTTGGTGCTATTATTGCGAAATTTAAGCTCCATTATGCCGCCTTAAACTCTCTAATAAAGAAGGTTATTTGTGGTAGATCAATCGTGTCTCCATCGCCATTCGTAATTACCTTATCTACGGCATCAAGACAATATTTAACTTCTTGACCCGCCATATCAATAATAGCCATACAAATATCATCTGCTAACAACGTTGTTTGGGATTGATCAATGTCGGTTTTTCCGTTTACCGTCACTTGTAAATCATCACCCACTTCCGTGATATTTATATCTGCACCTGTGATAGCTGCTTGGGCAATTATTTTTGATTGAAATGTTGCCCAATCGTCCGATTTTACCGGGTTTTTTACCACGACAATATCGGTGGCATTATCTTTTGAATGTTGTGGTCCATAACGTTTACTGTTTGTGCTACTGAAAAAAGTGGCCATTTTTATACCTTTTGTATTGAGTAAGTAGGAGTGGTTTTTATTGTTGTGATTGTTGAAGTGTTCTTCATTAATTTATAGTGGAACGTGGTTTTTATCAGGCTAATTTGGTTACTTCGTAATAAGCTTTGAGCAAGTGTTTTTTCTTGTTCAATGAATGAAGTTTGCTCTAACTGCTCGCCCATTACACTGTTAATTGAAATACTAGAGGCTAACGTTACCGGCTCAGCTTGTTCTAGCTGCGCAGCATTAAGACTAAACAATGAATAGTTAACAGTGGCCTGATTAGCTTGCCCCTGTTCTATTTGCTCTGCAATCAGCGAAATGACTACGTTAGCACCGCTTAAACTTATCGGACTAGCTTGCTCTTTTTGCTCTGCATTAATGGTAGCAATTGAAACAGTTGAGGTTAATGTGATCGGCTGAATTTGTTCAAGCTGCTCAGCATTAACACCAAACAATGAATAATTAACCGTGATTGGGTGAGTTTGTCCTTGCTCTATTTGCTCTGCAATAATGGTAGCAATTGAAACGGTTGAGGTTAATGTAACCGGGACAACGTGTTCGAGCTGCTCAGCATTAACACCAAACAATGAATTATTAGCCGTGATTTGCTGAGTTTGGCCTTGCTCTATTTGCTCTGCAATAATGGCAGCAATTGAAACGGTTGAGGTTAATGTAACCGGGTCAACTTGTTCGAGCTGCTCAGCATTAACACCAAGCACTGAACAATTCGTGGTGATCGAATTTACTTGGCCTTGTTCGATTTGCTCTGCTATTACGCTATCAATCGTTACGGCAGGAATAACAACAGGTGCACTGGCTAATATTGCCCCAATTGGCTCTCCACTTGGTCCCGCAGTGTAAAGGGGAGAACTCGTTGATAAGTTGTAATTCTTATTTGCAGCATCTTCAAAATCAGCCAGTGACGCAGTAAACGTGTTCGTACCCGGTGCTTTACCTTCGCTATCAGCGTTATAATCATTTAATGTACCGTAAGCTGGGTGGTAATTGTCGTGACCACCAATGCTTTCGTTTACATGGATTGTCTGCGTCGCAGGAGAGATATCTTTACTATATCTAGATAATATTTGACCGCCATAACCACCATGCGCTAAATCTGCAACTAATGTACATCGATGCATCTTAGCATTTAATAAGTAAACACCGTTTGAGCCTGAGTCGTTAGGTAAACCGCAATCATACAAAATACAATTGTAATATTGAGCACCTATATCTGTTGAAAGCCAAGAATCGATATCGTGAGCCAAGCAATTTTGCACAGTTACATTCGTAGCTGAATGTATGCTTCGCCCTCCAGCAAGCTCAATACCATCAAAAACTACGTGTTTATGTCTTGCTACTAGTACATAAGTGCCGCCGCCGTTATAAGTTGCCCCATAACCGGCTATACCATTAGCTTTCTCTCCCGCTTTAGCACGAATAACTATATTTCGAGTTAAGTCGGTTGTATAAAGTGCTAAGTCAATAAAAGACCCGCTAATAATTTGCTGCCCGCTCAACTCAAAGACAAGCTGCTTATCGTTGGCGGGTAAATCTTGCCTGTTTGCATCGATGGCGGTTTTTATTGATGTAAAAGCGCCTGTGCCATCTTCATAAACTTTTATTATCTCAATAATAGGCATTAGCTAAACTCTCGTAAATAAGGCTCTATTTCAGCAAACGTTTTGCTTGTTTCACCAGTAGTGAACAGTTCTTGCCATTGTTCGCTAGTTTTATCCGGTTCAACAAAAAACCAACGATTTGTTATTGGGTTTTCATCAATAACAATTGCTTCACCAAGATAGAGTAATTGAGCTTTGGTTCTGTCCGTGACTTTTATCAACGTAAAGTTTCGATGGTATTCACTAATGTCACGATCAGGAAATTTAACAAGCCACGCTGTTAGCGTTTCGTTATGAGTCCATAAAACGTTATCGTCTTCAATTAAAGAAATCTCTCCGAGAGTTCCTACTTGATTACCTACCAGTATTTGACTTGACATGTTTATCTTTTTTATTGTTGATAAATTTAGTGATTATGGTTAACGCACATAACCACGATTTTTCAAAGATTTATTCGTTTACTCTAAATGAGTAACATCTCTGGATTTATTGTTTTTAATTCGTTTGAACTTTGCACTTTTGAAGCCAAGGTTTTTTAAATAGCGGTTAAAATCCCGATAGTCGCTTCGGCTAAAAATATCAGTGTTTTTGTTTAATAAGAGTTCTAAATGTGGCTCACCGTCAGTTACTGTAATAACGGCACTTGCGCAATACTCTTCACCATGCGCAGGTGTTTTTCGACAAAATATTTGTTTTATCTCAAAGGTCCACTCACCCTGATTTTGTATCTTCATCTACATGCCCCTTTGCTTTTTCTTTTTGATATTCGCGCAAGCAATGATTTTTACCAAAAGCAAAATCAATCACCTTGGCTTGGTAGTAATAGCGTTTTTTATTTTTCATGTGTTGACCTGTCCAACCACTAATTGAGCGTTTATCTTTTGTACCATGACAACAATGACAGGCTAAAATATCAATCACGTACCAAGTATTTAAGCAATAATCATTTACTCGGATAAACGGCAGCTGAATTAAAAAGAACAGTGCCAAAACATAGCCAACATAATCCCCATAAGGCACAAAATGACTAAACAAAAAAAAGGCTACAAATAAGTAGCCCGTTAGGTTTTTTAACATCTTCAATAATGGAATAATCATAGTTACCTACTTAATTAAAAAGCGCATTTCTTTCAGCTAAAAACTGCAAAGCAAAGTTTGTGAACTCTTCATAGTCATTAAGCTTAATTGATACCGTACCGCTAGCATTATCAGCAATAAAGTTAGTCGGAAATATAGCGTCACCTGCTAATTCATAACCCGCTTTAATACTGACTAGACCATCAGAATTATCTTTGTTAAGGCTCACTTGATAGCCGTTGATTTCAACACCTTGCTTTTTGTTATACAGGTTAAATTTTTCAGGGTTTTCAGCTTTGAATTGCTCGACTGTTCGTGTTGGTGGCTTAATGGGTTCGAGAGGCGCGTCAGGTTTAACGGCTAGCGGTAACGGTTTGCCCTCACTATCAAACGCCTGTACCGCTTGCCACTTTTCCCACGTATCAACATCGTTTAAGTAGGTTATGTATTTTTCACACCAATCCCACGCCAACCCTAAATTAACGCCAGTAATAAACGTATCAATGACATTCTGGGGTTTACCTAGTCCGATAACCATATCCAATCGCGTTTGAGATTCAGTTGGTGGTCGTGTTTTAAGGATTGTTTGCGTTCTATATTTCGCTTCTTTCGTTACTACATATTTCTCTAGGTCTTCATCCCAAACTTTAACTTCGGGTACTGTCAATATTTCAATTTCTTCTAAAAATTCAGTTAACATTTCACATCCTCTTGGTGGCACTCGTTAAAATGCTACCTGCTAAATTAAGGGTAGATTAAAGTTTGTCAGCCCAACCGATAGGGTCAACACCAACCGCACAACCAACTAAGACGGTATTGCCGTCTAAATCTGTCATGGTTGTTGTATTATCATTAGCGTGAATCAATGAATCGTCATTCCATGAACCTGTTGAATACTTCAATTCAGTCCACCAATAAATAGGGAATAGTTGACCATTGATTTCAGTCGTTCCCCATAGCGATTTAACAGCGGGTGAGTTATTGCTTGGCGCTCTGATATCTATCGCTACATGAGCGGTAGGATAGTTGCTGTTCGAGTTAACCATATTTGATGGTGCATCCATTACAATCTTACTTGTATGTAATGTTTGGTACTGGTTTGACAAGGAAGATGTTACAACAATCCCAGACAGTGACTCTCCAAGTAATGCCCCGTAGTTAGCACTATGATACGCATTAACAAAAACACTTCCCAAACCATCCTCACCACGATAAACAACAGGGTTTATTGATTCTTTGGTTATCGTGGCCTTGGTTGTGTAATACATAACCATTACCCCACCAAAGGATGTAGAGGAAGCAGCTCCTGTTTGTACTGTATTTTCTACCTCGTTCACTGGTAATGGGCCTACAGTCCAAGATGTAAAGTCTCCTACATCTGACAGGAATGCCCTATTAATACTACTGTCTAAAGATTTTCTAGCTAAGAAATATTTCACTAGCGCAGAGTCTTCAATATTAGTATTCCAATAACCAAACCAACCATTTCTTAAGTCATCACACTGACGAATAATTTCAGGGGTTCCAATGACTTCTATAACATTGAATTCACCTGATACTGTAATATCAGTAGGGTAAGTAAATATTACTGGAGTCCCAACTGTAAACTCTGCAGCAACATTACCATTACTAATGTGTATATATAGATATTGTCCATTAGCATTGCTAGATACGAATGAGCATGGGTATCCGTTAACTAGTATGTTGCGTAAGTAGCCAGTTTCCAACTGTGGGCCTGCTAAATCTAATACGCCATCGATATACAATAGAGTACCACTGGACTGGAAAGCTCCATCTTGAAAAGTAACCTCCATAGGCTTGCTTCTGGACAGCTTCTCACCGCCTCGACTGGTTCCGTTTTTATCCTCAGATTTTCGCTTAGATATGGCTCCGTCTAAGTTATTGCTAATAGACAAACGTTTGTCTATAAACCCCCCTTGGCCACTGGCATAAATAGCATCATAGAAGCGTCCGTCTGGTCTACCTCCGACACCTGCAATTATTTCCCCATCTGTGTGAGTACTGCCTTTTCCTACAAATGGAGCTATATTACCTACGGTGTTACTATCTCCAAAAGAGAAGCAATCAAAAGTTGACACAGGTTTTTTTGCAGACAACCCTGACCAATCTAGACGCCACTGGTTTGTGCCGTCGACAGAAAAGAACCCTGCACAACCTGCTCTATTAAAGCTGAGATGAAAAGCTCCCTGATTTAATCGAGGCACAGTACCAAGCACAAGGAAGTAACATTCTCCGTTGTAGCTTGCTGAGGCAGTTGTAGACGTAAATAGTCCTTGATGTGGAAAAAGGTTAAAGCCTGATTTATGTGTCGCATACCAGTTTGTACCACCAACCGTAGGGAGAGCTGTATTAGACTTACCCTGAGTACCCACCCTAGATAAGTTGTTCCCATCGAAGCTGAGGTTGTAGCTGTCTCGCTCTATACTACTAGTATTACGCCAATCTCCATTACCAGCACCCGCAATAGTTCGCTGTCTAGCTCTCCATTGAACAATATCGCCATTTGCCATAATCACGATTAAGTTACTAGGGTCTGCCGCCAAAGTTGCTCGTTCTTCATTTGTTGCGGCAAACCAATCAATATTTTGATGTGAGCTAGCTGTATCACCGTCAAACACCGCATAATAATTATCCGGCCGCGTAGTGGATGATTTAGTGGAAATACCATTTATTGTGGTTGCATCGCTTTGAATCAGACCTTTTGGGTAAACTTCAGGATTAGTGGGTGTAATTTGTTCAGGGTAAAATTCAATCCCTGCCATATCAATACGTTCAGTGACTACTTTTTGAGTTGCTGGCATTACTGAAAAGGAGTGTACCTTTACAGAAGCAGTAGGGGAAGTTTGTCTACTAGGGCGGATTCGGAAGTATGGATAGGAACCAACGGTATCTGCATCAGTCAACTCTATGACATTCACCCCTTTCACTAATGGAATAAAGTCACTAATAACTCCTCCCACCTTGCGATAGTAAAAGTCGGGATCGTCGGTAGCATCACTTATTACAATTTCAACTCTGACATTTGCTGTTGATACTGGCACTGTATGTTGAATGTAGCCAGAAGCATTACCTACATTAGTGATAGTATTTACACCACTAATTACTGATTGCACTAAGAAGTTACCTGTAGTCCAACCATTGCTTCCATACCTAAAGTCACCGTTAAGCACTGCACCCTCAAAGGCTCTGGCAACCGCTTCATTTAAGTTGCTCGCTACATCACCGTATTTCGGGTCAATGTCTTTAGTAAAATCAACTGTTGAACCATCAGCACTGTCATACACTACTGTGCCATTTGGAGCATCGGGAAAGCGTACTACAGCCCTCTTGTTATCTTCATTTAGTGATATCAGTGAGTAATCCACACCCGCTATACATAACTTAGCGAAAGGGGTTTTACTAGTGCCGACCATTGTTAAATCATCACCAATCATTATCCTGTTTGGTTTTGATAAGTAAGTCCACATACCTTGATTAACATGTTCAAAGTTATCCCCTAATACATAAGACTTACCCATCTCAACAAAGCCACTTTTATAATCAAACTTTTCTCGGTTAATTTGGCGGTTAGCTTCGAAGTTAGCCTCTGACATCATTAACGCTGTTGCGGGAAGCCATTTGCTGTCAATTTTTCCTGTCTCGTCAGCTAACGGAATCTTTCCTGCTTCAGACTCAATAGTAGCTGTACCTCCCGTTGCTACCGAGACAATGTTTTTTTGGAAACCCTTAATAGCAGCTTGTGCCGAGGCAATTTCAGTCTTTGCCGTTGACACTGCACTATCAATTTCTACAATAGCATCGGCTTTGTTTTTGGCTATTTTCGTGAGCGCGTTCCCAGCTATGTTACCTGCATCAATTTGTGCGTTATATGCTTCTATTGATGTTCTGTGACCATCAGCAATTTGCTGAATCTTCGCTGCATAGTCTGAGCTATTTTCATCAATAGTAATATTAGGTACTGGTAATTTTTCAGCCATGGTTAAACCTCTTCTGCGACGATGTCGTGAGTTGAATTGTTATGAAAGTTATTCGTTATTTCTGAGTTATTTACTAATACACATGCCATTGTTCGGTCACGCTCTGTTGTGCCTCCAACACCAGGAAACATACTGATAAAAATATCATCGGCATTACCCGCTTCACGGCGCATTTTTGAAAACTCGTTAGCGTCTGCCTCAGTTAGCCAACTCATATTAAAATGTAACCGTCTAAGGGCTGTGCTTTTGGTCGTATGCATACCACCACCCGCTAAGCGCGTTTGTTGGTCATTGTTGAACCACGTTAAACCATGGCCATAACTAAAATTGAAAGCGGGTGTTAGGCGCTTACCCGCATAAATTCTGGCAATGTCGATATAGCCATCACTGTTGTTATCATCAACAATGTCGACAATGGTTGACCTGCTCACAAAGTTGTCATGGTGCAGCGAGCTAAAGCGTATGTGCCAATCATCAAAAGCAGAGGCAATGTATGAATCGATGCCCCATTCTAATTCGGCTAATGTTTTTTTCGGGATAGCATCAAAAACGGTTGAATCATAATGGGGTGTACCCGACCCGTCTGCAGATAAAAAATGACGTACTCTAATCGTGGCCGTATTGGACAAATTATGCCGATAAAGTGAAATGCTATTCAGGGCCACCTTTTTACCCCAAGCAATCAAAATACATGCTGAAGTGCTGTTAATCCGCGCGATTTCTTCGTTATCTTGAAATTGAACATTAGACAAAGGTAATGTTGCTACCTCACTAGCGTCACCTAGTAAACTTATTATTGCGTTATTGATTTTATTTTCTGCAATAATAATGATTTTATTAGCTGTCACAGCCATACTTCACACTCCATTGAGCCATTGGCCGTATTTTGTTGTCTGGAAATAATTACGGCATTAAGACCTTCATCAAAGCCAAAGCGGTTATAAGTTATATGAGCGCTATCACAAAGCAACACACTAAACGGAGCGATAAAAGCCGTTAAACGATAAATCTTACGCATGGCCTGTCGTTGGTTAGCAATGCGCTGAGCATCGCTTTGAGCGTCGCTTTGATTGACAAAATAACTCGTTCGGCTTTCTTTGGTCGCTAGTGGATATTCACCATTTAATATCACGCTGTTATCAGCCTTAACTGTTTTAGCTTGGCTGGCATAATATTGCCTATCACTGGCGCTCAATGTTGCCGATAACTGCGATTCATCTTGAATGGTCCAGTTGTATTGGTATTGCATTTCTACCGATAAATAAGGTTGTTCTTTTGACACTAAATCAACGCTATTTAACGCGATAATACCTGGTGTTATCTTTACGTTATTTGCTTTGGGTAATTCAAAGCGAATAAGCTGAAATAAGCCCTGGGCATTGAAACGCCAGATACTGCCGACACTCGCGGCAATATCTGTTATCCATTGCGATAAATCGCTACCTTTTGTTAAATAAATACCCAAGGGTGCATTGTTAGCATTAGTCGAGAAGTCCAATAAATTCGCGGTATCAATGTCACTACTACCTATCACTAACTCCGCAATAAATTGACAAACCTCTGCAGTATTATTAATGGATAAATGATGTGCATCACAGGTTATTTTACCTGCTGCACTTGAGATAAGTGTAAAGCTACCATTGTTGTTAACGGTATAATCGGTCACCACAACTAATGACACGCCATTATCACGAACCCCGTCAACAATCGCTGTATTGTCGGGGTGAAAACGATAAATGAGGTGGGTACTGTCAATTAACTCCGGACTAATATTGTTTACTTGGCCAAGTACGTAATTATCATTGGCCGGAACCTCTAATAACGCTTTTTTATCTCGGGTAATAAAAGTAAACACATCAGCACCGGCATTAACGTCATCAATCACTACACTGATAATTTTACGATAGTCATCAACTAACCAGCTGCTGTCACCGAGCAATACTTCAATGCTTTGCCAGTTGTAATCTTGCCAATGGTCAATGCCGTTATTGACTACAGTAATATCACCAATAGCCTTATCAGCATTGATTGACTCAATAATAAGGCTTGGCAATTCAACGAAGCGTTGCACAAAAGCGGTATTAGCAGGGGTGTCATTGGGCGTAGTTGTTTTACCCAATAAACTAAAATATTCAGTCCCTGTGCTATGAGTCGCAATAAAGAGAAGATCACGTTGTACGTTTCGACGTTTTAACCAAGCATTGTACTGTTCGTCTGAAATAGTCATTAGCCAAACTTCCTTGTTTTAGTCGCTAAGCGATTATTCTTCAACTCACGTACAACCTGTTTGCTATCAGCTGCTTGTTCCACTTTTTCAGTCGCAATAATTAAACGCTCAATATTGTTATTCAGATTTTTTATTTCTGCGACCACTTCCTTATTATCACCACCTGAGCCACTAACATTGATGCCATACTTACGCAGTGCAGCCGATGATTGTGGATCCATGATAATTTCGCCTTGATGTATTTGGGCGATTTGGTCATGTGGTACGTATGGCGTGCCTTTATCATACGAAGCAAATTGATCACCAGAACCAATTCCTATCTCAGGAAGATCTATATCTAAGTCTGGATTCAATACGCCATTAATGGGTATTTCAATATCTAAATTAAGCTCAAGCTCTGCAAGTGATGCTATGTAAGCATCTTGTTTTGCGGCTTCTGCTAAACCGAGTTGATTCAATTTATTTTTTATGTCGTTTGCCAGTGCGCTATTACCGAACCATGGCGCGAGTGAATTCCTAACATCACCACCAACCGTTCCAACAGCCGTTTCTAAATGCGTTAACGCTCTGCGTAAACTGCTCGAGTCATTCGCATCATGAACAGCCCTGATAAGCGCAGTAAAATCAACCGTGGTATCAATACCTGCAATTGACGAAGCAAAGTTGTCAGCCAGCGTATCACCCAAAGCGTCAATAGAATCTGCAAAAGTAATGTCTGCCATTGTTGCATCAAGTGCTAAACCAATGGCTTCAATTTGCGCTCGAATATCTGCAGGTAATTGATCTAAATCTAACCCCATTGATTCAGCTAAAGTCGTTACATCGTCACCTGTGGCAAACGCAACGCTTTGTAGTTGCGTTAAAATATCCCCAAGTAATTCACTTTGACTCACCGCTTCTTCAACAATTAACGAGTTGTTAAGTTGCTCTAACAGTGCTGAACTGGTTAATTCGTCTGACTCCGTAGGGACAAGTGCAGCCCCGGTAATATCGGCAACATTGGATAGCTGATTATTTACATCAACAAACAAATCTTTGTAGGTAGCACTTGAAGCAAATAATTCTTTACCCAGTGTTAACAAGGTGTTTGCAGCGCCACCAAGGCTGTTAGCTGCATCGATATCACCGTTTTCCGCGCGAGTAAATAATGCATCGAACTGGCTTTGTGCTTCATCAAATTTCGCGAGTGGATTTAAGGTTGATAAATCATTTAACAATAATGATTGCATCAATGTATTAAGTGACTTACTTGCATTATGTAAGGCGTTTACTGCAGATAATTGCTCTTTATACGCGTTTTTAGCCTCTCGATTAACTTCGTTAATGCGCTGTTGCTCAGTACGTATTTGCGCATTAACCACGCTATTTAATAAATTAAGGTATTCGCCAATGGTGCTTGATAATGAATCACCTAATGACGATAAAATACCAGCAAATAATTCTTGACGATCACTTTCTAGCCCTTCCATTTGTGCATAATATTCGTCTAGTTGTGGAGATAACTTAACTAACGAGGCATAGGCTTTTTGACCTGATTGTGTTGTTAAATCTAACGCATCAACTAACGCACGAAACTCTTTACGTGTTTCAGGCAATACTGCAGAAGACGATTTAAATTGTGAGATTAATTGTTTTTGTAATATGTTGAATTTTTCTTCATCACTAAAGAACGCAGCAAAATAAGCATTGGTTGATTCACTAAAATTTTCAATGCCGCCCATCAACTCAACTAAGTTTTGAGTTATACCAATCTTTATTTCAGTCGAAACATCGGCTAAAGTTTTGCCAATATTTCCCATAGCACTATTAAAAATTGCTTGCTCTTGAGCTACGCGAATGAGTGTATCGTATAGCCCTTCACCGACTTGCTGAAATGCAACAATACCTGGTACCAGATAAGTGGCCATTAAATCTGATTGACTACTAAAAATAGCTTCAAGCTCTGCTTTTACCTCATCACCACTTAAATCTTTAAGGCTGATATTGGGTAAATCAATGACAAAGTTATCGAGGTTTTTAGTGATATCAAGACCAAGGACATCAACAGCGCTATTAATAGAATCACCAATATTTGAGAAAACTAGCGCTAACTCATGCTGTAACTGACCGTCAACATCTTCAAATTCTGTGTTATAACTCGTTTTAGAGGACGCACCCCAATATTTCTTTTTCTTGGTTTTAATGTCGTAATAGCTTTGCGCTTGGACAATACCTGACTCAAAGATGTCACCCATTGTTTGACTAACAATACTAATACCCGAATCAACCAAAGATTTTTTCTTTGATGAAAAGCCGCTAAAAATTTTACCTACGATGCCCGTTGGATCAATTGCTTTGGCAAATTGACCAATAACACCACCAATTAACAACTCTTCTATTTTAGAGGTGGTACTTTTACTGCCAAGTTCACCACTATAACTTTCGCCATTAAACCGCCCAAAGTTACTAACAAGGCTAGTGGCCAAGTGAGTAATATTGTTATTTAAATCATGCAAGCTATCATTCATTTGACGTAATTCAGCGTATTGATCTAATTCAAGCGCTTCGATACGTTCATAAGCATTAAGTATGGATTGTGATTTTTCATCACTACCAAGAACAGTGCCTGTTCCTTGCGTTTTTTGTCGTTCTGCAGAGGTCGGTGGTGCAGAGCCTGAACTACCAAATGATCCACCAATTAGGCTTGCCATAATACCAATCATGGCAGCACCCGCAACAAAGCCAACAGGGAAAGGTGCTGTAAAAGCTGATGTAATAGCTGTTAACGCATTTGAACTTTGCTTAGTGGTTTCGTTGGCAACATGAACCCCTGTTTCCGTGGTGCTCATCACCATTTTTTGCACGGACATAGCCAAAGAAGCCACAGCCATCACTTGTTCTATTGCATGAAATGTTTTAGCTGCTTTTGATTTTTTATTAAACATTGACGCTGCAGCACCTGCTATTGAGCCATAACTGTTTATTTCAGATTGAGCGTTAGCACGGTTAAGTGCATATTCTTCTTTTTTCAACTTTCCTATATCAGCACCAACGGCCTGTTGTTTCTTATGATTGATTTCTATGGCTTTGGTATATGCCCCCTGGCTAGTGAAAAGCTTTTCCATTTGCTGGCCGATACTACCAAACGTATCAACAATTACATTACCGGCACTGGCCCAGGCTTCGGCATATCCGTTCACACCATCGATTGCATTTTTATAAAAATCATCTTCGTGTTTTGTTAAATCACTTTTTTTCTGTTGCTCATATTGTGCTTCGGTCAGCGCGGTAACGGCTGCGATTTCGCCAATCGTGGCATCTTTAGATAACTTACTTAAGTTAGCATGCAGAAGTTTTTTGTTGGCAGTTAAGTTAAGCATGTGAACTTGCTCGCCAAGTGAAACGATTAGCTTTTGATTTGAAGTCAACTCTTCTGGTGTTGCTCCAGACTTGACACCCTTATTATTTGCTTTTGCCTCTGTATTCTTATTAATTGCTACGGTATTTGTCTCTTGCGCGTATTCGTGATTGATCAAGCTAACAATTATACTATCAACTGCTTCAATATCGGCTTGCCTTTGTTTCTCTAGCGCTTTCAATTCAGCGGTTGCTGTTTTTGCCGCGTCGCTACTACCAGCTAAACTTTGAGCGAAGTTTTTATAACCTTGCGCCATATCATCAGCGCCAACTTTAGATAGACCGTCACCAATTAAACCGTAAAGAGCACCCAGTTTATTTTTTAGCCATGTAGTCAATTCACCCCACACTTGTTTTACTTTTGGTGCTACAGCTGAAAAAGCATAGGTTAAATTAACTAGCCCTGTCTCCATAGCCCCGACAAATGCAAGCCCAGCAACGCGAACCTCTACAAATTGCTCACGCAAAAGACTGCCAATTTCCCAACCAGCAAAAGCAGCGAATAAGCTTAGCGCGGCAGTTTTTAACACACCAAATGCAGTTATGGCAGACCATGTTGCCGCGGTTGATGCTTGTAAGCTAGCTGAAAACAATGCTAACGGACCAACACCAGCGGTATAAGCCATTGAAGTAGCCAATACATTCATTGCTAAAAATCTTTTTGCAGCAGCCGCAATGGTTACCGCAATAGTTATCCCTTTAAAGCCTAGGACTAAGGCGCCGCCAACCATGACAATTTTTGCTATGGTAGCCAATGAAGCAACAAGTACTTTTAGTGAGCTACCGAAAGATTGAATGTTTTCTTTTGTGATGCCTATTTCTAGGCTCCATCCTCTGAAATGATCACCCAGCGCAATAGTAAGTATTTCACCTAGGTTTTCTCTAAGATCACCGAGGGCATTACTAAATTGCGTAAAACCACCTGTAGATGCTGAGCCCAACGCTTTATTGGTCCCACCAACTTGATCTTCAATTTCACCTAATATTGATTCAAAATCTTTTGATTTTTTAGTTGCATCAGAAAGCGATATACCCGCAATAGACAACGCACCTGTTAAGCCCATAGATGCTTTACCCAATAAATTAGCTGCTCGAACCGAATCCCCCCCCATTTTGGCGCTTAAATCAGCCATCACCCGAGTAGTTCTTGGTAGTAATTCGTCGGTAATATCTTTGTATGTGGTTAAAAACGATTGCCCTTTAATGAGCACCTCATCGCCAATAATCCCTTCTTTTTGTATTTGCGATGCTAATTTTTGTAATTGAGAAGACAAGCCTATAGTTGTTCTCCCCATGGACGCAATGGAAGCGTCAAGCAAAGATATAGCCTGTTCTTGTTGTGTAAAATCGTCAATAAATTGTTTGCCCGAAGCAATACTAGCAATAGATGCGACAGCGCCGATAACTGATGCCTTTAACAAGCCAAATTTACTGGCCATTTGCCCAATAGAGTTATTTGATTTTTTAGTTTCATATTGAAAACGTTTTTGCTTACTGTTAAGTTTAGCTAACTCATCTTTAGTTGCTTTTATAGCAGTAACACCGCCCTTAGCGTTACCTTTGATAACCAAACCCACTTGATAGTTTTTAGCCATTGTTTTTCCGTTGCTCGCTGATTGCTGATAAAAACCCGCTTTCAATTAAACGAATTTCCTCAAAAAGTAGGGTTTGTTTTTCTATTGGTATTGCGGTCATCGCCATGACTGACTGTAAAGCAGGGTAATTAAGCCCGGTAATGCCTGACATGCTGACATTCCATTGCGTTTGACATTGTTGAAATAAAGTAAAAGCTGGGGTATTTTCATCCCATAAATCGAACTTATCTGCGTGTTGTTGCTTTTGCCAAAAAGCCTCGGCATCGCCCTTTATTTGAATGACATCCTTGTCATCCTGCAAGTCTTGCTCGGTAGTTCCGCCGCCACCTGCACTAGCGAGATACTTGCCGAGGTCAATTAGTTTTTTGCTTTTAATGCCTCTCGACCAACAATAACTTCCATGAACTTTTTAATTAATGGGCGGCGCACATATTCCATTTCTAGCAACAGATCTAAAGTTTCGCTGTCATAAGGCACTTTGTTTTTGTCTTCATCAAGCAAGCCATCGATATTGATAATATTGTCGCGTAATACTTCATCATCGTTTGCATTACCAGCAGCTGAATCTTCAAGTAATTTTTTGGTTTCAGAAACGGGTAATTTCTTATACTCAACAACAATTTCCGAGCGCTTTGTTCTGCCAAGATCGGCCGGTACTTCGATGATTATTTTTTCTTTAATGCTGGTTACTGCTTTTATTGTAAAGGACATGGTATTTTCTCGCCGTTAGTAAATTAAATGAATGAATGAATGAATAAGCCGTAAGTAAAATAAGTAGCCAAACAGCGCACGGCTAAACACGCTGCTCGACTTAAACTTTATTTAATCGTTAGAACGAACTCGTCATCACCTGTATCAGGTATAAATGACAAACCGAGGTTGTAATGAAGTTCACCATCACCTTCTTGCTCACTAATTGTGGTCATCTGAACTTTAGGGGCATCAATTTGAACGATGTTTCCTGCTGTTGTACCGTGAATAAGCTGCAATGCTTGCAAGGTAATGCCATTGTGACTTTCAACTTCTGCAAAGAAATCTTTAGTGCTTACATCTGGCGCTTGAACGCTAGTTGTACCTGTTGGTTTTCGGTCAGAAACGATCACTTCATTTTGATTAATCACGTTTCGCGCTTTTACATCACTGGCCATATCAAAAGAGATACTTTCAGCAATGGGGCTATATCCGCCAATTGTTAACGAGGTTTGCGCATTAGAAATTGGCAATGGATCAGCAAAATCCGTGTGATCTGCTGTAATAGCAGAAACATCTTCGGGCCGCTTGTAAAAGCCAATAAACTTAAAGCTAATGGTTGGGATGCCCTCTTTAGATAAGCTGAAAGAACTTGAACCACGCGCACCTTTAACCTCGTGAATTTGGTTAGTGCCGGCATTATTTTTTCGCAAATAAGCAAGGGTTACTGATTCATACCCAGAACTTACTGGTTGATAAACAACATCTACGCTAGCGTTAATGGTTTCACTAAATCCTGAAGCTCTTAGTAAACAGCCGTAAGCTGGGGCTGTACCTGCAGCTTTAGCACCAGCTAATTCGACATCAAATGTAATTTCTACAAAAGGATTGGTGTTAATTTGTTCGGTATTACCTAAGCTAGCTCGATCTGTATCTCGACCAATGGTATTACCACTATATGGATTGATTGTTAGGTTTTTGGTTAACATAGCTTCAGCGCCAGTTAATACAGTCGCAACACCGTAAGTGGCTTCAATTTTCGCTAAAAGCGTTTTTGCACGAAATTTCATTATTTCTCTCCTGCTTTCTTATTTTTGGCAGGAGTTTTAGGATTCGCTGCCGCTATTTTTTCACTGTGCAACATGATTGGTTGCTGATTTGTTTTATGTTTCAGGACGCGTTTACCGTCCACAATTTCAAAGCTGCCGCCTGTATTCATAAGTTCACCTTTATTGATTTTTAGGTATAAAAAAACCACCGATTGGTGGTTTATGAGATTTGTTTGATCATGCTGGAGTCTTGATATATTTCTCGCCAAATCCTCAAGCCCCCCTCACTTTCTAGTGGTGAACCTCGAGCAAATTGTATTTCGAAATGCTGTGGCGTTTGTTGAAACCCAAGTAACTTATTTCTAACTACGGTTTGAAGTTCAACAACATCATTACCTGCTGTTAAAATTGCTATGCCATAAGCGCTATTTACTTTTTGCTTAATAACATTGTCGTAATCACTTTGTTCGCCATTTTGCCCGACACAATAAACCAGTAAAGCGGGAGTTTCTGCGTTAACGCCCGTAGCTGGCACCGAGAATGATATTTCCAAATCCAAGCGGTAGCAGTCTCGTTCTGCCTCATGGTCTTTTTGTTTGTCTAGTATTTCAATTGCATAATTACTATCGACCAAACTGGTAAGTAATTCTTTTGATTTAACAGCAAGGTTTTGTAGCTCTTTTTCACGTAACGAAACAATAAAAGTATCGACTTGAGTTAATAAGTGTTTTTCAAAGTATTGGTTTTTTCCGCCAACAAGCATGTAAACAATATTTGGATAACTTGGGTTTTCTGGTAACTTCAACGAGTAAACATCAGTAGTTACTGCGGATAGAACGGTTGTTAACAAAGCTTCAGTGTCGATTTGGGGCGTTGTTGACGCGCTTCCTGCTTCGGTTACTTGTTTAAATTCGGTAGCAGAAGCCAATTGGTTAATAATGTTTTGTAAAATCATTGTGCTCTGATCCTATTAAGTGACTTAGCCATGCCTTTGTAAAACAAACCTTGTAAATTACTTTCGTTCTCTTGTAATGCATTAGCCATAAAAGGGTTGGCTTTTATGCCAGGGTGTTTTATTTTCCCCGAAGCATAACCAGTACGGCCTATTTTTAATGGTTTGTTATTTGATTGGATAACATGCGCTTTTACGCCATTTTCAACTAGGTTTGCTTTCCTAGATTGACTAAAGCCATTTACTTTTTTGTTCGGGCCAACGATGATAGCCACATCAACTGCGGCTATATTTAATCGTGACTTTTGCCGTTTATTTAAAGATTTATGATTGATGCTTTGCGCTAAGTACCCTTGGTCTTTGGGTGCATTTGCTGCCATAGATTTTTTTAGTGGCTTACTTAAAGTAACCAAACCTGATCTAACAACTTTGCTTTGAATAACGTCTTCAAGTTCGTTTAATTCTTTCAGTAATGTGCTTAGTTCACTATTTAAGTTTAATGAGAACATCGTTAACTTCTTTTTTCTGCATCAATAATTAATTCTTTACGGGTACCGAGCACATCACGACAACTAGTAATCTCGAATTCAACACCATTAAAGGTTAGTCGATTGTCTTCACTGACGTTAGCTGTATAACGGATAAAAATTATTAACTTAACTTTGCGACTTTTTCCGTGATCACTGTCACTTTCATCAGTTCTTGGTTGAGTTACTTTTGCGCGTACGGTTTTAAGTGGTAACCATGCCTCTTCTTTACCGTAATCACCATCTACATTGGTTCGCTGCAAAAATGATACTTTATTGCGTAACTCGCCAGACTTTAGCGCCACTAGCCAACCACCACTTCAGTAAACCCAGATAAACAAGCATTAAAAGCTGGGTTCACTGATAGATCGACATCAAGATCTGATTCGCGATAAACATATAAGGTTGATAGGGCTAGCATGATCGCTGATTGTATTGCTGCTTGTTTTGACTGCTTTAAATCAGCAAAAATAATGATGTTAACTGCATCATTAGGGGCTTCTGCTTGAGTTTTGTATAAGTCACGCTGAATAGCGTGTTCAACCATGCCAATAGCAGCACTAATAAACGTTTCGATAAGTGTATCATCGTCATGTTCAGTAACATTTAATTGATTTTTTGCAGTTTCTAATGAAACTATTGCCATGATAAAACCTTTATAATTAGTGGAAAAGCCAGCAATTACCGGCTTTTCATTTGACTATTTAACAGCGCTTACTGTTCTTTTTCTTCTTGGTAAGGTTTTGCTACCGCAGGTTTTAGCGCTAAGATGCTTTTTGCTGCATCAGCATCAAATCCTGCAATATCACCATTTGCATAGCGCTTGTAAGGCGCAACAAACTTAAGCACAACTTTTTCTTGTTTTAACTGAGAGCTTTTAGTGTTTTTTTCAGCTAAGGCTTTATCCTTAGATTCTTTTTCTTCTGACAGCTCGTCATGAAGAACCTTGAGTGCTGTTTCGTCTAGGCCTTTTGTAACTACCTCAACATTTAAGGCTGCAGCTAACAAAACTATTGCCTCTATCAATTCTTTTTTGTTCATGGTTTTACTCCTAGCTACATCACCAGGCTTAACTAAGTGATGTAACTATCAAATGAATATCAGGGTTTATAAAACTTACCAGGTAACTTCAGTACCTAGCTGCAAGCCTTCTAAATGACGGAAGCCAATGTCATTACCGGTTACAACACGCAACACTGATTGATTGCGCGAGTATGCAGAAACAAGCGTACCCGATGAATCGTTGTATGTTGCTTCACGGCTGAAATCAATAGTATAAACATCAGTTTCACCGATAATTACATCATTCCAATCAGCGAAGTAAATTTCTGATTCGTTAGTGCCTGCGCCAAGATTTACAGGGATATTAGTGGTGTGTTTGATAGGCCAGCCTTTTAAGAAACCGTTAGCCATTTCAGGGTAAACTTTATTGTTATTACCATCGCGCAAACCTTGCAGTTTCATGAATGAACGAGGAGATAGGGCCCAACCACACATAATCATGTTTGAGTCTGATTGCATCAAACCTAAAATCAAGGAATCAAGGTAAGCATCAATAGTGGCTAAGTTTGCTGTACCACTCCAAGCAACCACTCGGCCACTAGCAACAGCTGTAGCTTTAAAGCCAGTTGGAGTATCACTCGCACCATCATCACGTAAAAAAGCTTTATCTTGACGGTTAGAGATTGCATTAATCATATCGTTCAAGAAAATACCTTCTACACGAACACCTGCCTGACCAATCAATTCATTGGACATAGGAACGATAGACATTTGAGTTTTAGCAGCTAACTTCACATCATCAAGCGAAGCGCTTTCAGCATTTTGCGGTGCATTTTCACCCTTATAGCTTGAGTTAGCGCCACTTGCTAGTCGTGGCATTGTTAAGTTTCCATTAACTAGTGGAACAGTCTGTGCCCCAAGTGTGCGAACAACTGATTTTGGTCGTAATAATTCGATAATATCACTAGCAACATTTTCAGGAACTAATGCTCCACCTGAGCTGCTTGCTGTAGAAATTGCCATCGCAACATCATTATCACCAATTTCATTAGCTGCAAATTTTTCTGCTAATGCTAAGTCATTCTCACCAGCTGCCATTGACATAGCAAAGCGAGCTAGCTTTGAACCAGGGTAATCTTTTGGTGAAGATTTAACATGAATAGCAGCACTTACCGCGCTAGCAACAGGTTGAGCTGTCGCAATAGACATTTTTTCAGCCTGTTCCGCGCGTGAAATCTGACCGCCTAATTCATCAAATTGAGCTTGCATACTAGTGAACTGTTCTAGTTCATCAGAACTTAACTGTTCACCTTTTTGTTCTTTGTTCGCTAACACTTGTACTTTTTCAGCAATCATAGCCTGATCGCGGCGTAGTTCTTCAATGCGTTTTAGCATGTTGTTTACCTTATTTTAAGTATAAAAAAAGGCCGCTAAATGCGACCTTATGGTGGTTGACTCTGCCGCGAGGCTAGAGCTGTGATTGCATACGCATGTGCGCTGCTTGGATTGAAATACTTTGCTGTGCCATTGGCGTTTGATTTGACAATACATTTTGAGTAATTTGATTGATAGCATCTTGCGGGGTTGCTAACCGATCGGCTAAACCGAGCTCTATGCCTTTTTGTCCTTCAAAGCAATCTGCTTCTGTTGCTATAACAGCCTCTGCAGTCATACCTCTATATTTAGCTACCGCATGAATAAATTTTTGATAGGTACTTTCCATGTTGCTTTCAATATTACTGCGTTCTTCTTCACTTAGTTCTGTGTCGGGATGGAAATCAATTTTACGGGCTCCACGATAGAAAGAGTGAATTTTTACACCTTGATCTTGATAGTACTGTGTTAAATCTAATCGCTTGGTATACACGCCAATGGAACCAACACCACTAGTATCTGAAACGATTATCTCAGAACAAGCGGCCGCAATTAAGTAGGCGCCTGAAAAAGCATTAAAATTAACAATGCAACGAATGGGCTTAATGCTGCGCGACTGATAAATAAATTCAGCTATTTCAAAAGCGCCTTGTGCATTGCCTCCACCTGAATTGACATCAAGAACTATTTCACTGATTCCATCATCATTAAGCGCTTTAGTTAGTTGAGTTCTTAGCAGCTCATAACTCATCATTTCTTCACACGCTTCAATTGAGAAACGACGAGGTACTAATATCCCATGAACAGGAATAACAGCTATACTTTCACCATGCTCAGGACTTCCAAGTTCAATAGTGTCAACATTACCTGCTGCCATTTCCTGACCACCACCAATGTGGTCAATTGAAGAACGAGCGATTTTGTTCTGCAAGAATGACGTTACTGCATCTGCAAGTTGCGCTGTTGCTAACAAAGGTACATTAAATGCCATTTGGGCAATGTGTGAATAATTAATAATTTTTTGACTTAATTGGTTGGGCATAATATTTGTTTAACCTCTGCTATACGTTCAGGTGAAGCTGCTTGAATGTTTTTATGAATTTCTTGGTTTTCTGAGTCAATCATATTTAATGGAGTTAAATACACATCACCACCTTTAACAGGTGGTAAATTTTCTAAACGCCTAATATCGTTAACCGATAACCAACCCCACTGTCGACCAATAGCATAAGCATCATATCGAGATTTCATATCACCACGAATCAAGCCGGCAACATTAAACTCGATAAAATATTTTTTGCGCTCTGAGGGTAGAAGCAAGTCTCTGCGCATGGCAGATTCCCATCGTTTAAGCCATGGCATTAAGCCAAACACTACGTAATTTAATGACTGTTGCTCAATTGATTTGTAAGACTCACCCGCACTTTCGTTAAGCATTGATAACGGGATGCCGTACAAGCGTGAAAGATCAGCTACTGACATTTTTCGTGACTCGATAAGTTGCGCTTTATCGTTGTCCATTGCCATTTGCTTATAGGTCATGCCCTCTTGCAACATAGCGACACTGAACATATTACGAATGCCGGCATGTTTACCTACAAAAGAGTTAACTACGTTATCAATACCACCTTGTGTTGTAATCGGCTTAACCGGCACACCACCTGCTACGGCTGGACGCTCAATAACGCCTGACATTGTTGTGCCATTTGAAAAAACTTTCGATGCATGCTCTTCAACGGCTATAGCTAAACCGATACTATCAGCGCTTGTTTGTAAAGGAGACAGTCCCTGAAAGCCATCCATTGAGAATGCTTTTACATGGTGGACCATGCGCATTGGCAGCGTTTTGTTTTCTTCTATTAAATGGTAATAAGGTAAACCATCATGACCCTTTAATATTTGAACTTTGTCACGATGAATAGGGATTAATTCAGTGATGTTCGCCTTATTATCGCGTTCAATTAAGGCTATATGATTACCATTCAACCCTAAAAAACCTTGGGCTGTTTCAAAGTATTCAAAACTAGAGTCTTTTTTATTCGGTTGATTATGCAACAAATCATATAAAGGATGATCTAGTGCTTTTTTCCTTTGATCGCCATCACGCTCATAAACTTCACACGGCAATTGCGCTACTGACTCTGCCAATAATGTTACTGCTCGTCTTAAAGCCGATAAACCTAGCGCCGTTTTAGGATCAACAACTACGCCTGATTTAGCATAACTAGCTCGTGAAGACCCAAACATTCTAAAGTTACTAGCACTATCATCTGAATTACCAAAAAGGCCTGAGAAAAACATAAACTACTTCTTCTTTTTTTGATTATTAAGTGCACTTGCGCGTGCAAACAAAAATGAAAACATAATCAATGCAGTACCTAAGGTTATAAACCCAAATGGTGGAGCAAACAAAAACGCACCGTAAGACAATAATAAAATACCTATCAGGCCAATTAGGCCACTAATAACATCTGCTAGCATCCAACTGCCCCCGTATCATAAATAGAATCTTCTTCTTGAGGTTCACGCTCTTGTAGCATGGCCTCACCAATTGCCATCAATAAAGCGACAGCACCATCAATTTTGTTAATTGCTTTTTGCTTAATAGGCCTAACAACATCGTCATTGCCTGGTAAGTTTTTACCAACAACATTTGAAATATTCCAAGTCATGACAGGATTACCATCATGATGAAATCGCCCGTTATTGATAGCGGCCTCAAGTTCTTTCATTGGGTCGCTTAGGTTTGTGTAATTCTGGGTTACCGTTACAACTTCAAGGCCATCATCCATAAGGTGGTGGCCAAGATTCGTTGCACCATGAGGATCAAGTGGTATTTTGATACTTGGTGTTTCTAAATGGCTAGCTAATATATCCTGATGAATTTCACGGTAATCAATTTCAGCACCGTCGGTAACACTTAGCACATCAAGATTTATGTATTTTTGGTATCGTTCGCCAAGTGATTTATTTTCATTATCAAATGCTGTGTCATAAGGGACCCAGAACTGGGGAGCTATGCAATACCAATGCTTTTTACCATCAATCATTTTCCAGAAGATACGAGCTTTTGAGTTCATATCTAGCTTACGAGCCAAATCGCATGCTTGAACGCAATCTTCACCAATAAACTGATCTATTGTTAATGTTTTATCTTCACACGCTTTCCATTTTTCCATGTTGAAATAAGCTTCTTTAGCAGAAACCCACATATTTAAATGTTTTGTTTTAAACCGGTTTGTGAAGCGAGGTCTTGATATTGCCTTTTGCTGCTGATTTAGCAAATAGTCAGCTTTTACTGATATACCGTAATTTGGATTTGCTTTGATTAAGGCTTCTGGCGCTGACCAATCATCCCCCTCATCGATACCAAATATTAAACCAAATAAAGTATCGTCTTTAAAACCTTGAAGCATTTCAATGACACGCTGTTCAAGATCATAACAAGGACTATCAATGTCGGTTCCTGCCGTTGTGATAACCAACATCATTGGTTGCTCACGAGCGCCCATACCTGTGTTGAATGTATCGTATTGCTCATCACTAGGATGCTCATGATACTCATCAACAATTGCAATGTGCGGTGAAGCACCATCACCTGGTTGGCCGATTACAGGTTCAAAAACTGAACCGTCAGTTTTAACTAACTTCTTGGCATTAACTTCAATACCAAATCGCTTTCGCAAGTTTGGTAACTTTGACACCATCAACTTGGCTGGTTTGAAAACCTCCCAAGCTTGTTTTTCATTAGTCGCACCACAAAATATTTCGGCGCCATATTCGTTATCAGCACAAAAACCATAAAGGCCAACTCCAGCAGCCACTGCTGACTTCCCGTTTTTACGAGGGACCTTTAAATACAGTTCTCGAAAACGGCGAGTGCCATCAGATTTTTTTAACCAACCAAAACCAACAGCAAAAAAGAAAAGTTGCCAAGGCTCCAGTGTAATCCTAAGCTTTCGCCTTAACCATTCACCTTTGGTGTGTGGTAAGAGTTGAATGAATTTACATATTCTTTCAGCTGCATCACGGTCAAACCGGTAAGGGTAGCTTTTCCGTTTTTCTTTTTTTAAATCGTCTAAATGACGTTTACATGCAAGTATCGTTAACTTACACGCGGGTATTTTTTTTGCGACTACTTCACGCGCGTATTTATTTGCTGCGTTGACATTCGGGTAAGTAGCCATTGGTTAAAATTCATTAAATTCGTTTTCACCTTCGTCATCTTTGCCACTTAAACCAGCCCCTACAACTCTAGAACGTGATAAAGGATCTAGCCCTAACAATGAACCCAGCATTTTTAATTGACCAACCGCTATTTTGTTAATATTTACCGATGGGTGAACTTTTTCACCACCGTCAGCCGTTGAGGAATATAAGGTTTTTGCCATATCTTCTTGAGTTTCAAGCATCAATGACCATGCGTTGCAATAAGCAACCAATATAGGCAAATCTTCACGAGATAATGTTCCTCGAGAAATCATTATTTTACTTTGAGCTTTCCAAAGATTAATTGCATTTTCATCACGGCATTGTTCTGGTGGGGCAACTCTTGTTAATGTCGGATCACCAACTGATAACAGCGCATCATTCTTTTTTCTTCCACCACCTGCTGCTCGAACTGCTGTCAAATTAACCTCGAAACCTTTTCCAAAAAAGTTTTCTTATTTCTCACGCGTAAAAATTGAATTAGGTGGCTGTACTGGTGGAACGTTTTGTTTTGAACAATTTTAGACCCCCTCCCCCTGACGAAGAGTGATAGCAGTATGACCATAGCGTCTAAGCACCTCATTAACGCTCTTGTTACGCTCCCAAGACGTCTTGATGGTTGCGCATTCACTACAGAAGCATGACAGGTTGCTGTACTCTTCTGTTCCGCCCTTGGAAACTGGCACTATATGCTCAGTAATCACACCTCTAACCACAATTGACGGAGTCATTAAGAGGTGGTTAATGCAAAGATGGTTAGCTAATTCTTTTACATGTGGTGATATGTGATACTTCCACTGACTTGTGTGGTGCACACGTTTACCTTTAGCTGTCTGTTGTTTGCCATACTTGCCCCAACTGGCGTTGCTAGCATGTTCATCACAGTACCCATGACGTTCAACGGTTGTCTTGCCACATGATCTTTGTCGGCAGCGTTTAGGGGTTGCAGCTGGCATTAGCTTTTAATCAGCACTTTTAGTTCATCAATGCTTTTCTCGATGCGCTCAAAGTGCTTTTCTAATTGATCGTTTGTTACATACTTCTCGGCAACATGGAGCTGATATGCAGAAAACTCCTTGTTTATTACCTCAAGCCTACGGTATATATCACGCGCCAACGGTATAGCTATCGCATTCATTGCAGCTAAAACGAGTACAGCTATTTGGTATGCATCCATCACTTAGGCCTCAATAAATTTACAATACCTGACAAGGTAGAAGTTGGCGCAGTATCTGTCAGCGCTTGATACTTTTGCTGCTTCTCTTTAGTGCGCTTGCCAAAATAAGAATTAAGTAACCCTGAAGGAATGCCTAACAGCGCAGCAACTAACGGCCAGTTATCACCAATAGCCTTAACAGTGGCCGTGTCTTTTTCATTAATAGCAACACCAAGCATCACTACCAAGCCAACAATAGCGAATGAGACAACCCAAGCCATTAGTAAAGCAATAAAAGGCCTTGTTGAATTACCTGTTTTATCTACTTCACCTAATGCGGCTATTACTTTGGTGTGCTCTTTAATCTCAATTATCTCAACATCAAACTTTTTAGATAACAGTGCTGTTCTTTGTTTTTCTGGCAATAAGGAAGCAGCATTCTGAATTTGAGCGCCTGTAGCCTTAGTTGTAAGCTTTGAGTCTGTAGGCAAGAATTCATTAACGAAACTAATAATTGCATTACCACCAGGAATAACATCAGCGAGTATTGAGCCGCCAACCTTCCCTAATATACTTAATAAGTTCATTGCCAGGTCCCCAGATTCATTTGTATTGCTAACTCTTCAGAGCGACCACCAACTTGATTGGCCCATCGGCTATCAAGCATTTCTACAGCTGCTTTTTCGTAATAGCAGTCATTGATAGCAGCAATCATGTTTTTAAATTTCAGAAAGCCAGAAACACCTAAATTAAAAGCCATGTTTACACAAACAGCTTGTCTTGCAGAGCCTAACTGCTCCCATGGTAAGTGACCGTCAATAAGGCTTATCACTTCATTTACATCATTAAGTAATAATTGTTCTGCTTCATCTTCTGTCATAGGTTCAGCCGTGAACTCATCACGCCCAAGCATTTTTAATTCTTCTGACGAAAAAGGATTGTTATCAACATTACGTCCATAACCGATTGTTTTTTTATCGGCAGAGCACTGATAATAATCAGAGCGAAAACCTTCGTGCCGCTTTAACTGCTCAATTAAGTTCATCATGATCAAATTCCAGAAACAAAAAAGCCCCGACATTTCTGACGGGGCTTTAACAACAATAGCAAAATCATACGCTTTTTTTAGGGTTTAAAAAGGACTAATCTGTCTAGTCAGTAAATTAACTGGACATCTAAGGGTTTTATCGTCACTTGTTGGACTAAAGAAGCTCTCTCTCTGCTTTTTTAATCCAAAATAAAAATGTCTTAGCATCACTAAAATAAAGTATCTGACCTTTATTAATATAACGCTGACGAATAGCTGTTTTGCACTTATGGCTCAACCTTTTCAAGCTATTGTCGATCACCTCGATATGATCTGGAACATGAATACTGTCTGAGCCATTGAATAAGTGTAAAGTACTCGAGCTAGCGCAACCTACTTCACACGCTTCTTTGATAGCTTGTACGTTTGATTTGCTAGCAAAGCCTTGCCCCACTTCTTGACGAGCCCAAAAATCACCCCATTGATTCAGCTCACTTTGAACGTCTTTAATTGTTCTCATTGGTGACTAACTCCATAGCTTCAACTAATGTCATTTTAAAAACATCAGTTATGATCCAAATAACATCATCAAATGGCACTGGTGTTTTACAACTTTCCCATCGTGAAATTGTTTTAATAGAGGGACCATGTGCAAAAGCCACATCTTCTTGTGTCATACCTCTGGCTTCTCTAGCTGATTTAAGTAACACACCGCCCCTAACCATTAAACATGTACCTCTCTGTCGTTGCCAGATAAAGTGCAATCAAAACTTTCAACTAACAACCGGTTAACCTGGGGAAAGTGAATTGAAATCATTTTAATGATCTCTGGATTGTCATCAATAATCAGTGAGCGCTCGTTCATGCCATCACTTAACTGATAAAAAGCATCTCGCTTGTAATCAACAGTTGATCTATTGTCATCCATTGGACGCATGATTAATTCAAATTTAAAATTAAAGAAATACTGCTGCAGCTGCTCGAGTGTTTCTGCTCGAGCATTTTCACCACGAGCAGTAATAAAGGTTATTTTTCTGTATTGTTCATCATTTAGCATTTTGGCGTGATGCTTCACAAAGTTGATCCTTGGGGTTATTGGTGAATCATTAGCACAAGCTTTATTGAAGTCACTCCATGCAGCTGAACTATGTTTGTTCGTTGGTATCAAATCAACACGGTGAGTATTATCAAAAATACATCCATCAATATCGCAAATAAACATTACTACCCTTATTAAGTAACCGTTCGTTAAATAACTTTTGGCGTGATAATCGCCACTCTTCATCTTGCGTACTAAACCAATCTCTGAGCTTTTTTGAATCTTGTTCATTGGCTAATTTGTATTTAGTTAAACAATCCAACCGGTACCAATTTTGCTTTTTTAATTCGCCTGATGTGCTTGGGCTAAACTTTGAAACATTAATAAATGAAGCCATAAATCACCTAAAATGACCTTTTAAAATATTCCGCCTATGGATACACCTAATTAAGCTACACACCATAAACACCGCGATTAATGCTTTTTTTGCTATTCAACCTAGACCGAGCCTAGACCAAGTTAAAACAGTTTTTATTTAATGATAAAAGCCATTCAACATGACGTTCTAATGCCTCAAGTCTTAAATCTTTAACCTTGGTATCCAAGTACGCTTCAGCTATTTTATTCAATTTATGATTAAGCATTTTTTCACCGACCATAAAATCAGTACCCTGCTCTGCCCATGCAATTCGTGCACATTTTCTTAAGTCATGTGATAACCATTCACCACCGCTAAAATCATTAATTAACGTTGAAGCAGTTGTTGAGCCCACGCACTCCTTTTCTGTCACACTAGGAAATACAAACTTGCCTTTATAATGCTTACTCTCTTGATACTGCTTCCAATGCTGCAGAAATTCAGCGATCAACTTAGGCAAATATATAGTGTGAGCTTCTGAGGTTTTAGTATCGCTCGAGGGAATGGTCCAAACTGACTGATCACCAAAATAGAAGTTCTTCCACTTGGCTTGTCTAGTTTCACCAATACGGGTACCTAACGTGATCATCATCATCACAATCACTTTGGTTATTGGCTTTTGCTCAGTTAACTCATCAAGTAGCGCTTGAACCATATAAGGTTGCAAAGCTGTTCCCTTTGGTCTGCTAATGAAATTACCAAAGTCAGTAATTTTCATACCGACTAACGGATTACTCTCAAGCATATGGAGATTACACGCTTCAGATACGGCCGTTTTAAGTGTTCTAAATAACTTTGCTACGGTTGCTTTCGCTAACTTCTTTTGCAGTGGCCATATAAAATGAGTATCTAAATAGGAATGAGATAAATCCTCAAAATTAGCGCTTTCAAGCAAAGGAATTAAATGACAATTCACTGCGCTTTTAATATCCTTTTTACGTTGGTGGCTTAAGTAAGCATCACCAGCTTTACGTTCTTCATACCAGGTAAGTAAATCACCAACATTACCAAAGCAATCTTTGATGATATTAGCCTCCTGCTTATCTCGTATTTTACTAATCAGTACACTAAAACCCTGTCTAATATCACGCGTCTTGCTCTCAGGCCATGAACCAACTTTCTGCCATTTTTTGTGATAAATAAACCAATAACCTTTTGCGCGATTACTGCTAAATCTGAACTGAACAAGAGGATTAAGCGAATCCCTAATACGTGCAACACTAGGTAATGCAGCATTGGCAGAAATAGCGCTATCAGTGATCTTTAACGTAATGAGTGACAACTACTTAGCCCCCTGATCATCAACATTGCCATCACCAGGTAATTTAATATTCATTGCCGTGAAGAACGAGTGAGCTATAAAGCCGCCAAATATTAAACCAACAACTAAACCTGTAAGCCAAATGACAAATAAATCAAACATTATGCAGCTCCCTGAACTTCTGGTAACGATGGTGTTTTAGGGTGATGTACCAATGACAAAGGATCTTGGTTAATCAATTTGATATTATCTGAACCGTATTTATAAACTTTTCGGCACTCAGTTATATCCCCAATGGTTACAGGGGCGCTTATAAATTCCATAAAGCCTTGCGCTAGGTTCTGAGCCTCATAATGCCCAATTAACTTGCGAGGGAATTCAGAAACGCCATGCTTGCTGTGGGCGTTATAGCGCTTTTCAAACTCTTTTGCTCGAAAAGGCAATTCATCTTCTCCAACCTTACAGAGTTTGGTCCAGCCGCCCATATCAGCAATAGTTGCATGAATATACCTATCGTCAAAACAAACAGTCGAACCACCACCAATAGAACCAATAGCCTTTTGAACTTTAGCCCAGGCTAGCATTGACCTTGTTTCTCTACTGCCCTCAATGTTTCGGATAATATTAGCTGGCTTAGGTGCAAACTGACCTACATCAGGGTCCACAATATGAGCGCCAAAAGCTTGCTCAACCACGTTAAAATCATATTTTTCTAAAGCATTCCACCAAATATTGATAACTGATGGAATTGTCTTTTGGTTGAACACTGCTAAGGCGCCCGTTAGCAACTCAGAAAATTGAACTCGTTGATTATTGTTCATTAGGATTTACCTCAATCTCAGCTTGTTGTGAAAAATTACCTGATAGCCATTGGTCTACTGCTTCTTGATTATGATCATCCACACTAAGGTTCTTGCTGCTAGTGTGCTTCATTGGTGTGGGAGTTAACCATTTTCTATCGCGAATAAAGTTTGTAATACCAAAAACAAATTGACCGTTAGCGTTAGTTTCCCAATCATTATTTTGTTTTGCTGCAAGGGTTAACCAATCAAATGCAGCTTGAGCATCTTCATCAGTAAGTTTTTCAGACTTCCAAGCATTCCAAGCACTCGCATCAGTTCCGCCTTTTCGATGTGCTGGGTATGATTTAAAAAATTTCTTAAACGCTTCTGGTTTTTTAAGACGAGGAGATACCGGTGTTTTATCGATGTCTGTTGTAATAGTGTCTTTTGTAGTAAGTGTTTTTCTTTTGTGTGCACTTGTTTGGGGTGTGTTTTTAACCTGCCTAGGTGTTGGCTTAACCTGTTTAGGTGTTTTAATTAACCTAGGCAGGTTACTTTTGTTTACTTCTTTTTTAAGTAAAGTCCACTCAGAAACAACAGGGTTTATCCCTATTTTCTTACCTTCAGTAATTATGATACATCTATCTTTAAGCGCTTTTTTAATGTTTGATATGTGAGTAACGCCAATATCAGTTAACTCTGAAAGCTGGCTGTTACAAATCCAATCAGTTGCTTTTTGCCAACCAAATGTCTTAATCATAATGGCATGAACAATACGGCTCTCTCTATCGCTCAAATGCACCTTACAAAGTGCCAAACCCAATTCATTAGCCACGCGATAATAACCGTTATCAGTGTCTGCTTTCACGTACTCGCGCCCCTGAACTTGTTCTTCATTTTCTTTCGAAGGTGGAAAGTTGATTATCTTTGCTGAATTTGTCATACTAACTCCGTTGTAATTGAACCGCTTTTCAAATCTTTGGTCGGATTGAAGCGGTTTTTTTATGCCCGTCTGGTGGTAAAACACCAGACACCTTTAACTCTTTTCTTCTGCTGTAACCTACAGCTGTTTTAACTAGAAATCATTGAACACCTCTTTCGTTGACACTATCAACAAAAGAGGCTTAAACGTCATGCAACTTACCCATACTTAGCCCAAAACCTAGCGGTGAAAGCTTGCTAACATGCTGAGCCTCACTTGGTGGACTGTTACAGCTAAACGCCCTTGCATTGGTGTTGCATGTACCAATATGGAACACAGGCGGCATGATGATTGAGTAAACAAACCCAAACAGCCCGTATATAAATAAAATCACGCAGCAGCTCGCTCTAGATCTGATTTAATATCTAAGAGTAATTCAGCAATATCATCTGACATCAGATCGGCTAACTTAGCCAAGGCTTGGCCTTTTAAATCACGATCAGCAATTTCGATAGCAGGTTTATTTAGCTTCATAGCTAGTTCATCGATAGAAGATAAAACAGATCGTTTTGGCGTTAGTGACTTTTCTTCACCGTTAACTAAGGCTTTTGGTTCTAGGTCTTTACTTAAGACATTACAGTCTTTGGCCAAACTAATAGGTGCGGCTTCTTTCTGAACAGAAGACGAATATTTAACCTCACTGTTGACAGTATCAATACCAAGATATTTACGACCATCAGCTTTTAAGTAAATCTCATTGGCTGGTGTAACGTTTACATAGCCAATTTTCTTCAGCCCGTCCACAACCTCGGTAACTTCATTGCGCGCCATGCCTGTTTCTTTCACTAACTTAGCAAAACTAGATTTTACCGGGTGACTTTCACCAACAGCTTTAAGAATGGTGTTTTCATTAACATTTATTCTCATTTGTTTCTTTGCTCCATTTCATAATCGTCACGGCAATCTGCATCGCAGAAAAGCCCCTTACTTACCAATGCATCACAGTAATTACAGGCACCCGTTTCAGGAAGTGCTGGCTCACGCTTTAAATTCTTTAATGCCAGGCTTAATTCTAAATCTGTTTGTTTTTGTGCTTGGTCAACTACATCCATCTTTAAATTACCTATCTTGCTGTGGTTACTTGTGTAACCGCTAACTTATTGAATCCCAAACCTTTGGCTGTTAATCTGTACAACGTCCAAGAAAACAAACCAACAACCAAAGGAATGAAAAATGTTTACCTATAAGCTGAAATATCGTGCTGATAGTGATGATATGGATCCTAAAACGCATACCTCTACCACACCAATTAACCAAGGTGACATTATTGAGATTGACTCTGGCTTTCACCACTACGTATCTCAATGTCATAATCTGCAGTCAGGCGCGCAGCTCGTGCTTTCCAAATCTGCTCAAGATCCTGAAGAGGCAATTTTGCTAGCAGAACAGTATGGACATCTATAACTAACTCAGCAGCTTCTTTTAGGCATGTGCCGTCGGTATCTTTGTAATCACCCTGGTGGTATTCATCACGTTTTACTGGCGCCATTACCCTATTTTGAGTTTTAACACCCGCACCTAAACAACCTTGCGAGCAAGTAAATAAAGCAGCCTTAATGGCGCTTAACAAAACCTTTCTTTCATCATCAGAAATCATGCTCAATTACTCACAGTCTTTATTAAGGCTGTTGTCAGAAATGGTTACTCTGTTACCAAGCTCGATAGCGCTAACAAGAAATTCAGGATCACTGACTAAATCCAAGTAATCACGAAACAACTCCGCTCTAAAGCGCTCAATTTTTTCTGATAGCGCTTTAGCTGCGAGCTCAACATCGGAGTTTTCCTTAAATACTTTATGCTTACTGGTTAATGACCCGCTGACAAATCCTAAACCGCCAAGGGCGCCGTTTAGATGCTCAGCTGCTGTAATATTCGTTGAGAGCAAAAGAATGGCACTTGCTTTAGAGACATCCGCTTTGCTTTGTGTTTTATACCCAAAGACACGCCACTCCACAGGATAGCGAGATCCAGCATGGTTATACTTAGAAACAGGGAATGGATTGTCAAAGTTAATACCTTGATTGCTAGAGGTCATTAGTTAACGCCTATGTTTTGAGAGTCTTTATAATTAATGACCTTCATCACACGGTTAACTTGAGGATTGGGGATTTTTCCTTGTGCCACTTTATATAACCAAGCTTTTGGTATACTTAGTTCTTTTGCTATTAAAGGAATACTACCTCTAGTCTTTACCTGCGCTGCAAGATATACTTTTGCAATTTCACTATAATTCTTCATTACGATGCTTATCCTCTACATTAATGTAGATTATATTAGATCAATGTAGATTTAATATCAATTGCTTTCTTATGTATTTGTGAACTCAAAGCGCGTAACTGGTTGTTACAAAGCAAATACTATTATTACAAGCTATTACAAGGTATTGACAACACTAAAAACTGTGGATTATTTTCTACAATCTGTACTATACTAGCGACAAGTACTTTATTGAACGGAGATCGTGTGAACATTAAAAAACTTCTCTCTCTTAATGTTGTGTCGCTAATGAAAGCGAAAGGGATTACAAATGCTAAATCATTATCTGAGTTAACCCAAACTGAAGATGGTGGTCTTGATAGATCATACACAGCTAACTTAATTCGAAGTGGTGGTGATGGGGTTAATATATCGCTTAATAAATTAAATGACTTAGCTAATGGACTAGAGGTTTCACCTTGGCAATTACTTCACCCGTTAGGGTTTAATGATGATGGCGCTAGCTTGTCAGTCAGCAGTGATATCGACTTAGCCACTTTGACCAAAGCAAGTATGTACGCGAATACGGTATGTAGAGAAACAAATATTGATGATGAAGAATTTAAAGCGAAAGCAATTGCCCTCGCTTATAGTTGTTTGTTGCATAATCAAGAAGACAGAATGAATATTGAGATAATGAAATTGATCAGTAACAAACTTAAATAAACAGCTTTCTAATTACTCTCTGCTATCGCGTTCGCAACAACAACCTTAGAGTTCGATAGCAATTTATCCCTTTTAATTTTATATGACAACCTTGCTACTGCTTGTCTTTTGCTATCTGTTATACCATCAATTTTCTGATCATCACTAAGTAATTGAATAGCATTAATTGAACCTTGTGCAATATACTTAGCTTTTAAAGTGGCTAGAGCTGTATGACCAAGTTTAATAACGAGCATCAAACATACCGCGATCATTCCCATTGCGATGTTCATATCTTCCATTCCGATATTCCTTTATTTTTCCGTGAATTGTTATTATTGTTGGCAAAGCAACCACAATAATAATTAATATATTGTACAAATTCATTGATAAAGAATAAAAACCATCTGTATAAATATAATTAAATTTATGAGCGTCTGGTAATCGTAAAAGCTGTATAAAAAAACTAAATGCTTGCAGGCAACATATCGCTGCAAACTGCCATGTTTCTACTTTTTTAAGCTTATAAAGACCAAACAAAATCAGTAAATAAACAGTATCAAAACCCACCCAAAATACATAGCGCCAAACTCGCTCAGGATCTATTAATTTGAAATCACATTGGAGTGTATAACCAGACCAGAAGGAAATAGCTGTAATAATTGCTAACCAGAGGGATTTTTTATTCTTTAACGTGAAACTAAAACCAATTAACGCAATCGACATTAATATGTAGCGATTTAGTAACATTTGCAGATGTGGGTCGAAATTACACTCCCCCATATTAACTCCTTAAAAAACCACAAGTATATGTGGTTTTTACTCAATAAACATAAAGACAATTTGTCTTTATGCTTTAACTTCCGTCTTTGTCGTCGCCGTTACCTTGACCAGGCATACTCTTCTCCTTGTTTAAAAGTTAATAATAAAAACTAAATTTTGCATTTATATTTTATTATTGTCAACAATGATCTAATATAATCTACATAAAGTTTAGTGGGAATATTATCTACATCAATCTTTTTATATCTAGACGATGTGGTTACATTAAACCACGAAAGATAAACTCTTGTATGTAAGACATCGCCCTTTTGACGAAATAAGGCATTTTTCGTCGGTGAGGCTGACGGTGTTACTTGAAGAATAGTATTAATCTGTAGTCATACTGCATAGGCCGGAAAGATTGTTGGATATAAACAGAGGCGAAAGAATAAAAAAACTCATGAAGCTTCGCAAAGTCACTCGCGATGAGCTCGCGGCTGTGTCTGGTTATTCTGCCGGTGTAATCTCTAGCATTAGAAAAGGCCATGACTTTAGTACAGAACAGTTATTAGTTATCTGCCAACTCCTCAATGTAAGCCCTGATTACATAATGAACAAGCCAGAAAAATGCCCTCAACTTGAATTAATAAACTCCCTTTTATCAACTAAAAAAAATCCTGCCTTAAACCAGTTAATCATCGATTTAATAAAACTGAAACAATAAATTTCTTTTATATTCTACAAATAAGTTGACTTTAAAAGAACTGGGTTTATAATCAATTTATAGATTATATTCTACATCGAGTTTTATATGTTTCATCATGAAATGAAGAATGTCACGAACCACGTTAATACAGGCAAGCAGGTATATAGCAATGCAGCGCTTAATGAAAATGCTGTTTGTGAGCTTTTTATCAAAGGTGTTGCTGACTTTAGCAATGGCGAGGTTGAACTTCATGAAGCGGTTGATCAAGCAATGAAAGATGAACGTGTATTAGTTTCAACTCTTATAGAAAGAATATTAACAGATGATTTAAGTGCTAAGACAGAACTTCGTCTACTCGTTAGCGGCATAGCAAGTCAAAAGAATTTAGCAATGGCAGAACGCCATTAAAGAAAAAGGCCGCGCATCTTTGGTGGAAGTAGCGGCCATTAACCGATAGCTCAATGAGCTGTCACAAACAAACGGAGTATAACATGGTTTCATCTACAGCAAACGTAAATACTACCCTAGACAAGATATCCAGCGCTACCGCTGCCGCAAAACGGGCAGGAATCAAAATTAGTACAGCCTTTCATGGTGATTTGTTTTGTTGTGTTGCATTAGAAAGCGACATTAATCGCACAATCGATTTAAACAGTCAAACAGCCAACCTTAAGCTTAACGCGTTGTTAACACATATATACGTGGTGACTCCTGCAGAACAAGCAATGAAAGGAGCTCACTAATGGCTAAAGCGACAAAAAAAACCATGCTTTTATTGGCAGAGTTGAACGCTTTATCAATTGAAGCACCAGCAAACATTGTTGACATAACCGTCACCGTTTTTGGTCACATTAAGCTGGTGACAATCAGAGTTACCCCTAATTGCTCAGAGCAAATGTATTTGAGCGGAAAGCAGCCTAAACCAGTAACTGACGTTATGTTTAGTGTTTTTGATGAAAGCGCCGAGGAATTAATTGGTGCTGCAATCGATACAGCGAATCAGTTAATTGGTGAAGTTGAATTCCAAGATAAGGATGCTGCGTAATGAAATATATCAAGTTAAGCAAAATAACTCTTCCACCAGGCGGCTGCTGTTACTCCGGCAGCAGTCGCCACCTTTGAGGTTTGAATTATGTTTTCTATTTATGGCAAAAGCAGAGTTTTAGCAAAAAAAACAGTGAGTAAGTGGATGTTAAATAAAAACACGGTTGTCAGCAAAGAATTGAAAGAAGCTGTTAATGCCACTCAAAGTGAGAAGCAAATCATCATTGATAAGCATGTAGAGCAAGAATTTATCGATATGAACGTTAAGCGCTGCACTCATGAGTTTAGTACTCCTTACATCGCTAAAGAAGCACTAACCATAATGCTTAAAGATACTCACAACTTTTCTGACTTGGTCATGATGAAAAAAGCCAACAAATTAAACGCTGACCTCAAGGTGGTAGTTAGCAAAACAACCGGTAAACCATTAATGCAATGGGTGCCAATAAATCAAGAAACAAAGCAACTGGCGGCGTAGCCCCAACATTAAAAAGGTAATAACTATGTGGTTTAACAACTTATTTATTTTCGCATTTACTCGTCCGTTCACTTGGTCACAAGAGCAGCTTGAACAGCATTTGTCTGAGTGCTTATTTACTCCTTGTGGTTCTACTGAAATATCGCATTTTGGCTGGACTAATGCGCTAGGTAAATATGGCTCAAGCTCTGTTCATCAAGGTAATGGCAACTTACTTATCTGTGCTCGCAAAGAAGAGAAGATGCTCCCTGCCCCAGTAATCAAAGATATGGTTGAAGCGAAAATTGAACTGCTTGAAGTAGAACAAGGCCGTAGCGCAACCAAAAAAGAAAAGGAGCAATTTAAAGAGGACATTATCTTTGAGCTTTTACCTCGAGCATTTTCTCGCATAACTGATACTCATGCCTACATTTGCCCTGAAAATAATATCATCGTCGTTAACTCGAGTAGCCGCGGTAAAGCTGAAGACTTATTGGCCCTACTACGAAAAGCACTAGGTACATTACCTGTAACAAGCTTTGATCCTGATGTGACAGCAGATGAAACCATGACTGACTGGCTTAACGAAAAAAGCTTAGGCGGTAAGTTTACTTTAGGCATGGAAGCAGAGTTCAATGCTCTTGGTGATGATGGTGCTATCGCTCGAGTTAAAAATCAAGATTTGATGGGTGATGAAGTTAAAGCGCATTTAGATGCAGATAAATACGTTTCCAAAATCGCCCTTGAGTGGGACGAGTCGCTTTCCTTTGTACTTAACGATGATTTATCAATTAAACGCCTTAAGTTCTTCGATGTAATCCATGAGCAAAACGATGATATTGATAGTGATGATGTATTAGCCAAGTTAGATGCTGATTTTGTATTAATGGCCGGTGAATTGAATCGCTTCATCATTGACTTGTTAGCAGAGTTTAGCCTTAAAACCACTGACTATCTTGATGGTTCAAAAGAAGAAGTTAAGTTACAAGCTGTAGAAAGTACTGACGAAGTAGACTTTCTATATGATGAAGCTAAAGCATTCGTCATTGAAACCCGAAGAGTATCGGTGTCTAGCATTCAACGTAAGTTCCGTATTGGTTACAACCGAGCAGCTCGCATTGTTGAGTTACTTGAGAATAACAAGGTCGTAACTTCACCTGGTAACAATGGTGCCAGAGAAGTTTTAGCAGCAGCTTAATATAAATTAATTCAGCGCTGTCGATGATGGCGCCATAAATCTTTGGTGGAAGATATGAACACTCAATTAGCAGAACAACAAACAGAACAAGCTTTACCTTTAGAGCAAGCAATAGAACAACTTATTGCTTCTTACCATGCTGACAATGAAAATGTGCAACAGTTATCGCAATCAGCAACCAATGTCAGTGAAGAAAATTCATTTTTAAAACTTCAAATTAAAACATTAACAGGTCGTATAGATACCGTTATTAATGAAAACGAACAGTTATTAGCTGCGAGAAAACGTGATGAAGCAAAAGAAAAAGATTTTAACAAGAAAGCGGAAATGGTTCGCGCTAATGCAGAAAAGCACATGCAACAGCTTGACCAAGCATTGCGACAAGAGCAGCAAGCCCAAAACAGCTTAAATGATGCGAATGACCTTCTTGCTCGTTATAAAGAAATTGGCACACCTAAACAAATACGTGAGCAACGTAAAGGTTACCAAGAAACAATCAAAAAACATCAAGCAGCTGAAACACAATTCAAACTTGAAATTAAAAATTATCGTCACGACTTGGCCAATAAAGACAAGGAAATCGCTGCTAAAAACCGTCAAATTGACGAGTTGGATTACACTAAAGTTTACAGTAAAAATGGTGACAATTTAGCTGTATACCCTTTGCTTTGTGAAACAGGACTAGGTGAGTCTGCAGTAAAACAAGTGCCTGTCTGGTACATGACTGATGAAGGTATTGGCGCTCTTTATATGCTTAATGAAGATGGCGAACCTGCCAGAGCTCCAACGCCAAAAACAGGCATAAAACCGAAAAAAGAAACAATGGAATTAATGGGCACTTTACTTAGAAAATTCCAGCGTAATGGCAACGTTGTCCATGCTGAAGACATTAAATTGTTGGAGTGTAAATAATGGCTGATTATATTCAAAGATTACTCGACTCAAAATTAAAGCGCACACATCGAGCAGAAGACGTACAAGACGAATGGCGAACGCCTGATCTTGAGTTCTTAGGACTTCAACAAATGTTTTGCCCGGCTAAAAGTTTCTCTATCGACTTATTTACTGATGGGACCATTAACAGCAAAGCACCATTATTTTTTACTGCGAAAGAAAATGCAATAGAACAAGACTGGGGCAAATACTGTAAAGAACAAGGCGTTGCTCCTATTGGCTTTGCCAACCCTCCATTTAGCAAAGCTTTTAAAGGAAAGTTAGCTGATGGCACTACGTGCACCGGCTTAAACTCAATAATGAAAAAAGCCTACATGGAAATGAAACTAGGATTCCATTCAGTATTTTTTGTACCAAGTAATATTGAAGCTGACTGGTTTCCTCATCGTTTATCTGAATATCCAGCAAGTGCTGTCTACAAGTTAGTAAATGGCCGAGTAAGTTTTGATGTTCCTGAATGGTACAAGCAAGATCCTGAAGGTGGACAACCTAGTTCAAGCCGTGGCGGTATGGCTGTCGTTATATTCGATCCTTCATACAAAGGCCGACCAATTGACGACATCGTTCCTCGCAATGACTTAAGAGAAATGGGTCAATTGATTTTAGATGAGCAAAACGAGGAAGCTGCGTAATGGGCAAATCAAACAAAAAAATTAGAGCGACCGTAAGTGACGGAAGTTTAAAGATATGGCTTGAAGATTGTGATGAAGCTTTCCTTAAGCTAGTAATGGTTAGCATCTGCGCAATGCTTAGAAAACATGATTGGGAAATAAAAATACCTTATGGCGAAAAAGGTGACGATGAACGACATGGTAAGGCTTTTAATAAAAAATGGGCTGAGCGTTTTAGGTGCGGCTTCCATTCAGGACTTGAGTTTGAATCATATATTTCAGGACGTAGCCTTGAGTTTTCTATATGGGAAGATGTGATCGATCATAAAATTGAAAATCAAAGTGGTGGCAGATACATTTTTGATAAAGAGAGCAAAATGCCTTATTTATTACGCATCAGAACTCACCTATTGAGAATAAAAATACTCAATCACATATGTAAGCATTATGACGTTAGTCTGGGCAATAACTCAATGCCATTTCCTTATACGCGTCAAACTGCATTTAACCAGGTGCAAGAAAGAATAAAATCAAGTGGTCATTACGTTCCTGAGCTTGGGCATGCAAGTATCACAGGTTCATACTCAAAGTCGGCAGATGGAATAACCATTGAGCATGGCATGCCTGTTTACTCTTTAGATTATTACGGACGCTATATTAAAGGTGTTGCCTACTACGATTTAAATATGAACTGGAACGTGATAACGGGTAAGTACGATTACTTATGTGTTTCAAATCATTGTATTTATGTAAATAAACCTGAAAATTTACGAATAAAGCAAAACAGTCACATTCGTAGACGCGCTTTAGAAAATAAAATGAGTGAAGCGATTAAGCGCATGGACTTTGATAAAGCAAAAGCTGTTAAAGCTCAGTTGTTTGGTGATGAGCCTCTTTACCACGTAATTAAAGGTGATCTTTATTATGGGCCGAACGGGAGTGGGTACACCTATTGCTCTATTGATGCAGGGAAATACACTGAATCCGAGGTTGCTTATTACAGAAAACAATCTGAATTAACCGTCAAACCTATATATCAGGAAGCCGCATAATGTCACTACAACTATTAACCACTAAACAAGTCTGCGACCTTTTTTGCATAACAGATCGCACTTTATATAATTGGGGTAAAAACAACCCTGATTTCCCTAAAGCGATCAAACTTGGTGGTACAAACAAATACCGCCAAAGTGAAATTGAAACCTTTGTTGATTCACTAACAGCTAATGCGGCTTAACTAATCTCCTCATATATTAAGGAATGACAATGTCAGAAGAAAAGAAAAGTGTTTTCACCTACAAAGATAAAGCCGATTGCGGTGTAGTCGTAATTTTCGCTAACGGTCATGAAATCACTGAGCTGTCATACGAGGACAGCACAGCCGAGGATATATTTAATTGGTTTGTTGGTGTGTATTCAAAAACCAATCTTTCATTGAGTTATACGGGCTATTTAGAGTGGAAATCGCCCGACACTGTGCCAGAGGTTAAGGAGGCCGCTGAACGCCTTTTCTGGCTTGCTGTCGAATACAAAAGAGTAACCCCTCATCCTGACAGCAAGCAAACGGAAACATTTACCTTTTTAGCTTTTTATCAAAACAGACCGATAGAGTTAGATGATGATGGTGAGCCCACTAATGATGATTACTTAGTTAATACGGATGGCGAACCGATGGAATCTATTGGGTGGGTTACTGACAAGCAACATGATGAGTTCGACAATTATTACATGCCTATTGAGTTCAGCGACCATTATAAATTATTGGGTTGGGCTGAGTATACTCCACCTAAATTCACAGGCGTTCCAATTAGTAGTCCAGACTTATTCGCACTACATGTTAGTGGATCAGACTCGCTGCTTGCTTGTGAATCATTAGAGTTTGCAGAAAAAAAGAACAAGGAATTAAATGACTTTTTTGCAACAATGCCAAAATCAGAGCTTCACCCTGTTATGGATTCAAAAGTTATTGAATGGCCTTATTGTGCAAAATCACATAAGCAAGAAGTATTAAACGTTGATTGGTCTGACATTCATTAGAAATGAAACTAACTTCCCCCTTAGAGTAAATATAATGACTAATGGCGAAAGAATAGCGCTAACAGCAATGAAAAAAGAGCATAAGTTATTGTCTCGTCGTGCTGAAAACGCGAAAAAGAAAACTGAGGAATGTATGAATGCGGCAACAACAATCATCAAAATTCGTCAAGAAGCTAATGAAATTTTACAAGGTGATCACTCTCACGTTGAAATTGCAAAATTGATAGAGCCGCTAGCAAAGCTAGAAAAAGCAGCACTTAAAGCGGGTAAGAAAAATCTTGTTAAGTTGATGGATAAAGAGCATCAGCTTAGGTTTGCTTGTGATGAATTGCAGCAGGAAATATCAAATATCGAGTATAGGCATAAGCTGAGAAGAACCGCTTAACCTTTATATAGGAAATGTTATGGCTGAATTATCACAAGAAACGAAAAACCACCTGCACAATCAATTGATCAAACTTGGCGATATGATGGGTGATGGTTTACATCATGAACTTGATGGCAAATGGATCAGTCGAGAGTATAAGCAAACGTTGAAAGCATTAGGGATGTTTCCAAAAAGAAAAACCAACATTGAAGCTATTAATAAACGAATGACTGAGCGAGTAAAAGAGTTTCCTTGTGGCAAATGTAACAATAAATTAGAGCAAAATAGATCAGGTTCGAAGAGGGCTACTTGCACAAGTTGTGGTGCAAAATGGCAATTACTTAAATAAGTAGAACAACATGAAAAATTATCCAAAGCCGCCTCTCGCGGCTTTTTTTATTTGTGGTACAATGCGCCCCATAATTGAACGATGCGGAAATGACCAGAAAGGTTAAGAAAAGCATTTTATGTACACCAATATGTGCACCAGCGAGACAATCTAAACTATGACCACTCCACAAGCAAAGCAAGTAGACCTTCGCAGGACTTTTGCCATCATTTCGCATCCGGATGCGGGTAAAACAACCATTACTGAAAAAGTACTTTTGTTCGGTCAAGCTTTGCAAAAAGCAGGAACTGTAAAAGGTAAAAAATCAGGTCAACATGCAAAGTCCGACTGGATGGAAATGGAAAAAGAGCGTGGTATATCAATCACTACCTCGGTAATGCAATTTCCTTACAATAATTGTTTGGTAAATTTACTTGATACGCCCGGCCATGAAGATTTCTCGGAAGATACTTATCGTACATTGACTGCAGTAGATTCATGTTTAATGGTAATTGACGTTGCTAAAGGTGTTGAAGCACGTACCGTTAAATTAATGGAAGTTACTCGTCTACGCGATACACCAATCATTACTTTTATGAACAAAATGGATCGCGACGTTCGTGACCCAATGGAAGTGATGGATGAGGTTGAAGAAGTATTAAAAATTAAATGTGCCCCTATTACTTGGCCAATTGGCATGGGAAAAGAGTTCAAAGGTGTATATAACTTAGTTACCAATGAAACTTTTTTATACCAATCAGGCCTAGGTCATATGATTCAAGAAGTACGCATCATCAAAGGATTAGATAACCCTGAACTTGACGAAGCGGTGGGTAGTTATGCTGATGACTTACGTGAAGAGCTTGAGCTTGTCCAAGGCGCTTCTCATGACTTTGATTTAGAAGAATTTTTAAAGGGTGAATTAACACCAGTATTTTTTGGTACTGCATTAGGTAACTTTGGTGTTGATCATATGCTTGATGGATTAACCAAATGGGCACCTAAGCCTTTACCACGTAAAACAGATTTACGTGAAGTGGTCGCGACTGAAGAAAAATTCTCAGGTTTTGTTTTTAAAATTCAAGCCAACATGGATCCAAAACATCGTGACCGTATTGCCTTCATGCGTATTTGCTCAGGTAAATATGAAAAAGGCATGAAAATGAAACAAGTTCGACTAGCAAAGGATGTCAAAATTGCTGATGCAGTAACCTTTATGGCTGGTGATAGATCTAATGTTGAAGAAGCATACGCTGGCGACATTATTGGTTTACACAACCATGGTAGCATTCAAATAGGCGATAGTTTTACTGCTGGCGAAATGATGAAATTTAGTGGTATCCCGAACTTTGCTCCTGAAATGTTCCGTCGAATTCGACTACGTGATCCATTGAAAGCTAAGCAATTACAAAAAGGCTTAATTCAGTTATCTGAAGAAGGTGCAGTCCAAGTATTTAGACCTTTCATCAATAATGACATGATTGTTGGTGCTGTTGGTGTATTGCAGTTTGAAGTTGTTGTGCAGCGATTAA